>Ga0099364_10000624_pt1 | contig 60429 bp, 40 predicted proteins | sample TergutTh196P3_FD_73070 | JGI IMG/M metagenome (GOLD analysis project Ga0099364, IMG submission 73070) | Microcerotermes parvus P3 segment gut microbial communities from Pointe-Noire, Republic of the Congo - Th196 P3 | ecosystem: Host-associated > Arthropoda: Insects > Digestive system > Gut ... | reverse complement strand
ACAATTCTTATTTCTTCAGGGGATTATCTTACTATTCCGCTTTGGTATTTACAAACGGTTGAAAATTACAGAACAGATGTTGCAGTTGTTGATATAAGTCTGTTAAATACAAGTTGGTATCCTGCGTTTCTGTCGCGAAGCAAGTCCGTTACTTTCGATGTTTCCGATGAAGCACTCGAAACAATAGATTACATAAGTTGGACAGATACCAATGTTACAATCAACAATTTTTCATGGACAGTCAAACCGAGTTATTACGGACACTTATTGCGTGGCGACAGATTGTTCTTAAGTCTTCTCAAGGAAAATAAATTTCAAAGAGATTTGTTTTTTACAGTCGGATTTATGGAAGCAAGCAGGTTGAGTTTGAAAGATTATATATTGCCGCTCATTATTGTCGATAAATTATCAATTTCAGACGACGCATTGGAGTATAATATAGATATTTCAAAAATTTTAAAATTATCGGAACATTTGGACTTTAACAGTCCAGACGAACAAATGCTTTTTGACTCTTTTCGCTTAAACATTATAGTGAAAATCAATTATTGTTTGGAAAATAACGACAAAGAAAAGGCAAGGGAACTTATAGAACTGTTAGACAAATATGCTCACGATAAAAAAATTCCGTATGTAAACGAAAAATGGAAAGAATATCTTGATTATTTAAGAGATGAAATATAGAAAAGTTTTGTTAAGATGAGTGACAATTCGGCAGCAGCCAACTGGCGGATTGGCGCAACGGCGGCAGTAACCCCACAGAAAAGGCAGTGCGAAATTGAACGTTTGTCGCCCGCATAAACGGCAGTATAAGCCGCCGCTTCGCCAATCCGCCGGGACGTTATGTGCAATGTGGCGGAAGTGCAGTGACATAAAAGCGGTTAAGTAAAAAATAAGGTAAGCGAAAGCCGTCTGCATGAAATAGAGTATTTTTTTTGATAATGTGTTGTAATACTGAAAATATTTACTCACCTTTGCATCAGAACTATGGGCAGCACTTAATGTGACTGACTGCGCCTTTGGCATAAAAACATGATAACTGATTAATCCCGTGCAGATCAATAGCCACAGTTTTCTTGGCAACCGTACTTTGACTTCGTCAGTGGGGATTGGTGTTTTGGCAATCGTAAAGTGACCATGTTAGAGAAAGTTGTTTCGGCAGCCGAAAATTTAGAGCGATGAGAGAAAAGAAACACAGCACATAACAAGCGGTTTGGCGAAATTGGGGTTAAAGTGATACTTCGACTACGCTCAGTAACCATAGCCCGAACGTCGGCGCGTCCTTTAGGCGGCAGTGATACTCCGAACGGCGTGCAGTCGATCCCCAACTGCGCCAAGCCGCTCGGACGTTGGCTGCAATGCGGAGAGAGCGCCGTCGACAAAGTATCTCAAAACAATAGAAAAGTAATATTAGTAACTATAAAATGGTATGTATGGCAAAGAAAGAATTGACACCAGAAGAAATCACTCAAATAGCAATTGATTTACAAAATAGCAAGAGTGAAAAGCGTAGAAGTGCCGCAAAGAAAATAGGCAAACATCATCTTGTGCAACTTGGCGATGAACTCTACAATGCATATCTCATTGAACGAAAAGACACAAGAACATGGGAAACACAAGTTGAAATGATTAAGGCATTGGGAAAAATCAAGTTTATACAAGCGATAAAACAAATGGCAGAAGTTATACAAAATCCTAATAGTGATAGTGCAACTACTACGGCTGCAACAATTGCATATATTCGATTGAAAAGATGTGATAACAATGATGTTAAGCCTATTATAGATTTAATTAGTAAAAATCCAAGTAGATCTGTTATAGATGGTTCTCTTTCAATCTTGGCATTTGATGATATAAAACCGCCCAAAGAACAGATAAATGTCATATTGAATTTTGTAAAAAAAATGGAAGAGTATCTTGACAATTCTTACATAAAGGGAACGACCGACCCTCGAATACATGTATTATCGGCTTCTACGAATTGGGATCAAAACAATCCCGAACTGCAAGAGTTTATTAATAATGCGTCACAAAATCCTCGTTGCAATCAATATATGGATAGAATATTGAAAGGGAAAAAAGTTCCATACGGCGAATAAAATTGGTATAAATGCACTTCAGCCAACAAGTGGTTTGGTACAACGGCATTAAACCCGCTGAAAAGGCAGTGCGAAATTGAAAGGTATTAGCCCGCATAAACGGTTGTGGAAGCCGCCGGGCCGTTGTAGGCTAGGCGCGGACAGTGCAGTGGGACACCGAAAATGAAACACGAAAAATGTATAAAATGAGAATAAATAATATGGAAAAAACATATCATTCAAGCGACTCGGCACAGTATTTTTATACTTCGGCAATATCGAAAGAGTTTGACAATCTTTTTTTAGATTTATTATCTAAACATAAAGATTTACCTTTTGAAATTTTTGTTGTTTTGCCTTGTTTGTTTAAATCTTCAAATTAGAAAACAAAAGGCAGGTTTTATACAGAAGACAACGGCGAAAATGTATTGGGAATTGATGTGGTTGTATATGAAGAAGATTTTGAAAAAATCAGAAACAATAAAGTTTCGCAAAGATTAGAATTTGGCAAAAAATTGTTTACATTTCTAACAGATAAGTTGAGTAAATCGGACAAAAAATTCCCATATTTAAAAGAAAATAAAAGTCAAATACTTTTGGACATACAAAAATGGTGTTTAGAAAATTATTGGTTAAAGGAAAATGAATATGAGCCAATAAATTTTAACGTAACAAATTGGACATTACAAAAAGCCGAATTAATGTTTGGAAAACCTTTTTCCAAGAAAGTTACAGATGAAATTGATAGAAAAGTTCATTTGAAGAATGACTTAAAAGCGATTAAATATCAAAATCTTGTTTGGAATATTGACAATAATCGTAAAATCGAAAGTTGGTTTTTTCTAAACGAACATAAAGAGGGGCTTTGTTATTGGTTTGAAATAAATACTTGATAGACAGCAAAAAAAGCAGATTTTATGAAGATGAAAAATGGGATAATAGTTACTTGTAGTCCGCTAAACGAAGAAAGACAAACAAAATGCCAGCCGCTAACGGGCGGTTTGGGGCAACGGCGGCAAGAATCTCGCTTTTTCTGTGAAACATACAGGAGGATAAAAGAACTTGAAGCAGTAACGGTTTGAAAAAACGTGATAAGGAAAATTAAAGAAAGATATGACAGATAGACAAAAAAATATTGAATGAGTTTCTTCGGAAAATTTATTGCATAGAAAAAGAGTTGGATAAGTTAAACAGTTTTGCTTATGACATTTCGCAGATGTACAATGGCGACGCCTTTCCTGAACAAAGAAAATTATCCGCTGACAGATTGGAAAATCTAATGATAGCAGTAACCCATGAAATAGCAAGTGAAATCGGATTTTATAGAGAAGACATTGAAAACTTATCCAAATTTATTGAATTTCGTGAAAAATACTGCGAATTTTCGGATGATGAAACAGGTAAAATATTGGACGAAAAGTTACCAATAGAAATAAAACAAGATTTTTCTAAACGATTTGACGGCGGGGAAAATATGATTGCACGAATTGACCGGTTAAGACAGGAATGGAATGAGACATTTGAGAATATGACTTACGCTAAACTCAAGAAAAAATTGCGCATCTAACGAAAAAATAAATTAACAATAATAACAGCAAACATCTATGCGAGACATTTGGACACAAATTTTAAATGAAATCAAACGCATTTCGCCGGATATTTATAGAACGGTAAATAAACCGGCAAAAATATCGGAAATTAAGGAATTAGACGGGATGTTGCCATGCAATTTACCTCAATCATTTGTTGATTATTTGCTTGTTTTTAATGGTCAGTCAGAAAAAGGAGTTGACTTTCCATTCATTGGTTACAAGAGATTTTTACCAATAGACGAAATCATAAAAGTAAGAGAAAATTTACACTTTTTATTTGGAGATGAAGAGCCAATAAAACATATTACTGAAAATAAGACAAAGCCCGTACTTTGGGATAATTTATGGATTCCATTTGCGGAATATAACGGTACGGACAGATTATTTTTGGATTTAAACCCCGGTAAAAACGGACAATATGGACAAGTTATTATGGATTATACGGGCATTGACAGGGAAAGTGATGAGATTGTTGTGGCATTATCGTTTGAGAATTTTAGTAAAGAACTTTTAAGAAGACTGTTAAACAACGAGTTTGAAATAGAAGATGACACGATACAATTTATGGACTATTGGACAGTTTAATGAAACGCAAAGATGAATATTAAAAAGTATCATAAAATAAAAGCAAAAAAAATATGACAGAACACAGTTGTTTTGGACAGGTAAAAAAAGATTGGTGTGGATTTTCGGCAGAACACAAATTTAAGATTCCGTACTTTGATGTGTACAACAATGCTACGTCGGTAAAGGTATTTCTGGGCGAACAATATGACGAAGACTTTAAAGAGATTGAAATACCGCCAACTAATCAGCAGTTAATGGAATTTGAACAGACTTTGAAAGATTTTTTGAATAACATTGACAGTGTAATCGTTGATATTCAACAATCCGCTTTCGAGCGTTATCAAAGAATTTACGCAAAATATTACGAAAAGCCGTTTGAAGCGCTGTTTGAAAATGCAATGGTTCAGGAAGCCGACAACAACGAACTTCATCCGCCACTCAATATTGACACCAAAGAGAAACATTTTGAGTATATGAAAAAAATATTAGAGATCATCAGAGTTTTGGAAAATCAGACAATAAAAATTCCAATTACCTATGCGCTTGACGAGGAACACGGACTTGAATTGAAAATTGTTAATAACAAAGTGGTAGCAGTTGATGGAATTGATGAAACTTGAAAAGAAATGAAGAACAAAATTGTACCTTTGCTGCTGAAAATATTTTCAAAGAATAGAATCATGCGAAACAGATGTGAACCATACAGGCGGGTACCGGCGACGAACGCGCAAAAAGTGGGAATGTTATGCTTATCTTTGCGTTATCTGTCATTTTGGGACAGTGCGTACTCCAACCAAAAGAAAAAATATTTGTTCGTTATATTCAGAAAAAAAGCGTAATTTTGCATATAAATAAAAATGGTAAATTATGGCAAACGAAAGAATTACCGAAGACATTGTAAGAAATCACTTTAAGAACGACCCATTGTTCAAAAGCATTAAGTTTGAAGAACAGAAGTCGTATAATAAGCGAGTAATTGATTTGTTACAAAATGCCTCAAAAAGTGGAAAAGGCATTGGTAAACCAGAGTTTATAATATCCTTTCCGACAGGCAATATTGATTATTTACTTGTGATTGAGTGCAAGGCAAATGTTGCTGACCACCACAGCCCGAAACTTGATAACGCAAAAGATTTTGCCGTTGACGGTGTATTGCACTATGCAAAAGTATTGTCAAAAGAGTTTGATATTGTGGCGATTGCCGTAAGCGGACAAACCGAACAGGAGTTGCTCGTATCGCATTTTGTATGGAAAAAAGGTGAAACAAAATTTACCGAAAACAAAGAAGACAAAAAACTTCTTTCTATCAACAATTATCTTAAACTATTTAATAATGAGCAGTTTGCCGACAATCTGCGAAATGTCGATATTATTCAAAAAGCCATTTATCTGAACGAAGAATATCAGGCATATTCCATTACAGAAACTACGCGCTGCACGATGGTTAGCGCCATTTTGTTATCGTTGCTTGATAATCCATTCCGCGACAGTTATAAAAAATATTCTACTGCCGAAAGTTTGGGAAAAGCAATGTTATCTGCCATTGAAAGCGTGTTGGCAGACAATAGCACATTCAACCAAAGTGCAATGATTAGCGAGTACAGCCGTATTCTCAACGAGCCACTTTTCAAGCAAAAAACCATTAAGCACAAAAATAAAAAAGAACACGAACAGTCGGTAGAAGTTGCCAAAAGTATGATGGTATACCTGCACCGAAATGTGTATCCGCTTATGGATATGGAGCAGAGTGGTTTCGATGTATTGGGGCGGTTTTATACCGAATTTATTCGTTATGCAGGCAGCGAGCAAAGTCAGGGTTTGGTGCTTACGCCTGCACATATTACCGATTTGTTTTGCGATTTGGCAAATGTAAATTCTAACGATATTATTTACGACCCTTGTTGTGGTACAGGCGGTTTTCTCATTGCGGGAATGAAAAAAATGTTTCAGTTGGCAGGAAACGACGAAAACAAGAAACAAAACATAAAAGACAAGCAGTTAGTGGGCGTGGAACTTCGCCCCTCGATGTTTACCTACGCCTGCTCGAATATGATGATGCGGGGCGACGGAAAATCGAATATTTATTGCGGCGACTGTTTCGCATTGGACAGCATTATAAAAAACAACCACAAACCGACCGTTGCCTTTCTTAATCCGCCTTATGATGTGGGTGTAGCAAGGCAAATGCAGTTTATCGAGCACGCGTTGGAAATAGTTTCGCCTCAAAACGGAACGGTTGTAGCCATTGTACAAATGAGTTGCGGTATTAAAAACGAAAAAGAACTGATTGCCGTAAAAAAACGAATTTTAGACCGCCACCACCTCAAAGCCGTTCTTTCGATGCCCGACGAACTGTTTAACCCAACCGCAAGCGTAGTTACTTGCGTAATGGTTTTTGAGGCAAACAAAAAACACGAAAGACGTAAAACTTGGTTTGGTTATTTCAAAGATGATGGATTTGAAAAGCGGAAAGGAAGAGGCAGAATTGATGCTCGCGGAAAATGGAATGATGTAAAAACGAAATGGATAAGCGCTTACAATAATCTTGATGAAGTGGCAGGTTTATCTGTAAAACAGGAAGTAAAAGGCGAAGATGAATGGTGTGCGGAAGCGTATATGGAAACGGATTATTCAACACTTTGCGATAATGATTTTGAAAAGAAAATACGTGAATATGCTTCATTTCGATTGTTACATAATACAGATTTAAATATAGTTATTAGATTAACGCCATTTTTAGATAAAAAACTTCCTTTAAATCCTAATACTTGGAAATGGTTTTATTATGATGAAATTTTTAATATAAAGAAAGGCAAACGATTGACAAAGGCAGACCAAGTTGAAGGTACAATAAACTATATTGGTGCTATTGATTCTAACAATGGTATTTCGGCAAAAATTTCTAATGATAGTCATTTACACTCTGTAAATACAATAACAGTAAGTTATAATGGCTCGATTGCAGAGGCATTTTATCAAACAGAGCCATTTTGGGCAACAGACGATGTGAATGTTTTATATCCGAAATTTGAACTCAATTCGTATATTGCAATGTTTTTATGCACATTGATTTACAGAGAAAAATATCGTTTTAACTATGGGCGTAAATGGGATAAAGAGATGATGCAATGTTCAAAAATTAAACTTCCTGCAACCGTTGAAGGATTACCCGATTGGCAATTTATGGAGGATTACATAAAATCATTACCTTATTCAAAAGCAATATAATTATGGAAATAGGATTTTATTACGAAGACAAAAATCGACCTTATAAAGATTATAATTATTTCAATCAAGTTGAAGACAATTGTATTTATAGCCGTTTGCTCTTTCACAAAGTAAAATGGAAAATTTGCGACCGTTCTGATATTACTGAATTACAAGATATTTGGGCAGAAGATATTACTCAATCAATTATTAATGGAAACTTACGAGGCGAATTTGAAGTAATGATTGATATAGAAAATGACGAAGAAGAATACGCTTGGCTTGATTGGGAAATAATGAGTGCTTGGGGAGGGGAAAATTAATAAATTGAAAATTATGATACAATTAGGTTACATAGAAGGAGGTATAAGTATTAGTTATTATGGGCGTATAAAAAAAATACCCAAACATAATGATAAATTACGCCCAATTTTTGAAGCGTTTACCAATGCTATTGAAGCAATTAGACTGTGTTATGATAATGATTTATCCAAAGGAGAAATTATTATTAAAGTAGAGTTGAATAAAAATTTATATTCTGAAAAGTCCGAAGATTTAGATTTTAGTTGTATAACAATTGAAGATAATGGCATTGGATTTAATGAAACTGACTTTACTCGTTTTTTGAGGTTAGATGATACTTCAAAAGGTTTTGGGAATAAAGGTTCAGGTAGAGTACAGTTTATTCACTATTTTGACAAGGCAGAATTTGAATCGGTCTATGCTGATGAAACTTCTACAACAGGTTTTAAAAAGAGAAAATTTACTTTGTCAAGCAATAAGGCATTTATTCAAAAGAATGCCATAGTTAGACACGATTCGGACGAAGAAACAACTGAAAATAAAACTCGCACAATACTTAAATTATCCTTCCCATTAGACAATAAAGAAAGAGAATTTTATAAAAAAGTAAGTGTTGAACATATAGAAAAAAATTTAAGATACAAATATATTGCTTTGTTGTGTGAACACAGAGATGCATTGCCAAAAATTATAATACAAAGAACAATTAACGGTTTAGTGGAAACTGAAACTAACATAACAAAAGATGTTGTACCTCAAACAGATAAGCCACAGGTAAATATTGATGTTTATTATTCAAAAATTAACCTGAAAGGGAAATTAGAGTATTCGGATAATTTTGAAACACTAAATCTTAAAAGTTTCAAAATCAATCAAAAAGATTTGGATAAAAATTCTTTGCAACTTGTCAGTAAAGGCGAAATTGCACAAGAAATTAAGTTGGAATGTTTACCAAAAGATGATATAATAGATGACAATCATTATTTATTTCTTTTGTCAGGAGAATTAATTGACAATGCAGATGATGATGAAAGGGGAAGTATAAAAATTGCAACAATAGAAGATTTAAAAAAATCGCAAGGCGATGGTAACGCTTTATTTTCAAATGAAGTTATAACTATTGAAGAAATCAGAGAAAGAGCCAATAATTCAATTTCAGAAATTTATCCCGAAATCAAAAAATATGAAGAAGAAAAAGAAAAAGATAGAGAAGAATTAAGAAAAATGTTTCTTATTCCTTCTGATACAATGAAAAAGGCAAAAATAAAATCAAGCGACAGTGAAGAAGAGGTTTTGGAAAAAATTTATTCCACTGATGCTCAACTTATTGCGCAGAGAGATATTGAAATAAAGAAGAGATTAGAAGCAATCAAAAAACTTACACCGGATAAAGAACACTATCAAGAAGAATTAAAAAAAGAAGTAGAAGAACTTACACAAGCAATCCCTTTACAAAATCGCACAGCGTTAGCTCAACATATTGCAAGAAGACAATTAGTATTAACACTATTTCAAGATATAATTGACAGGTCAAAAAGTGGAGAAACAATAGATGAAAAGATATTGCATAATTTAATTTTTCAACAATATTCTGATAAACCCGATGATAGTGATTTATGGTTGGTCAATGAAGAATTTATTTATTTTCAAGGCACTTCCGAAAGTCAATTAGGCAATATAATATATAGAGGCGAAAGTATTCTTAAAAATGAATTGACACAAGAAGAAGAAGATTATCGACTAAAACAAAGCGGAGATGCTAAACAGAAAAGAACAGATGTTTTGCTTTTTCCCAAAGAAGGAAAATGTATTATTATTGAATTAAAGCGACCTGATGTAAATGTTTCAGAGCATTTAAACCAAATAAGTAGATATGCTTCTTTGATAAATAATCTTTCAAAAGAGCAATTTAATTTTAGCACATACTATGGGTATTTAATCGGAGAGAATATAGATATTGATGATATAGAAGATAATGATACAGATTTTAAACCTGCATTTTCTTTGGATTTTATATTCCGTCCTTTTAAGCGAATTGCTGGAAAATTCGGAAAAGAAGATGGAGCATTATATACAGAGGTAATTAAATATTCTACTTTACTTGATAGGGCAAAATTCAGAAATCAAATTTTCATTGATAAATTAGGAATTAATATTAACAATGACAACCCGATATAATCGAAAAATTCAATCAATACAAATCTACTTACGCACAAGATTTCGACTTGGACTTTGCTGACAATTTCACTATTTCCGAAAGCGCGGTAAAAAAACAAGCTCGAACACTAAAAAGCATTATCAAATTAGACAAAAACTTCGACATTCACATTCACAACAACCGCCAACTAATCGAACAGGGGCGTGATGAAAAAGGGAAATTCTATAAAATTTACTACAAAGACGAAAATTGAAAAATAAGTGCGACTAAAAAAAACGACAGATAACAAGCGGTTTGGCGAAATTGGGGGTAATGTGAAAAGCAAAATAATGGCAAAAAAATGACAACCTATATTTCAATATTAAGAGGAATTAATGTAAGCGGACAAAAGTTTATCAAAATGGACGCTTTGCAGAAAATGTATAAAAACTTATGCTTTGATAGTATTACAACGTATATACAAAGTGGAAATGTTGTTTTTAGAAGTATCGAGACTGAACATGAAAAATTGGAAAAGAAAATATCGAAGCAAATAAAAAAAGATTTCGGTTTTGAGGCGCTTGTAATCGTTTTGACAATGGACAATCTATCAAAAATAATTAACAATAATCCGTTTTTAAAAGACTATAGTAGAGACCCAAATTTTTTACATGTTACTTTTTTATCCTCCAAACCTGAAAAATATGACATTAAAGCCATTGAAGAAAAGAAATTAAGTGGCGAGGAAATCGTTATAGCCGAAAATGCAGTTTATCTATATTGCCCCAACGGATACGGAAAAACGAAACTAAACAACAATTTTTTAGAAACAAAACTAAAAGTCGGAACAACAACGAGAAATTGGAAAACAGTAAATAAACTCTTACAAATAGCAAGAGAAATACTTTGAAAGCAGAAAAAAATGAGACAGAGAAACATAAACCAAACGCCTAACTTGGCAGTTTGACACAACGGCGACAATAGCCCCGCGGAAACGACAGTGCAGATTTGAAACTTTGTACCCAGCAGCAAAAGCAGTGGAAGTCGCCGCCGCCACACCGCTTTGGACGATATGCGAGGATAGCAGAAGCTCTCGTGAGTTTAGAAATACCTGTAGCGCCAGTCTTCTACTTTGGCGGCCTTTTCCAAGGTTGGCAGGAAGGTGAGGAATAAGCGTTGCATATAAGCCCTGTCGCTACGCATACGTTCATCTTCGATGGTATAGGCAGCACCGATTTCACGAGCGTCTATACTGAATACATACACGCCGTTTTCTCCTTTAACCGGGCCGCTGAGGGTTTGCTCGGGGGCAACATTCACCGCGCCCGCCAATTTAGGTTCCATGCCTATGCCCATAATCGCCGAAGAACCGAAAGTAACTCCGAATGCTTGCAATACGGTACTATTTAATTTCTCCGCCACAGCATTGATATCGGCAGTGCCGACCATAGCTTCTTTCATCTGTTGGGCATATTGTTCGGCCTGTTTATCACGACGCACCAACATTTCCACATAATCTCTTACCTGCTCAAAGGGGGCAATCCCTGCTTCGCGAATATCCGTTACAGCAGCTATTACAAAATATTGATTATTATTCAGATTAAAGGCTTCCCGCGATACGGCATACTTTTTAGACTCATATACCCAGCGTACCAATTCGCGGGCATTTTCAAATACCGAAACGCTTCTATCGCTTTCGCCAATACCGGCTGTCGGTACGCGCACATAGCCTTTTTCCTGCGAAAATTCAACAAATTTGTCATAACTGTCAAGGCTGACGGCAGCTAACTCATTAGCCTTTCCAAAGAGGTCGTCAATAGTATGTTTCCCCGGTTCGGCCGTTTTGGTAAGAATGGCTAATTTAACTTTTTTCTCGGAAGGACTGCGTTCCGTAACCTTTGCTATGTGTATGCCGTAATTGGTTTCTATTGTAAAATACTTGTTAATGGGAACAACGAAGCTGGTATCTTCCAGATTTTTAATATTCCGAAGGTCGCCTTGCTTAATCCAGCCTAAGTCGCCTTCACGCCTCGAACTGCTGCCGTCAACAGAATATTCCTGTGCCAGATAGCCGAAATTGGCGCCTGCGGCCAGTACGTTCAACAAACTGTCGGCCGTTTTAATGGCGTTTTCTTTAGTCGAAATAACAGGAATAAGGATATGGCTCAGTTTTACAGAATCGGCCATGTTCCTGACGTCCATAATACGCGCAGTGGTATAGGTATAGCCATCGTGGTCAATCGGCATCACATCTTTAGCGGTAGCCTTAAAAGCAAAACTGTCTAACTTAGCTGAGAGTTCGTCTTTCTTATAATAATAATCTTCAAAAGGCTTATCGGAATTAAAGGCTATAAACTGTTTTAAGTCTGTAACAGTCTTAAATTCTTCATAAGCTTTGTAAAATTCTTCCTCTGTAAATCTAATATCCTCATCGGAAGGAATTATCCGAAAAGCCACATACTCAATATCACGCGAGGCATTCTCCTGCTCAAACAGTTTTTTATGTTCCTTGTAATAATTCTTCAGTTCCGCTGTGCTAACGGCCAGCGTAGTATCGGCTATAGTAAAGGGCAATGCCGTATAGCTGATGTCGGCCATAGTATTTCTGCCGATAACCGCCGCCTGCAATTGCAAGTCGTTTTGGAAGCAGCTACGGCCAATCAGCGACAAATATTTTTCTAACAGTTGAGTCTCACGGATACGTCTTTCTATATATTGCCAATAAAGCCTCCGCTGTCCCGACTGGTCGCTATTAATACTTTGCACAAAGCTCAGCACGGCTGAACGGCTAAACTGCCTGTCTTCGTCCCAAAACACAGGGTCGTTATAAAGTACCGGCGAGATATTTTGCCCGCGCACTAAATCTTCCAATTCGCGATCGGAAATTCCCAACCCGCATTTTTCATACTGGGGCGTCAACACATATTTCTGAAAGAATTCCTGCCATGCCTGTTCACGGACTTGTTCTGTCATCGCATCTGACATGGCATGAGAGCCCAATAATAACTGGTTAATTTCGGTGTAATACTCAACCCGCTTTTGATAGTCCTGATAAGAAATAGACTTACCGGCCATAGAAGCCACATCATACTGCGAAGTAAACCACGATCTAACCTGATCTGCATCAATCACAAACGAAATCAATGCAATACCTATAAGCACGGTAATAAAAACTCCGAATTTTACCCTGATTTGTTCTAAAACTGCCATTGTATTTTTTATTTTCTTGTTTTATAAAATTTTTAGCCCGCAAAGATAAGATTTTTTTTTGAATTAATTATCTATTTGATTAGTTTTATCAATTTTATCGACCCTATTATTTCTTTGAGGGGGTCTCTCCATATTACGCCTTAACAAGGAATTGTCGGGCAATTCTTGCCGCTCGCGGGAAGCGGGAGACAGTTGTTGCCGCACAGGCTGAGGCGCTTCTTTAGTATTGACGGGCGGTTTTTGTACTGCGCTCGGAATTGTCTCATTGATAATGGGTTGTTGTACCGACTCTTGAGGACTTTCCACTGCAACACTATCCGCAACATTCTTGTTTTCAAAATAATAATAACTACTATCACCTACATTTCTGATTTCGTAAGTTGAAAAATGCTCATCGGAGGTCATGCCGTTTCGGCCTTGAATAAGTCCATCGGTGGTTTCTATACGCACGGGGGAATAGGTATAAATCGACTTTGTCGGCCTGTTCCAATACAGGGTATCAGTAGTCAAGGTTTGTTGTTTCTGGAAATTTATTACAACCACATTGCCTACGGCCTGCCATAACTCTACAGGTTTTTCCTTGTATAAGGCATAATCGGCTGTTATTTGGCTTTCTAACTGTGAATCCGCATCAAAGAGTTGAACAAAAAAGCCCTTGGGAAAAATGCTATACGGTTCTTCTAAAAACATATAACGCTGTAACAAAGGAGCTTTTAATAAGGTTTTGGTATTTCCATATTCGGTATAAACAACATCTAAATCATGCACCTCAGTACTTATTATATCCTTTCCATCGCCTAAGTTAACCAAATTATCCTTGTTTTCGCCACAAGCCACAACGACAGTAGCGCTCAAAAAAAGCGCTACTGCATAAAATAAATTATAAAAATGGTGGCGTGACGACATGATTAAATTTTACGTGTCCTTACTCGGGTTTGTTCGGATAGGCCATTGCAATGTACCGTATAGACATCTCCGTCCGTAAGGTCATACATAAATGCATCTTGTTGCAGGGGGAAACGTTGGGTATAATTATTAATATACTTATTTGCTTCTTCGGTCAAAGAAGGATCTATTGATTTCGCCTTGTTAAAATAGTCAACCGCTACCCAAAACATTGCTTTTTTGGAAATCTCGTTGTCTCCACAATTTTGTGCTGCCCAGATACTTCCAAGCAACATATAGGGTCTTCCGTCGTTGGGCGTAAGCGTTATAATCTGACGGGCATAATAAGCAGCCTGACTGAAGTTGTTCAATTCTTTCAGATAAACAGTAGCTAAATCCATACAGTATTTTGCTTTATCTTCTCGGGTAACATCAGGGTGTTCAATAGCTTGTTTATAGAATTGTGCGGCTCTATTGGGATCGCCCTTAGCCAAGTACATACGCGCTAAACCATAAGCCGATAGCGGAGAAGGTTCTATGGCATGATAGGCCTCTACTACCTGATAATATAAGTTATTATCGGTGCAATTGTTAGCGCTCAGCGATTGTACGATGCGAACTATCAAATCTTTATCTGTAGGAGTGGCGCGGAAAGAAGGCTCAAACATGGCAATGAGTTTATCGCAGGAAGCGACACCGCTGATAACTAAAATTGTTTCAATATCCTGACGCATTTTCTTGACCTCTTCGTCAGCAGGATTGGCTTTCACCTGCAAGTCGGCAAATTCGCTTATTTTCGTATAGATTTCCAATACATTCTCCACCGAAAGGTTCTCGGCCTCGTAAAGTTCTATCGTTTTTTGCATGGCCAAAACCATCGTATGGGGAGCTGTTTTTTCCCTGCCTTCCATCACTGCCTGCAGGAAGGTTTTCTGAATATTTTCTATATCATCAGGCCTGTAAGTCAACATCTCATAGCCTTTATGCGATAAGACCTCGCTTTTATTCACCGCATAGTTAGCCATGCGGATATCAAACAGCATCAGGAGGGTGTCGATACGTGCGCTGCGCAAGGTGGGCTCAGTGGTCTGTTCAATCATATATTTCATGATTGGCACACCATGAATATAGAGGTTTTGACTGGCTGTGGGAGGACAAAAATTCATCGCATTAGCCCAAAAAGGATAAGCCTCTTTCCAATCTTTTTGTTTATTATAATCCAAGTAAAAACTAAGATTTTTCACACAATCAACACTGTCTGCTCCAAATCTTCCTTGAGCAAAAACCATATTAACGGAGAAAAGGAGCAATACTACTACAAAAATAGAACGTAAATTTTTCATAATTGCACAAATATTATTTAATTAAAGATTTAATCAATTTGGTGTTTTAAAAACCATATATCGTATAAACTAAAGTTCACTGTAACCTTAAAGTAGGTCTCCCTGATAAGGTGATTTTGCGTAGTCCCGCGCCGTCCTATTTCAGCAGATATATTTACGCTGGTATTCCATCGGTTAATAGGAAAGCCTGCGCCGATAGAAGCGCCTATATCATTAATTCGGTAGTCGTCAAACTTCATATAAGTTTTTTCATAATTAAGACCTGCACGATAAGTACAGCGATTGAAGTAATTGCGAAAATCATAACGCTGCGGTGTCCATTCTCCACCTAATTTGAAGAAATGATTTGGGGTAACCGAGAAACGATGTTGGGAGGAACTGTTATTTAGAATATCACCTTTCCAGTTTTGGTTAACATACTCTACGCCGACCAGCCACAGATCGCCTTTACGTATGGAAACTCCGACGCTAATTGTTTGAGGAACGGATATAGAAGCGCTTTTATCTTCTCTGTAGCGAACTGTATCCGGAAGCGTTCCCGTAGCAACATAAGCAAAGTCAAGATAACGGCCGCCTAAAGAAGTAGCGAACTGATAAGTAGCGCCTACGGTTAAATGTACATCTTTCTTCTTATTGACAGGATAGTCGTACTGTGCGCCCAAACTTACACCGAAATTGCCCACTTTCAGGGAACTTCCCGACTCTACATTGGAAAAATAGGGATTAGTGGTAAAATAGATATTAGAAAAACGGTCAATGTTTCCAAAGTAATATTGCCCTTGAACGCCTACCGAGAGGTTCTTGGTTGCTGCATATCCCAAAGAGAAGGCTAATTGGTTAATGCCGCCTTCCCCCTGATAGGTATAATAAATATTACCCATTTCATTAATAATATCCAAACGTTCTTCGTGGCGTTGTATTTTGTATCCTACACTGCTATAAGGGAATAAGCCCGCGCCCACCGTTAATTTTTGCGCTATCGGAAAACTCATTACTATGTGGTGTATATTAATGCTGTTAAAAGCAGATGTGCTCAAATCGGTAGCGCCGGGAGCATAATAAGCCAAGTAATTATTTTGACTTTCAAATCCGAAGTCAATCATAAACGACAAAGAGTCATGCGCCGTCAAAGCTGAGGGATTCAAAAAATTAATCTGGCGCGAAGTCCGCACTGCGGTACCTATACCACCCATAGCCCTGTTAAAGGAGGTGCCGGGGCGCGCCAAATCCCCTACGCCGTAAAAAGAATAAGGCGAAAAAGCGCCGATAGCATCGTCCTTTTGCGCATGCACTGCAGTTGCAACAATGAACAGGAAACCTAAGGCCATTATCGACCTCATAATAAATCTATTGGTGATATACATTATAATTAACTATCCGATTAAGTCCAATAATAACAAGATTACAAACTACAAAGATAGAATTTTTTATGTTCTTCACCAAAAAAAATGCATCACCGCCTGTAAAAATAATCGTACAATGCGGATTTCTATCAATGTAAGTTTCTATTTCATAACATAATCCATGAACTACGCCGGCTTGTATGGCGGTAGCTGTAGTAGTACCTATAAGCGGCACATTCTCTGCAATTTGTCCTAATGGTAATTTGGCTGTAAAAGCATGTAAGGCCTTAAAACGTGTTTGCAGTCCGGGAGAGATATTACCACCCAAGAACTCTCCGCTATGCGTCAGGAAATCAATGGTAACAGCTGTGCCGCAGTCGAAGATAAGGCAATCGGCGGCAGGGAAAAGATAATTAGCCCCCACCGCAGCTGCTAAGCGGTCAAGGCCAAGGGTTTCGGGAGTAGCGTAGCCATTTTTAACAGGAACAGGCGTTTTATGAGTAAAGGGAATTACCTTTTTTACATATTCATTAAGTTGCTCACAAATAGCGTTTTGCTCATTCTTATCTCCCACAGAAGAACAAATGGCGACCGCAGGACGGTACTGCTTCAAGATGGGCAATAAAGCCTCAACGGTCAGTTTATCATGACGTTCAAGGGCCAAGAAGCGGTCTTTCTCGGCAATGGCTACCTTAGCGCCCGAATTTCCTATGTCGATTAACAAATTCATTTTTTACAAAGATAGGAAAAAATCGAAGTCTTTTTATTATTAGACTATTTTATTGGCCATTGGTTTAAAATTTATTTTCAAACGCTAAATTATTTCAGCCGCATTCTCATCAGCAGCGCCATGGCTTCCTGCACGGTGGTTACATTTACCGCTGTTAATATCAGCTTATCGGGCTGCTCCTTTAGCCTAAAGCTGCGGGGGTGCTGAGTTACATAGTTCAACACATGCGAGAACAAGGGTGTTCGGAAATACGGCGAAAGATGGTTGCTGATGAAGTAAGCTATCATCAATTTATTTTTGAGGACAATTTTCTCAAAACCCAACTCCATTGCTAATTTGCGCAGGCGGACAATGTCAACCAAATCTTCCACCTGACGGGGCGGCGGGCCGAAACGGTCGGTAATATCACGCACGAAGCGCTGCAAAATTTCTTCATCGGTAATATTGTTGAGCTCTTTGTAAAGGCGAATTTTTTCAGCGGTATTCCCGATATACTCATCGGGAAAAAGAATTTCCATATCGGTATCAATCGTGCAGTCGGACAAAAAGGGCTGCGTGCTTGGCCGTGCGTCTGTTTGTTCCTGCTCTTCGGCGCTTGCCGCATATAAACCCTCGTTGCGCAGTTCCTGCAAGGCCTCGTTCAGGATACGCTGATAAGTTTCAAAGCCGATGTCGGCAATAAATCCGCTCTGCTCGCCGCCCAGAATATTTCCCGCGCCGCGTATATCCAAATCCTGCATGGCAATGTTGAAACCGCTGCCCAAATCCGAGAATGTTTCAATCGCTTTTAAGCGGCGGCGCGCCTCATCGGTCATTGATATGAAAGGCGGAGCTAACAGATAGCAAAAGGCCTTGCGGTTGGAGCGCCCCACCCTTCCGCGCAACTGGTGCAAATCGCTCAAGCCGAAATTCTGCGCCTGATTAATGATGATGGTATTGGCATTGGGAATATCAATACCGTTTTCAATAATCGTAGTACAAATCAACACATCATAATCGCCGCTCATGAAGTCGAGAATAACCTTCTCCAAAGCCTCTGCTTCCATTTGCCCATGCCCGATACATATTTTCACGTCAGGACAAAGCCGACGGATAATATCCTCTACCGACTTGATGTCCTGCACGCGATTATGCAGAAAAAACACCTGTCCGCCGCGTTCCACCTCATAATTGATAGCGTTTTGTATAATGTCTTCCTGAAAAGTGCGCACCTCGGTAACGATGGGGTGCCTGTTGGGCGGCGGGGTGTTGATGATGGAAAGGTCGCGCGCGCCCATCAACGAAAACTGTAAGGTACGCGGAATAGGCGTAGCCGTCATGGTCAGCGTATCAACATTTACTTTGAGGGCTTTCAGCTTTTCTTTGGCGCTCACGCCGAATTTTTGTTCTTCGTCAACAATCAGCAAGCCGAGGTCTTTAAAGAGTATGTCTTTATTGAGTAAACGATGGGTGCCGATAATTATATCCACCTTTCCGACAGTCAGGTCGGCAATAATTTCCTTGATTTGCTTGGTGGATTTTAATCGGCTTACGTATTCTATACGCACGGGAAATGCTGCCAAACGGTCGGAAAAGGTTTTGTAGTGCTGCAAGGCCAAGATGGTAGTTGGCACTAACACCGCCACCTGTTTTCCATCGACAGCCGCTTTAAAAGCTGCGCGAATAGCCACCTCTGTTTTGCCGAAGCCCACATCGCCGCAAATCAGCCTGTCCATGGGATTTGAGCGTTCCATATCGGCTTTCACATCGTGGGTAGCCTTATTTTGGTCGGGCGTATCTTCGTAAATAAAGGAGGCCTCCAGTTCGTCCTGCAGGTAGGAGTCGGGAGAAAAAGCAAAGCCTTCGGCCGCTTTACGCTTAGCGTACAAGGCGGTAAGTTCGCGGGCAATATCTTTCACTTTCGACTTGGTCGCCTGCTTCAGCTTTTGCCAAGCCCCTGTTCCTAACTTATAAACTTTGGGCGGCTCGCCGTCTTTTCCCTTGTATTTCGAAATACGGTGCAGTCCGTGGATATTCACGAAAAGCACATCATTGTCGCGGTACACCAGCTTAATCATCTCCTGCACTTTGCCGTTGACGTTGGCTTTTACCAATCCGCCGAAAAGGCCTATGCCGTGGTCAATATGCACAATGTAATCGCCCTGCTGCATATTGCTTAGCTCCTGCATGGTCAGGCGGTCGCTTTTCTCCACTGCCCGCTTCAACATTACACGGTGATAGCGTTCAAAAAGCTGGTGATCGGTGTAGCAACAAATTTTTAAATGATGGTCGATAAAACCCTCATGCAAGGTGATGGGCAGAAAAGCGAATTTGATGCTTGCCTTACCGATAGATGTAAAAATAGCTTTTAAGCGTTCTACCTGCGCGGGGTTATCAGTGAGAATGTAAGTAGTGTAGCCCAAATCGGAGCGGTCGGCAATATCGGCCGACAAAAGGTCAAAATTTTTATTAAAAACAGGTTGCAGTTGTGTATTAAAATGCAGTGTCGCTCCTTTTTTTACATTTTCAGGCAAGGGTCTGAAACAAACACAGGGACGCTCGTGCATGGCGGTCAGCAGTTCTTCCGAAGCAATGAGCTGTTCTTCTTTTTCCGCTAATGTTCGCAGCATAAACAAGCTGTCGTAAGTAAAAACAGGGTCGTCTATCCACAAAGTAAAGGAATCGCCGAGGAAATCAAAGAGGGAAGCGCTCTTGGCTGCCTGTGAGACCTCCTGCAGGTTGGCAATAATATCGAACTGTACTATAGCGGCTTCCGACAACTGTGTATCTACATTGAATATCCGAATGCTTTCCACCTCATCGCCGAAAAAATCGACCCGCACGGGACGGTGGTCAGAAAAAGAAAAGACATCAACAATACTGCCGCGCAGTGCAAACTGACCGGGTTCGGTAACGAAGTCAACACGCTCGAAGCCGTACTCCAGCAAGGTTTCGCGCAGGAAGGACATATTGATTTTCTCTCCTTTCAGCAAACGAATAGCGCTTTTTTCCACCTCTTGGCGCGAGGCTACTTTTTCGGCTAAGGCTTCGGGGTAAGTTACTATAAAAAGCGGCTGTTGTTTATCAATAACAGCATTCAGCACGGCCGTGCGTTGCACAATGTTTGAGGTATCCAAGCGGCCGTCTTTAATTCCCTGTTTATAGCAGGAGGGAAAGAAGAACACCTGTTCGGGAGGCAGGAGCGCGTTCAGGTCGCTATAGCAATAGGCCGCTTCGTCGCGGCTCAACATAACTGCAAGATGAACGGGTGAAACAGCGGCGGCAGCAGCTATGGCAAGGTTTTTAGCGGAGCCGTGCAGTTCGCGCACGAGCGTAACTCTCCCGCGGCCGACGGCGATTTCCGCCAGCAATTGCCCACAGGCCTCCTGTGCGGCAAAAGCGGATAAGAGCATTTCTTTGTCCATTTTTTAGAAGTACAAAGATAGAAATTATTTTTAAGGAACAATGAATAGTTGAGCAGCGCGTTAATTTCTAATCCATATTTAAAAGGCACAGATAAGCATTCCGAAGAGTTTGATGCGGGTCAAATTCATTTTTTTGCTAAGATTTGACTTAAAATTGAAATTAATTGTGTACTTTTACACCCGATTTTGATATTTTTGTCATGTACTAAGAATTAAAATAATCTAATATGAACAATTTTCCAATTTTTTACAATTCGTTGTATAGCTCTACGGCCAGTAAGGTAAAGGTGGAGCTATGGGATACAACGCTTGCTGCTTATGATGAAAAGCAGTACCTGAAGAGTTTTCATCTGCTGATGGATTATGTAAACCCGGAACTACGCGCCAAGTACGGCAATGCCGACGGAACAGCCTTTAAGGTGCCGCACGGCTCTGTGGTTGTGAATGTAGCCATTACAGATGAAATGCTGAACATCTCCGCTCCTTTTTTGGAAGTAAATCAACAAACCATTGTGCCGTTATTGCGCCAGGTGTGTTCACTCAATTTCTCAGCTTTGGATTTAGCGCAAATCTATTTGCGTGAAAACCGCCTTGACTTTGAGTATTCCTGTAAACTGAATGAAACCAATCCTTACAAAATTTACTATATCCTGCGTGAAATTTGCGACATTGGTGACAAGTATGATGATGAGTTCGTAACACAATTCGGAACTAAACGTTTATATGAACCCATCGTTACTCCCTTTGCTCCCGACAAAGCGGAACAAGCCTATCAAACCATACAAAACATTATCAAACAAGCGCTGGAATACACTGCTTATTTTGAATCGAAACGCAACTATTCTCAAGCCTGGGATTTCATTGCAGGAGCATTGCGCCAGATTGATTTTTATGCGCACCCGCAAGGGCAGTTGAAAAACGACCTTGATAAAGCCGTTAGCGAGGCGAATGCAGAGGAGCCCCTTGCCGGCCTTGTAACCGATATGAAAAATTTTCTCGAGGAGTGGCAAGCTATGGATAAGGCTAAATTTATTGCCGATTTATACGATATAGAAACTTTTATTCCGACCAAAAGAAGGTCGTCTTTAGAGAACATTCAGGAGAATTTGGAGAAACTATACGAGCGTGCCGGAAAAGGCATCAAAGATGGCTATCAATCGGCTGTAGCTGTTGATATTCTCTTTAATTTCTACAATGTTTACTACCATAACAACCTTCAGGAAGATGTGAATATTGTGCTGATTGACGCGCTGGAAAAATCATCGGGGAAACCATGGGAACAAGCCGCATCTATCTTATACGCTGCTCTGAAAAAAATTATGGACGGCGACTTATCTGCCGCAACAAAGAAAGGCGGGCTCTTCTCCCGCCTAATCAGCAAATAAAATAATTTAAAGTATAACATAAAAAGAATATAATATGCAAAACGATATCATTTCAAAAGTAGTATTTAAGGTAAACCATGCCGGCGGTTCCGGTTCCTGCTTTTACCTGAAGAAATACAATCTTTTTGTAAGCAATTTCCACGTAGTGGAAGGTTTTCACGAAGTGGCTATTGAAAATACGGACAAAGACCGTTTTCTCGCTAAGGTAGTATTGATTAATCCCGTAGCCGACCTGGCTTTTTTGGCAACGGAAGATGATTTTTCTCATTTACCTGATTTGGAATTAAATTTAGAAAGGCAATTAGCCGCCGGAGAACGCATCAACGTTGTAGGCTATCCCTTCGGTATGCCTTACACTATCACCGACGGAACCATTTCGGCAACCAAACAGTTGATAGAAGGGAAGACCTACATTCAAACCGATGCGGCGGTGAATCCGGGAAACAGCGGCGGTCCTATGTTCGACCAGTCGAACAAGGTAATTGCCGTAACCGTATCGAAGCTCACCAATGCCGATAATATGGGCTTCGGCATTCCCATCAACGTGTTGTCCGAAATGCTGAGTCATGCAGCGGCTATCGACCGTTCGCAATTTGCAGTGCAATGCAACTCCTGCAGTGCTTTGATTACCGCTAAAACACAGTATTGTTCTTCTTGCGGCAATAAAATTGACGACAAACTGTTCAATAAATATTCGCTCACCGATTTGGCTGTTTTCTGTGAAGAGGCCATTGCCAATATGGACATCAATCCGGTGCTGACGCGCGTGGGCAATGAATCGTGGCGTTTTCACCGCGGCAGTTCCGAAATTCGTATCTTTGTGTATGACCGCAGCTATTTGTTTGCCACTTCGCCCATCAACGTCTTGCCTAAACAAAACTTAGAGCCGCTCTTGCGTTTCCTTTTGTCAGCCGACACCAAGCCCTTCACTTTAGGCATTTACAATAACGAGATATATATATCTTATCGGACACATTTGTCAGACGTATTCTCCGATGAAGCAGACAAGGTAAAGCAAAATATTACCGATTTGGCTCAAAAAGCCGACGATTTGGATAACTACCTGAACGAAACTTTCGGCTGTGAGTTTTCACAATACGTAAAAAGCACAGCGATTTAGATTGACGGGTTATTCGGGAATAAATTGCCCCGCTATTTTCTCTGCACACCTTACTCCGTCGATGGCTGAGGAAGTGATGCCGCCCGCATAACCCGCCCCTTCGCCGCAAGGGTACAAACGTTTTAATTGAGCATGTTCGAGTGTAACGGCATCGCGCGGTATGCGCACCGGCGACGAGGTGCGCGATTCCACAGCTATCAGCGTAGCCTGTGCCGACAAGTAGCCATGCATCTTCTTGTTGAAATCGCGAAAGGCTTGCCGCAGGCTGTGGCTGATAAATTTCGGCAGTAATTCGTGCAGCGGCGCTGCTCTTACGCCGGGAATGTAAGATGTTTTTAGGAGCGAGGTCGTATTTTTTTTATTTACGAAATCAATCAGACCTTGTGCCGGTGCCTGCTGACTGTTATTCGCGGCGGCAAACATACGGCGCTCTATTTCCTGCTGAAAACGCAGGCCGGCAAGCGCCCCCTCGCCGAAATAATCGTCAGGGCCTACCTGTACCACAATGCCGGCATTGGCGTAAGGGGAGTTGCGCAGAGAGTTGGACATGCCGTTGACCACCAACTCACCGGGAGCAGTGGCTGCAGGCACCATAATGCCGCCGGGGCACATACAGAAGGAAAATACGCCGCGTCCTTCGACCTGCGTTACCAAATTGTAAGCGGCTGCCGGTAGTGCCGCCGTGCCTTTGTATCCGTGATACTGGAGATGATTGATGAGCGATTGCGGGTGCTCAACCCGTACGCCCATGGCAAAGGGCTTGGTCTCAATCGCCCAACCCTGCCGGTCGAAGAGTTCATAAATATCACGCGCCGAGTGGCCGGTAGCTAAAATAACCGCTACGCCATCATAGCTTATCCCCTGAACGCTTCGCACACCGACAACTTCGCCGTTTTTTATGATTAAATTATTAACCTGCGTGTCGAAATAATATTCGCCGCCGTGCGCGGTAATGGTTTCCCGAATGTTCGCGATAATATGCGGCAAACAGTCGGTGCCGATATGGGCATGAGCATCGATTAATATATCGGGGTTTGCGCCGTGTAAGACCAATTGTTGAAGGATATCTCCTATATTACCTCGCTTGTTCGAGCGGGTGTATAGTTTTCCGTCTGAATAAGTTCCGGCTCCACCCTCGCCGAAACACCAGTTGGAGTTTGGATTTACTACCTGATCGCGTGTAAGTCGGGCAATGTCGTATTTACGTTCTTTTACAGCTTTTCCCCGTTCAAGAATAATAGGTTTCAGCCCTTTTTCCAACAACCTGAGGGCGGCAAATAAGCCGGCCGGGCCTGCGCCTACGATGATAACCGGCGGTTTTCCGACCACATTTTGGTATTTAAAAGCGGGCGGCAGTGGCGGCTTGGCCTCGCCGGTATATACCTGCATCTTCAGTTGCAGCAGCGGCGTTCCGCGCCGTGCATCAATGCTCCGGCGAAGCAGTTGCAAATGCGTGATTGCTGCTTCGGGGCAGCCGGCGGCCCTTGCTGCCGCTCGCCTGAGCAACCCTTCGTCAGCCGCCGCCGCAGGCGAAATAGTTATATTAACCTCCTTGCTTACCATTGAAGAGCAAAGATAGGTATTTTATAATGAATAATCGTTTGCTTCGTCGCTAAGTTAAACAACTATAATTCTCAAAGTGTAACCCCCAATCCCACTACAAAGCGAGGCAGTTTCACGTTGGTTTGCGCCGACTCGAAACAGTTGGTGAGGCGATAGCGTCCCCACACATTGAACCAGCGGAACCCGAGATTCGCCTGTGCGCCGGCCTCAAAGGGAAGGAAGAGCTTACTGTTTTTATAATCAACGGTGGCCGAAGTATCATTTTCACCCTTATAGGAAGTGAGATACCTCCGCGAATAGGTATAATTTCCATAAAGGCTCAATTCTATATAATTTCCTATATGTTTGGTCTTGTAAAAATTGAACTTATTGCCAATGCTGATGCCGAATCCCCAGGTGCGGAAACACTCGCTGTTGATTACAAAATTAGCAGGCGCAACCGTAATAGGATTTTCTATAATATTGTTTACTATACCATCGGAAATTTTATAACGGTTGTGCATAAAGCCGGTATTAAAAGTGAGGGCGTACAAGCCCGACACACGGTAAATGGTTTTAATTCCAAAGTCGAGACTGTAAGAGGCGCCATGTATGAGCTTTGCGTCGGTATTTTCCAAATTACCGACTACAAAGCCAAAGCTAAAATACGGCACAGCGTCCCAGCCTGCGTAATTTTTTTTCTTGTCTTTCTTTTTATTCCGGTCTAACACAAATTCAAAAAAATCACTCAGGATATTTGACGAAGCATCGTCAATTACGGTGGTATCTTGTTGTGTGGTTACAAGCTGCACCGAGCCGCTGTCTTGTGCCGAAAGGTTTGAAACAGCATAGGCGGCCAATGTTAATAGTAAAAAAATCTTTTTCATATCTTATGTTTTTATAAATTTTTTATAGATTTACTGAGGCTGTTTAGTTTTCCTAAGTTGTCGATGGAAATATTACCTGTAATATTGACGATAGTAAGGGTATCATCATCGCAATTAATAAAAACAATTTCACCGGCTTTATTGTTGGCTTTTTTATTGAAAACCAATAATAAGGTTTGCTGTTTTCCACTGTTAATGCTGAGCAATTCTTCACTTTTCCCATATTCTTTTATTAGCTTCTTCGCTTTTTCGCAATAGCTATTAGCCGATTTAGGGATAGTAATTATCCGCAGGAAGGAAAACTCGTTCAAAAAATTCAGCATATCTTCGTCGATTTCCCATTGTTTTAATAGCTCTATCATACTGCTGTTGACAGTAGCTACCGAGGCTATTTTTGGAGGTACACCCTCTAAAAATTTTTCGGAAAAATTTTGACTCCAAGATACACTACTGCTCCCTAACAGCAGTAATAAAGTCATGATACCGGTTAATATTGTTTTCATCGCAGTCATATTTTTATTGTTTGAACAGTACTTCCAATTGTTTTAATCCCTCATCAATCATCGTTTCCCCTTCATGTAAATTATCGGCAATCATTCCAAGTGCTGTAATTACGGTTTCCCGTGCGGCTCTTTGCTCCTGCGTTTTGTTGTATTGATAGCCGAAATATCCTATGCCTATCAGCAGTATAAAGCCGGCGGCAATTTTTGAAAAGAAAGACAAGCGGTGTAAAATTATTGATGGCTGATGGTTGATTGTTGATGTGCTACATGCTATTTTTTCCAATAACCTTGCTTCAAAATCGTCGGGCAGTCTTAGCTCGCTTTCTTCCTGTTGATAGACGAAAAGCGGTTGGTATTGCTGCAGATGGGCAGGAAGCGCTTGTTTCTGCATAAAAAAATCGCGCAGTGTTTTTTCTTCTTCCAAGTCGGTTTTGCCGAGCCAGTATTTTTCTAATAATTCTTCTATATATTTATAATTGTTCATAAGCATGTATATTGTTGAATTGTTGTTTTAATAATTGTCTGGCTCTGAACAGGTTTGTTTTCACTTGACTTTCGCTGAGTTGGAGCGACCGAGCTATATCCCTGTAGCTTTCTCCTTCAATATCACGTAATTGTATGAGCATTTGAAAATTCAGGGGCAGTTGTCTGATGAGCCGCTCTACTAATTGCCGCCGTTCGCGGTGCTGCATATTCGTCAGCGGAGTCAGTTCTTCCGTCACATCATGCTGTTCCACAGGTAGATGAAGCATTTTACGATTAGCTTTTCGCAAACGGTCGAGGGCCATATTTTTAGTCATCGTCATACAATAAGCGTTTGGGTTATCTATCTGTTCTAAAGCAACTTGTCCATTCCAAATTTTCAATAACACTTCCTGAATGAGGTCTTCGGCGTCCTCTCGGCTGCGCAGAATCGACAGGGCAAATCTGTACAGTTTGTCTTTCAGGGGAAGTACCCGTGTTTTAAATTCATTCAGCTCCATATACTATAATGACGAAAAAGGCGCAAAAAAGTTTCAAAGAAAATGATTTTTTTGCAAAAATAAGATATTTTTATGTACCTTTACGTTCTTTATCAAAAACATCATTTTATGAAAAAAATTATTATTACAACACTTACGCTTTTATTTTCAGTAAGTTTATTTTCACAAACGCCTATGACTTATGAGGAAAAAATCAGTTATATTATCGGATATAACGTTGGACAAAATTTGAGCCAAGCGCCCTTTACCTTTGAGGTAGATGCTATTCTCAAGGGCATGGAAGCAGCATTTAACAGGCAACAATCCGAAATTTCCGAACAGGAAATGCAAATGTTAATGCAAGAGTGGCAAATAAAAATGCAGGAAGCGCAACAAAATCGCACTAATGCCGAGGCGGAAATACATAAGGCCGAAGGCATGGCCTTTTTAGAAAAAAACAAAGAAGATAAGGACGTGATTGTTACCGAATCGGGCTTGCAATACAAGGTTGTTACCATGGGTTCCGGCGACAAGCCTAACTCGCCGACCGACAGGGTAACGGTTCACTATGAGGGGAAGCTATTGGACGGCACGATATTCGACTCCTCGTATGGCGGCAAAACCGTTTCTTTTACACTAAATCAAGTGATTCGAGGCTGGACCGAAGGCCTGCAATTAATGCCCGTAGGGTCAACCTTTATTTTCTACATTCCATCTGAACTGGCTTACGGCGACAATCAACGTCCCGGCTCGCCGATTCCTGCCGGCTCTACGCTTATTTTTACGGTAGAATTGTTTGATATCGTTGAGTAGTCCGGAAAAGCAGTTAAGCAAAAAGCGCTTACGATGTTCATTGTAAGCGCTTTTTCTTTTTGTGGGCCCAGTTGGGCTTGAACCAACGACCCCTTGATTATGAGTCAAGTGCTGCTAACCAACTGAGCTATGGGCCCTGATTTCCGAAAATTCGGGTTGCAAAGATAAACATTTTTTGGGAAAACCAAAAAAAAATGATGGTTGGTGAATATATATGAAAAAAATTACAAATTACCGACTATATAAGGTCCGAAATAAACTTTCTTTATCAAATTTGTGGCCAAAGAATTGATGTGGCGATTTAAGATTTTCTGCTCGCTTTTTTCTATGAGTGCATATTCTCCCGAATGTTCTTTTAGGAAATCGTCTAAAATGTCTTTACTGAATAAACCTATCAATTTTCCGGTCTCTTTCGGCACGGAAATTTGTCCGATTTTGCTTACAACATTGTTCAGCCGGTTTTCTGTAATGTATTGTTCGACTACAAGCAGCAGGTTATTTAGCATTTCGCTGTACGAAGGCTCTACAAAGAGTTTCGGAGCACGTTTTTTGACGGCTTTCTTTTCGGCGAAACGGGCATTTTTGCTTTTCAATAACACACGGCTTCCGTTTCTCAAATAGAGGGGTACAAGAGGGCGAATGATTATGCCTTCACAAATATTATCTTCTATCGGCGGAAGCCCTAAATCTTTGTAAACCACACTATTAAAATCGTTGGGGTATTTCAAACATTCATCAAGCGTAGCTCGAAACAGCGTTTTTGCATAGAAGAAACCGCCCCGTTCAAAAAAAGCATTCATTTCATCTACTGTCAGATAACGCCCGCTTTCTCCGGTTGTTACGTACAAATCAAAGGCATAAAATTCGTGCGCAGGAGAATAAAACACCCCTTTTTGAATAACTACGGTTTGCGGGCTGTTTTTCACATCGGGGTGAGGGTATTTGCCGCCAAACATTTCGCCGAATACCGTAACTGTTTTTATATCGGGAATATCCTCTTTTATAATTGAAAATAAGGCAATTACTTTTAGTTTATAACGTTCAAGCAATTCTTCATAGTCATAAAATTTTTCACCGATTTCCACCAATCCTGTTCTTTTGCCGAAAGCTACTGTTGTACCATCGGTAATAAAGCATGTATTCGAGCCGTGCACTTTTTCCTGTACTACAAACTCCTGTTTTTCATAACCTTCGAGGTATATTTTTTCTACAAAATCCTTATCGAAGGTATTTTCAATAGATGTGTATTTTTTAAATGGTATCATAAGAATGAACTTACAAAATTTTTTCAGGCAAGATGGTCATAGACTTTTCTTAGCAAAATTATCCCCATATTCAACTCCTCTTCGGTTAATATACTTAATGTATGTTTGGCGACTTTTTCTATCACGGCCGAGGCCTTTTGTTCCAGATCCATGCCTTTTTGGGTGAGATAAACAAGGTTAACCCTTCTGTCGATTGTATCCGGCACGCGCACCACAAGTCCCTGTTTTTCAAGATTATTGATCAATCGAGTCATCGTGGTTTTATCACGAAAGGTAGTTTGCGAGAGGATTTGCTGGCTAAGTTTGTCTTTTTGCCAAAGGCAAGCCAGTACCGTCCATTGTTCTACAGTAATGCCAATACCAGCATCGCGCAAACGAGCGCCAAGGTAACGGTTAATGCGTATGGTCAACTTTCCGTTAATCAAACCGAACAACTGTTCTCTGGTTACTTTTTTGGAATTACTCATAACCTACAATCTTCCCCACAAAGATAATAAAAAAAATTATAACAAGAAACTGTTTTGAATTTTTCATTTGATTCGATTAAGCCTCCTCTCCTGTGAGAGGCAATTCCGCAACAATACCGAAATAAATCGGAATCATTGCAAAGCCCTAATATCTATTCTTATTTTTCCGCACGTGTTCTCCGGCTGATTCTTCCAAGATGGTTGTGATTTCATAATAATATCACGTTTAAATAGTTAGATTTTATATAATAATTTTTTTTATTTACCTTGCGTTTATACCACAAAATTGTACTTTTTTGCACAATTTGAGAACACAAGGTAAGAAAAGTTCTTGAATGTTGTATCAAATCACGAAAAATTTTATATATTTGCATTTGAAAAAATGAAAATCAGCTACATTACTAAAACACCGGAATATGCTAAGCAGTACGATTAAACAGATTTTTGTCGCTATTTTGTCGAGTATCACTGCGGCTTTGACGAGCGTGCATGCCACATTTGCAATTATGCTTATCATGTTTGTTGCCGATTTTTTCTTCGGCATCATATCCGGCTGGATTGTAAACGGGGAGGGCTTTCGTTGGAAAAAGGGGTTGGTGGCCGCTATAGCGCTTATCATTTATGCCTCTATCGCTGCTTTGGTGGCTATAATCGGGCACTTAATGGACGATATTACTATGGCGCAATATGCAGTCAAGGCAATAACCTACATATACATCTACATCACCGGAACGAATACCTTAAAAAATCTTTGCAGAATTTTTCCGGGCATACGGCTGTTTCATGCGCTTTATTGGTTGCTTAGCTTTGAATTTGCCAAGAAGTTCCCCGAACTGCACAAGAACCTGACAGAAAAAAAAGAACTTGAAAATTAATAGATTATGGCTGATTTTAAAAAATTAATTCCGTTCATCCAACAATGGGAAGGCGGATTTGTAAACGACCCGCTCGACAAGGGAGGGGCAACCAACATGGGTGTAACTATTGCCACATTCCGGCAATTCTTCGGTCAAGAAAGAACAATTGATAACCTTAAAGCCATTACCGTAGAACAGTGGGATTATATTTTTAAAGTCGGCTATTGGAATCGATGGAAGGCCGATGAAATCAAAAATCAATCGGTAGCCAATATATTAGTTGACTGGTTATGGTTATCGGGAGCATGGGGAATAAAAATACCCCAGCGTATTTTGGGTGTTGTTGACGATGGCATTGTGGGACCAAAGACATTGACAGCCTTAAATGCGTCAAGCCCCAAAGAGTTATTTGATAAAATTAAAGAAGCGCGGGTACAATATATCAATGATATTATTGTTAAAACACCCACAAATGAACGTTTCAGGAAAGGTTGGATGAATAGGTTGAACGCTATAAATTTTGAAGAATAATGAAAAAGATTTTATCATTTATACTAATTTTACTGCTGTTTTTTGCCTGTAAAACGCCAAGCAAAATAATAGATACTTCTCAATCCTATGTTAGGGATAATACACAGGTGAACATTGAAGAAACACACGAAAAGCAAGAACAAATCACTACTGTAACGACTACGGCAACGGATGAAAATTCTACTGTTGTTGAAGAAACAACCAAGATAGAGTATGATACGGAAAAGCCGGTTGATGAAAGCACCGGACGGCCACCGGTAAAAAGCGAAACCATTACGAAAAAAACTACTACCACCGGCAAACAGGTAAACGAGCAAACCCAGGTTGCTGCCGAGATTGTTGAAACTCATAATGTGGTTGACCAAACAAAAGTTGACGTGGAAACCACTACAGTAACCACGCATGAACAGACTCCGCAAAAACCAAAAGTGGCCTATTATTATTATATTCTTCTGATTCTTGCAATATTAGCGGGTATAGGAGGAATATTCTATGTAGGTCGGAGATTCAGAATTTTTTAAGGAAAGTGAGAAATTGATTCGAAAACTTTTATCCGGATACTTCCTGCTATAAAAATATTTCATTTTTTAATGAAATATTCACTTTTTTCTTGCATTTTTCAAAAATAATGCCTGTATTTGAGGTACTTAGCTACAAGTGCCGTGCGACACCCAAGCGAAAAGGGATTGTGAATTTGAAATAGTCTTGCGGAGAAAAAATATTTATTCTCCGCAGAAAATGCGGAAAATATTATGTATATTTGTCGCAAAATTTATTTGATATGGCAAAATACATTTATCAACAAAAAAAATGGACAGATTTTACTTGGGATTACAGTAAAATAGCCGTTGTACTCGGCGAAGTTCGTAATTTGCAAGGCAAATTATTAGGCACAATGAATACTTTGGGATTTTCATTGAAATCGGAAGCAATGCTTGAAACTTTGACACTTGATATTATGAAATCGTCTGAAATTGAGGGAGAAAAACTTAATCGCAAACAAGTTCGTTCTTCTATCGCAAAGCGTTTGGGGTTGGAAACAGGAGGATTAGAGCTTATTGACAGAAATATAGAAGGTGTTGTGGAAATGTTACTTGACGCAACCCAAAATTACACCAATGAGTTAAGCGAAGACCGACTTTTCGGTTGGCATTCTGCACTTTTTCCGTCAGGTAGAAGCGGAATGTATAAAATTGAAGTCGGAAAATATCGCACAGGAGAAATGCAGGTAGTTTCAGGAGCAATGGGGCAGGAAAAAGTTCACTATGAAGCGGTTGAAATGAAAAATGTAAAAACAGAAATGGATAAATTTATCCGTTGGGTAAATGAAAAATCCCCAATTGATTTAGTCATAAAATCCGCCATTGCTCATTTATGGTTTGTAACAATTCACCCGTTCGACGATGGAAATGGACGTATTGCAAGAGCAATTTCAGATATGCTATTGGCTCGTAGCGATGGCAGTTCACAGCGATTTTACAGTATGTCAAATCAAATTTTGAAAGAGAGGAAAAAGTATTATTCGGCATTGGAAAAAACTCAACACGGCAATTCTGATGTAACGTTTTGGTTAAATTGGTTTCTTAATTGTTTGAAAAATTCATTGCTTAACACAGACATTACTCTCAAGAGCGTGTTTCGCAAGGCGAGTTTTTGGGAAAGGCATAAAAACACACAACTTAATGAACGGCAAAGATTTATTATTAACAAACTGCTTGATAATTTCTATGGCAAACTTACTTCCTCGAAATGGGCAAAAATGACAAAAACCTCTCCTGACACTGCATTGCGCGACATTAAGGATTTAATGAAAAAAGGAATATTGAAACAAGATGAAGCAGGCGGAAGGAGTACAAACTATGAGTTGATAGTTGAAAATGAAAACACCAGCGGCTAACAAGCGGAATTCTACGTTCTCCACCAAATAAAAATGATTAAAAATTCAATATTTTTTTCAAATTTCGGATTTATCTAAACGATTTGCGTAATCTACCTGATAAGTTTGTTGTTTAATATGGCTGTTATATCTTATGATAATGCGCTTCTACTGTAATCCCCATAAAGTTCATAGTCAAAACTAATTCTGTAGTTGTTAGTGAAATAATTTGGTAATTGATGGAAATAATAACTGGCGGAGCAGATACTACGGTTATAGTCTTTTTATCAAGCGTCCATGTTCCTATTGTAGTTGAATTGTCACAATCATCATACGAACTGAAAATTCCATCGCTTTGAAATTCAATCCATCCTTGAAAATCACAAGGGTCAAAAGCAGGATTATCATTTTCAATCAATTGCCACTTTCCAATAAGGGAGCCAACATCCACGTCGCCATCATCATCTTTTGAACAAGATGAAAGACCAAGACCCATAAGCAAGAAAATAATTAAAGACCAAGTACTGAATAGCTTTTTCATAATGTTAAATTTTTATGCAAAGGTATAAATATTTTTTAATATTCGGAGCTTTCAATATAAAAAATGAAGATAATAATTTTTACCCGGGAACTTCCTGCGATAAAAGCATTGCTTTAGCAGCATAAAACTCTATAAAACAAATAATTAAAAATTATTTCATTCTTTAATGAAATTTTTATTTTTTTCTTGCATTTTTTAAAAATAATGTGTATATTTGAGGCGTTAACGTGATTAAATTGTTTAAATTTTAAATTAATGTAATTATATCAATATGAACAGATTTCATTTTTTTACAGTTCCAAGCCTTATGCAACCGCAAAGCGAAGCCTTAGCTTATGGGCCAATGTACAATCAAGAAGAAACAAAATATCGAGTCACATCTTCATTTAAGATCACTGGACAAGCAAAAGCATTTGCCGTGTGTAACGGAACGGTAATGATACAAGAAAACGAAAGTGATTCTAATTATGTTAATTTAGTAATTATGCCAACCCATAGTATTGAAACAGGTTACACTCCCGTGCAATGTTTCGTATATAGAGGCTTGAAGAAAGAAAATTTCATCGAATTCAATAAAATTATATCTCAAGCTAGTCCCAATAAAACAGACTTAATTGAAAGTATTTGGTCTGCTTTTAACAAGGAGAAAGAGGATGATCCTGTTAATTTTACTGATACCGATCCGGATGTAAAAGTCTTAGGATGGGATTTTAATTCCCAGCCAGGAAATGTACTGGTACCAAATATTTTTAACTTAGCTCGTAGCAATTATGCGTTAGCACAGGTAAAAACAGGCGATTTTATCGGCTATTTTTCTACGACAGAATCTTTTAGCGCAGGTTTTGAAATCATTTTACAAGAACACTCAGATATACCTACATTAGAAATCATTAGAAAAGAAGAAAATATTATTGAGATAACTAATTTTCAGCCAAATATTAAAAAAGGTAGTGAGCCGATAGCGATTATGAGGCAGCGGGAAAGAATATTAAATTATATTGACCCTGCCGCCTATATAATGATTTGCAGCGCTAACGGAAATAAAGTAACCTATACAGATTCCGGTGGAGTCCAACATACATTATTGGATTATGTTTCTGTATATAATAATAATGATGGTATTGTATCCAAATTCTATACAAAAGATGTTGTGTACATTGACATAAGAAACGAAAACGGATATTCATTAAATTATTATAAAGATTACGAAGGAAAGTTAACAGATCCAACCAATGGTAAACATTTGCTAATTTCTCTTAACGATGAGGGCAATGAATTGGAAGAGTACTATACCGATTATTGGCCTATTTTTACTTTTAAGAAATCAAATGTTTTATCAGCAACTCTTAATGTGGATCTTTCTGTTAGAACAGACTATAATCCTACGCCATATATTTACTATGATTTAGCAATGAAGAGTACGGACAATGGTTTTTCTGAAATTATAGGGGATGAAAAATTTATGGACTTATTGCCATTTAGAGTTGTAAATGGGATTAGGTTAGATGGATGGACTTATTCAATACTTTTTATTGTTCCTGTCATTGCTTCTACTGCAACTGTATGGGCAACTAAAATGTATATAGGAAGAACTAATTACGATATTGCAGATCTTCCAAACACTTCATTAAAGAGACAACATTACCTTGATTATATTTTCGGGCCTATATCTTCAATATCTTCCTCTCCGCCTTCTGCTGGTACCAGATGGGAAACTGTTTTAGGGAAAAAGTTATTATCTGTTCAATATGCTTTGGGAATTAAAGCAGCGGTGGAGGTTATCTTAGTTGAAACCAATACTGAAATTCAATTTGTTGTCAGCATTGTTGATTATATTAAAAGAAGTAAATCTTTTGTTCCTGATACAATAAATACAAATACCCCACTCTCTCCCTTAGGAAAACTTGAAAATAGTAATGATACTTATCTGAAAATTAATAATATTGAGCTTCATCAAAAATATATTCAGGATAAAACCAAACATGTTCAAACACTTCCGGTTTATATAAAAAATACAAATTTTTCCTATTCGGATGGCTTCCCGGAAAAGGTACAATTATGCTGCTTAGCTATTAGTAGAAGTGAATACAATACCCATATTGAAAATGCCATATCCAATATTGATGAGAACTTACATGATGTAACGCTAAATATAGTGGGAGTTAGTGGAATAGGAACTGATACTCAATCTGACTTGACGCAGGCAATTGACTCAAGTGGAGTAAAATATTATCAAGGAGTTTTAAAAATACATGGATTGGATGCTACAGGAATACACGCTATAAACAACACATTACAAAATATAGAAATACTTACTTTGGACGGCCGCATTTTTCAATCTATAGGAGTGAATACAAATGTAAACACAAAAAATGCCACCGACCCGAATGCTTATTTTGATGTTGACAAGGGAATTGAGTACATGAAAATTGTGGAAGAATGTTATAGCTCTATCTGGAATTTTCCCAATTATGACGGTAACGATTTAGAAAAAACATGTACTCGAATTAGAGTGCATTACTATGGAATGCAGTCCCGCAGTCCTCTAAAAGGAGTAGCCTTTCAAAATTTAATATATTATGCACCTTATTGGTTTGGATTGCCTATAATAAATCCACGTAGCCTTTCCATATTGCTTTTGCTTAAAGTAGAAAATGGATTAAAAACTTATATTCATCTTACAGCTCAGGCAGATGAAAATGGATTTAGAGATAATCCATCTCCTTACTTACAGATTCCATTGGGGATCGTTCAAAATCCGTCTAATAATGTATCGCTGTATAATGCAGATTTTGGACAGATATTATATGGTTTTGAATCATTAAAACTACCCCTAATGGGGGGAGGGTATTATGGTTATAATAATTATGAATTATATACAAATGAAAATTACAAAGATAATTTACCTTTTACATATTCTTCCGCAAATGTATTTGACCCTGTAAAACTTATTTCTTATGATTACTCAGGGGTAATAGCCAACATTGCTACGCCCGTAGCTGAATATTTTTATCATCTTAAAAAAGGCGTACCACTTGATTCAGATATTAATTTTCCAAAACTGGCTGATTTGGATTTTTATTATAATATTTCAGCTCCCGATTCCGATTTATACGGTAATGCCGATGCTATAGGGATTTTTCAGGCTTATAAAAATTTGGAACATAATGATGATTTACGCTTATCCGATGTTTTTACGCTATACTATAAAGGCGAGAATGCTTTGCGAACAGGAATACATCTCAATTCAATAAAACAATTTGAAGATTACACAGCAGATAAGCGCTGGTCGATTCTTGCTAAACATCTTGAGGTACTGGATAATAACACTTGGCTGCCAGATATAATTCAATGGGGAAATAGTAATATCAGGGCAAAATTATTAAACAAAATGTGGTTATTTGTGGAATTTTGGTATAATAGGTGTGTATATGAAGCAGGGACATTTCTTCGAGTAATAGCTCCTGTTATTACACCATATCCATCAATTTATAGATTTTTAACCGTGAATAATCAACCTGATAATAATCCATTGTTTGGAACGGATGATTTTAATCCAACTAATCTGATTATTCCGTCTAAAACGGAGTATCAAGTACTAAAAGAAAGCGTAGAATATTGTTTTGAAACCAAGTTTCTTACTTTTTTAGAAGCTAAATGTAGGGAGGAGGGAAGTATATGAAAAATTGGGTTCGCGCCTTTCTTGTATTATATATTATACGTTTAACAGTGGTCGCAATAGTTGTATTTTCAACATTTGACCCTATTCCTTTACGTTTTTTATGGAGTTGGTTTATGTTTGAACCTATTATTATGGCTATATCAGAGACTATTCTATTTCTGCATTTATTTATTCGACTTATAACTTTTGTTGGCCTTGTTGTATCGGTAATTAGATATAAACAGACAATAACTAAAAAATGGTTTACGATGATTTATATTATTGTAGTCACAGAGATTATGGGGCTTTTTTTCCATTTCGTAATTAGTCTTGTTGATTTGCTACCTACTAAGTTTTTTTAATATCAAATATTATTTCAATAGTAATAAAATTTAATAAAATTATGTCATACAATTATTTCCCAAAATTATCACAACTTGTAACGGTAGAAAGTTTACCGGAACAACTGAATTTTATTCAAGGTGGCATAGAAAACTTGCTGGATGGATTGGCTTATCGTAATCTGCGGGCGAGAAGCAGCCAAGATGGGTGCACTACATCATACGTGCTTGATATTATAAGTTTCAAGAAATTGAAATATGATATATTAGGAACTGGCCTTGTACTCGTTTTAAATCCAGATTTTAGTACAGGAACGTCTGTGTTTCCTGTTTCATTAACAACTTATTTGGGAATAAGAAAGTACATAAAGAATTTTAATCTTGCGGCATTTTCATATACGCCTCAAGATTTTCTTAATCTCGCAATGAGAATTACTAACTTTACAAATGAACGATTGCTCTATCTTACAGCAATTAATTTTTGCACATCATTAAACAATCCATTTAATGAATTAGCTACAACATTGCATGATTCGTATGGTTTGAATATTACTTTACCGGTAAGCAATGACCCTGAAACAGCAATAAATGAAATTATTAATGCAGCACATAATACACAAGGATTTATATTAAATGCTATTATTGCGGCAGAGTACATTATAGATATTACAAGTATTAATAATTCTCTTGATAATATTAAACGATTATTTAGTTTAACAGAAAATGTTGATATTATTGCAACAATAAAGAAATTATTCATTCCCAAAATATTTGCCTCTTTAAACAACCTTTCATTAGCCCTCTCCTTCCCCCGCACCTGGCTCAAGCCAATTGATACTAACACAGGCGAAGCATACGAAGACGAAAATATAAAATCCATGCTTCGCTTTAATGTGGGCAGCTTGCATTTTTCTACCGAAAATGGCTTTAGATTTGAAAACGAAAGCGCTTTTTCTTTCGATAAATCCGAAATAGGCAACACCGGTTTAACGCTGTATTTCGACAATATGAAATTAGACCTGAGCCGCACTTCCAATATTCCCGAAGCCGCTGCTGCCGGCTACCCCGACGATTTTGTGGGAGTCTTTGTTGAGAGCGCAGAAATCGGTTTGCCCAAAAAGTGGTTCAGCGACAATAATTCCACCCTTAACATTGTCGGAAGTAATTTGCTGATAGGTACCGGCGGCATATCCGGTACAATTGGCATAGAAGCCGGCAGCGGCGTTCTATCTAAAAAAATCGGCGGCGAAAATGGATTTGAAGTAACCTTTAATTCCTTTGACATTACCTTCAGGCAAGGCGCAATCACCGAATCCAATATTCAGGGTAAACTAAAAATCCCCAAATTTCAAGACAGCAGCGACCAGCCCTTAGAAATAGACGTTACAGGCCATATTTCCCAAAACGGCGATTTTAATCTTACCGCCTCAGTACCCAACGGCATACAGGCGCACCTCTTCAACTTCGTGAATTTTGACTTCCATACCTTTGAACTCGGCAGAGAAGAGGATAATTTTTATCTGGGGACTTCCTGCGATGTGTGGTTTTCCGAGAATTCGGCAATAGGAAAAATTATCGGCGGACAAAAGATTTCCTTGCCCAAGGTGCGTATTTACAGTAACGGCCGCATGGAAATTGTGGGCGGCACGGCCTTTATTCCTTCCAATATCAGCCTGCACCTGGGGCCGGTGGACATATCGGTTACCGGCATTAATTTCGGCTCGCACCAGCAAAACGGCAGGCAGTATAATTACTGGGGCTTTGACGGAGCTATCAGCATCAACCCCTTAGGCATAGACGTGCGCGGCGAAGGACTTAAATACTATTATACAGTAGATAATGACAGCTACCCCAACGATGATGGCGATTCCTTTGTCCATATCCAAACCTTAGAGGTGGACTTAATTATTCCCGGCACCGCCACGCCGGCTACCGCCGCGGCTATGATTCACGGCATGCTCTCTATTCCCAACCCCGGAGTATCGCAGGAATACACAGGCGCGATTTCCTTAAAACTCCCCAAATTCAATATCGCCGGCAGCGCGGGCATGCGCATGATGCCCAAAGAACCTGCCTTTATTGTGGACGCCGCGCTTCAGCTGCCGGCGCCCATACCCATAGGATTTATAGCTATCTATGGCTTCCGCGCCCTGCTCGGCTATCGCTACGTTGCCGAAAGAGAGGCTGTAGGCTTGACCTCCGATAACACCTGGTACGATTACTATAAATACCCGCCGCGGGGCGTAGATATTTCCAAATTCAGTCCGCCCAACAAAACCAAAGACTACAGCGTACCCTTCGCCTTAGGCGCCGGCGCCGTTCTCGGCACCAGTTTCGACAACGGCAATATTATTTCCGCCCGTGTGATGGTGCTCCTCTCGCTGCCTACGCTTTTTATGATTGATGGCAAGGCTTCGCTCCTTAGCGCCCGTTTGGGTTTAAACGACACCAAGGAACCGCCCTTCTTCGCCTTTGTGGCCTGGGGCGACGACACCATTGAAGCGGGGCTGGGCGCCGATTTCAAACTCCCGCAGGACAGCGGTTCGATTATCTCGCTCTATGCCGCAGTAGAAAGCAGATTTCCGCTCAAAGGCGGCGCCTGGTATGTTCGCATGGGAACCAAGGACAAGCCTGTCAGCGCCACGCTGTTTAAAAACGTGCTTAATTTGAACGCAAAAGCCTACCTTACGCTCTCATCTCAAGGCATAGAAGTAGGCGCCGGCGTAAGTTTTAATTTGAGCAAAGACTTCGGAGTCGCAAAAGCGCGCCTGTATGCCTGGGTAGAGGTAGGCGGTTTTATCAGTTTCGAACGGCCGCAGTTAGGCGGCTATATCTATTTTGGCGGAGGCATAGAAGTGAATGTATGGAAACTGATTTACATAGGAGCCGAGTTATCGGTTTATTTGGCGGCCGAAGTTCCCAAACCCTTTAAAATTCATGCCAAAGTAACAGTCAAAGGCAAGATAAAAGTATTGTTTTTCTCCATAAAATTTAATGTTACGGTGTCGTTGACGTGGGAAACAAACAGTACGGTTGATACTACGCCCATTTGTCCGCTGCCCTACGCCGGTGTCGAAAACCGCGCCAACGAATTGGTGAAAGCCGTTCACATGCTTACCAATGAAGCGTATGACCTTAATTTTTTTACGGTGGAGCCTAATGCAAGCAAGATTATTGAGATAGATGCAGTCATTCCCATCGACTCTTATATTGATATTAAGACCGCCAAAGGCCTGATTATTAAGAATGTTTCCGCGAAGATAGGCGGTGGGACGATACCGCCGGCCAACTATATGGATAAAATTCCGCCTAAGGCAATAGTCCAGGGAAAAGTATTAAGGCAGGTGGTTCATGAATATTCCATAGAACAAATTAAAATTTCTGCATGGGATGAGACAGCTAATCAATGGGTTGCCTATCATCCTTTTGCAGCCTTAGCCGAAGACGGCGCAGAGCGCATTGAAGCGGCAAAGTGTAAAATCGGCAGTTGGCAGCTAATCAATAATCAATATGATACACTAAGATTATTGGCAACCAATCCCTTTTCTTACACGGATGCCGGCGAGCCGGGATGGGTGGTTCCGGAATATCATGGCATCACAGGAGAACTCTTGTTTTGCGAAGAAACGGTAGAGATGAAAATTCTGAATTTTGGTAATAAAAAAAATACAGACGAAGGAATAACGCTGCAAGGGAAAGATTTTTGGGTGGCGTTTGGAGAGAATGCTATACTTCCAATAAATATCATAGATTTGCAGATAATGATTGCAGCCACTCATGCAGCTATTGTTACATTTACCTTTACTGCCGATGGCTCGTCCTATTCCTTTCCTGTAGCGGCAGGAAGCGTTTATACTCGCATTTTGAAATCGGGTGAAAAAACCAATGTATATTCGAATGTTACCGGAGTATCTAATAAATCCTTACACATCACCTCCAATGAGCCCGTATCGGTCTATGTCCTTAATTATGCTCATAGCGGTCAAAGTACTGATGCTACCAATTTATTTCCTACAACTACCTTAGGTACGGAGTATTATCAAGTATCATACGGTAATTATGATAGTTATATGGTGATTGCCGTAGAAGATAATACCATGGTTTATGAAAATGGCACGTCAATCGCCGTATTACAAGCCGGGCAAATATATTATCATCGTGAGCCGGTGGATATAACCGGACGGCGTATTACCGCTAATAAGCCGATAGCCTGTTTTGTAGCCAACCAGGGTACGTATATTCCTTCTGGAGTTGGACTTCCGAGCATGTTGTTTCAGCAACTGCCTCCCGTAAACGAATGGGGAATGAATTTCTTTGTGCCAGTAAGCATACGAGGAGTTGAACGAGTCCGGATTGTAGCTTCGCAAAACGGCACAACCATTACCCAAACAGGCGGAACGGTGATGCCGGGCATGGGCGCTGCTTCCTTATCCTTAAACGCAGGGCAGTTTGTGGAATTGGAAATAACGCTGGCCAATCAGGGATGTTTTATTACCGCCGATAAACCGGTGGGCGTATGCTCTTTTATGATGAGTGGAATACTTCCGGTAGGCGGTCCTTCCATAACCTGGATTCCTCCGATAGCCCAAAGTGTGAACAGCGCTATAATGGCGCCATTTATCCACTCAACTAATAATCCGCTTAGGATAGAATATTATGCATTATTGGTGGTAGCTACTGCTCACAAAGACCAGACAACCATGGCGACAAGTACGGCAAATCCCGGACCCTTATCGGGCGGAACCTGGCATGACCATCCTTCGGGCTATTCTTTTTATTCTGTTCCGTTTACTAATTTCAACGTACCCTACTATTTTGCCAATCCTGAGGGGCTACTGGCTTGGAGCTATGGGATAAGACTTCCTGATTCATATTATTATCTGTTTGGTACCGGTATGCGTGAAAGCATAATAGAGCAAGAAGAAGATCGCGTATATCGTTATAATCCATCAAATCATCATTACATCAAGGGCGCCTGGTTTAATTTGGCCGAAGAATATCCCGAAGATTACCCATGGCAAAGCAATGGGGTGGCGCTTAATACCTTTGCAATAAAACACAGTCCGGATTATCCCCACAACCTTGAACGGTCGCTTTATTTCTTAAATTACAACCGTTTGCTTATTATGCTTCCGGAAGAGTCCGTGGACGTAGCGTTACTATTAACCACAGAATCGCCTCATGTAAAAATCAGATACTATAAAGGTGATTTTCCTGACGGCGCTACTCAGGTTCAATATGCACAGGTGGACGAGGTAGTAAAAACACAGGGAGAATTGTCCGATCCGGTATGTTATTCCGACTCCGAAAACCCCATTATAAAGATAATTATAGAGCCGATACACCCCAACATTGAAGCAACAGACTGCTGCACCACTTCCTTGCAGGAGCTACGCTGGCTTAGCGTGGACAAGCATCAATACAGTCAGCAGCTTCTTACGGCAGACGAGATAGAAGACGAGCATAAAGCCATGGTAAAAGCCGTAAATAAATACATTCAGCCGGTATGGCGGCCTGAGACAAAGTATTGTATTCATTTTCAACTCAAAGATACGGTCAGCTATAACGGTTCAAAGCCCCCGGGAGTCTATGATTATTATTACGGATTTAAAACATCCGGAAGCCTTGGCCATTATAGCCAAAATGCAATCGGAGAAGGATTGAATCTTTTAGAGAAATATATTGACTTCGACCGCTCCTATCCTAATGCCGACGGCAATTTACTACAGTCCAAGCCATTATTCTGGGGGCACGAGGAGTGTAAAATAAATATTTTCTTTAACAAACCCTTTGCTTATCATTTGCTGAATAACTGGCCGGAATATGGTAATTTACAGGAAATTGGAGGGAGTTTGAATGTAAAAATCAAAGATCCTGTTTCAGAAATACTTATTGAATATCCTTTACCGATAGAGATTACAGAGGTTCCTCAAGCAGAAGGCAATGGAGAGGATGGTTTGGTTTGGAAAAAGGACGAAAATCCGCCGGTACCTGCATTCGCTCAGTTGCTCAACAACCTGATTGTCAACGATGAACATATCCCTTGCGATATAGCATACATGGGCGCACTCGAACTTGAGGCTGCCATGTCTTATTCGGTTACACTCACCAATTTAAAACCCTTAAAGTTATACACGGCATTGTTCTACAACGCATTCAACCCAAATGGTACCGAGTTATCGGATGCGCATAATGTAGAAGTTCATCGCTTTGTATTTCAAACTTCGAGGTATGCCGGCTTTGAAGAGCAGGTAAAGAGTTGTATTTTGAAAGACGAGGAAGAAAATGAACAAATGGCAGTATTCGAGCTTTCAGCGGATATACCTTCAACAGACGAAAATAACATATATGAAATTGTTTGGAATCCCGATAACAATATCTTGCCACTTTTCTATGCACACGATTTTGATAAATTAACAGAAGGGCTTTTCTGTTTTAAACCTTTGGAAGCTGCCCTTACCACAGAGTTTAATATTATCCGCAATGAAGCGACCGGAAATGTTATTGCCGTTTTGGTACGGAATCCGGAACCTTTTAACGATCCTAAGCTTCCTCTTGAAGAGGTAGCCGATACGATTCTTGTCGTAGATGCAGGCGGTAATGTTAATGCCGGTTTCAAAACGCTTTATTCCAAAGATTATTCCCAGGCCATTATTAGCAAAGATGCAGAACCAATAACAGAAAATAATCTGTTTATCCGCTTCCGGTATAAGCTATGGGATGGGGCGAAATATAATGTAGAACAGGAAGAAACAATTCAGGTAGAAATAACTATTAATCAATAAAATTTTTAAGACAATGAGTGTGCTTACTATAGATAACAATGCTTTATTGCAATCCCCCTATTTGTATTTATCTGCTGTTGGGTCGGGCAACGATAGCGAATACCCGATGGGTAACTATTTGCGCTGGCTTTTTAGGGGGACACTGGGAGAGAACCATTTACCCAAAGGAGATTATGTCAAACCTCAGTACCATTTTAACAAACTTAACGATTATGTAAAAATTTACAGAGCGCCGTTTACAGAACCTATAGTTTCGACAATAATGCCGCTCCCATCAAGCCTTTCCTGCCTTTCGCCTCCCAGGACAGTGTCTATGGATCATACTAATCAATTATGGACATATCAATATAATGGTAAACTTACTCATCTGCGATTTTTGGAAGAGGATAAGTATATTATTGTGCAAAATATATTTATAAGCATTTATCCGGATTTTCATAAGGATTTTATCCAATATTATCTTGAAAACTTACAGGGGATTATTGAAGTAGAATTTCCTAATGACTTGTTTTGCTCAGTACATTTATTTCAAACAGCTATATCACCCTCTCCTCTTCCTCCCTACGATGGACAGATGGAAGTGTTGTCTGTTAATGAGAATAGGGAGTCGGCTGAAAAGTATGTTTATGTCCGTAAAACCTATACCGATCCAAGTTCGGGTAATCTTGACAGGATAATGATATGCGAAAACGGAAGAAGTATTCGCCTTCAGTTAGATGCCGGATCCATTATTCCGGGCCTTATGCCCTATTTTTATGATGAGTATATTGCAGATATGAACAACTCTAACGGATGGGAAGAACTTGGAGCCTTTGCCTTAAGCTTGGATGAACAGGAAGTTTTTGCGCGGTTAGAACCGGAAAGAGGCCTGATTCATGGCAACTGGCCCCGGTTTAACGACAATGCTTTCGTTAATATAGCCAACTACCAGGACAAATGGAACGGTGCCTCCTCCGACCCTGACAACAGAAATATTGAGGAAGTGGTTTCCCGTTATATAGAATTGAGCCGAGACTCTGATAATCCGAGGGCAAATGAGCAGATATTTATTGACGCTACGGAGGAGGACGGCAGTCCGATGGAAACCTCGCTATTGGATTTATTGAACGCCGGAGCCATGGATTTCCATATAGCTAGAATGTTGGGCCTGGGTACCATTGATTTGGACATCGAAGACCCTGAGCAATTATATGTCTATGCAGCGGAATATTATACAGAAGGCGCTTTGAATGATGGTTTGAAGCCAAGAACCGTACAACACCTGTATTTGAGCCTGCCAACCGCTATTGAAACGGAACGTTTACCGAAAATAACGGAGATTACGGAAATTGTTCCCGGAATACTTAACCCTGACAATCCTGACGAACACATTACTTTTAATGATGGCTATACCCCAGACGGGCGTTCTCGTTTCGTTACCATATTGGTTAACGAAGAGGCAAAAGACATTCCTGATCCGCCTTTTTACGCTTCGGAGGAAGAATTTGACCGTTCGGAATTTTTATTTCCTGTATTTGGCGGATTAGAACATAAAATGGGTAATGAGCCCGAATGGCAAAGCCCGGAATTGGCCAACGACCCCACTTATCAGCATATAGGAGATGGATGTAATGAAACTATACCGCTTGCCTTTTCGGATGGAGTAATTGACAGGGCAAATCAGCGTATCCTCTATGTGCATAAGCAGCAGGCAAGCGGAGAGCACCATTACCTTGCTTACGGCATCGATCTTTTCTCAAGGTCAGCGCGCGGCGAAAATGTTTGTTCTATTGCAGCACAATTTAAAGCAACCCTCTTAAGACCACCGGTAAATATCAATGCCCTGTTAATACGCAAAGAACTCCCCTTGTTGCTTACTTCCATGGAAGAACAGGACAGATATGATGCTATAATAGGGAATGACAAAACGCTTATCCGCCTTATTTTTGACTACCATAGCGAACAGGAATTATCAGTTTATCAAATTGACGAAGAATACAGCCATCTCATCTACGATGCAGATATTGTCAACGACACAAATATATATCCCGACAATTTTGAAATATACGCTGACGAAATAGAACTGTTTTTCAGAAAATCGGCTCCTGAAAACGTATCGGGCAAAGCGATTGATGTTATAGACAGCGGCCCTCTCACTGCCACAGTGATTACCGACAAATATCCTTTGGCAAGCCAGGGCGCAGGGCAGTATTTGGTTCCTCATCTGCCGTCTTCGGAACAGGGCAAGTATATCGGAGGCGTTTTTTCTATCGGAGGAGAACAATTCATCATAGCATCCATAGACTCATCCAATCCCGATAAGCCTGAAATCACCGTTTACAAAAAGGAAATCAGCGGCTCATTCGCAAGTTCTGAAACGCCGGAGGTGGATGCCGACAATCTTCAATTGCCTCGGATTACGCCCGACAGTTTGTTTACAGCAATTGAAAATATGCAAACAACTTCCAATTGGGGACAAAATAATCCACATAGCTTAAAAGTGCAAATCGGAACGCCTTCATGGCAGGTGCATAGAGAAGTTTATCATACCATTGTTGACGGCGAAGATGTACGATTTCTTGAAAAATCGCGCGGATTTTGGGAAGAGGTTACTATAGAACAGGTAGAAGAACCTGTTGAATACGACAATGCCGGAGTAACAAACATAGTTAACGAATTTAGGGGGCTTTATAAACTTATCTTTGTAAACTTTCAACTTCCTGGACATAGCCAGTATAGCGCAAACAGTGACTCTGTAGAATGGCATAAGGGCATTGTGCGGCTTAAACGGCAAGATGCTTTAGCAAGTACCGGAGCAAGAGATGTGTTTGAAGTGATTAAAATGGATAATTCAGGGCAAAATCTTATCTTGTATATTCACGATTCTTCGTATAGCGATACGCCGGAGTATGACGACATTAAAATTCCCACAGATCCGCAATTAATAAATTATTACCCCGGCTACAAGGTATATTTATATGCCGACAGCGCTAATCTTACCGAAGGCAACATATTGCCTAATCAGGGCGAAGAAGTGCGCTATTCTATTTTCGGATTGAGAGGTATAAATTCGGAAACAAATTCAAAGCTAAGCCCTCCAACGCTAATGTTTGCGCAGGAAATAGTTGAACCTGTTCCACCGACACTGCCAAAAACGTCGGACTATGCTACAAGACCCGATTTCTTTGGAAGGGCAAGTTATACGCTTAGACCTGAATTTACCCGTAAACCCAACAGTATCTTATTTTATCGCTCTAACGATGAAGCCTTTTTAAATGCGCTGTACGAAAAAAGTACGATGGAAGAAATTCGAGAGGCTCTTGAAACACTTGGAGGAAACGATGAAGCGCTTTTAACCAACCGTTGGGAAAATTTCCTTAAATTTGATTATGATTTTGCTACACCACCCCAAAATGTCCAATATGCGACATTCGATGGCTATAAGTTTCCCATGCCCGACAATGAACTGTTCATTGCAGCCATTAATGAATTTATAGACTGGTATAAAACGGCGTATAATAACCCTAATATAGACAATATTACTGCTGTTACTTCGCTTGATCAGCTAATTATTCCTGAGGTTACGGGCAAACAGAACGAATTGCGAGCTATAGATTTTATCAGGGAAACCATCTATAATTCATTCGTACCGCTTACAGAGATGCCTGTTGTTTATCAGCACATCAAGCCTGAACCTTATAAACCTCAACCAAAAAAACAGCATATCAAGGATGCCGGCGGTTATATGCTGCAACCCTCAGACCCTGAATTTGACATGGCGCCAATGGCTGTAAAAGACGAAACTATTTCTAACAAACTTATAGTAACATTTACCGATTTTACGCTTGACGGAACTTCAAAAAACGTCTATTTCTATGGCGTAAGAGAGATGAATCTTCAAATGAAAATGAGTGAGTTCGGTTCGATTATCGGTCCTATAAAATTAGTCAATACCAATCCGCCAGATGCCCCTGAAATAAGAATGGCCGTGCCGGTTTTAGAAAACCGCATAATAGGAATTGCACCGGCTATTCAATTTGAAATCAACGCTTATCCAAAAAATCAGTACATACGCAAAGTTACGCTTTACCGTGCGCTCAACCCGTTAGATGCGCAATCTATCCGCAGTATGGCAAAGGCAAAAGAGATTGATATAGAACAGGCAGGAATGCTGCAGGACGACACTTGGATTTTCCATGACGATTTTTCAGACTTGGCGGAAATTCCTTACGGTATGCCATTATACTACCGACTTACAGTTTCACGTCAAGTGGAATATATAGAAGAGGGAATTCCTGACGCAATTACGGAATACGCACCATCTCAACCATCAAAAATCGTGTTAACGCTTATTCCCGATGCTTCTGCTCCCGAATCGCCTGTTTTAAGCTATACTTCAGGACAGCTTGATAATGGAGAACTGCCTGAGGTTGCTTTAAGCTGGGATAAAACCGTCCATAACGGCAAATACCATGTTTATAAAATGAACCTGCAGGGAAATTGGATAGCAATCAAAGAAATCGTTGCAAACAATGATGCAGTCATAGCATTATCGCTTGCCGATACAACTTTAGAATCCGATATTTTGCAGATGCTGGATGAAGACGGGCAAGCCCTATATCACCACTTTAAGGCAGTTGCTGAAAACTCTTCAGGGATGTTGAGCAGCGATGAGCATATACTTACCCTTGGCGGTTAAGGAATAGTCTACATCTACCTGTAATACCGATATACGCGCACTATAAATTCAACGAAGATGCAGTTGGTTATTAGGATGTCCCGTACTAACTTTAGGGCTATTTTCATCCTCCGTTTTGCGTTATAAGCCTCAAGACACAAAAAATCCCAACAAATCCAAAATGAATTTGTTGGGATTTGAATTTTATTTACAGAATATTCCTATTCTATGAACCTAAATTCCGCCCGACGGTTCTCTGCATGTTCCAATTCATCACAGAAATTACAACTACAATAAGCCAAGGGTTTATCCATGCCGTAACCTACCGCTGAAATGCGGCTGGGGGCAATACCTCTGCTTACTAAGTAGGCTTTCACCGCATTAGCTCTTTTTTGCGATAAGACCCTGTTGTAGGAGGCCGAGCCGCGGCAATCGGTATAAGCTGATACTTCTAATTTCAGATGTCCCTGTTCTTTTAATTCCCTCACTATTGCATCTAATTCTCTCGCTGCCTGGGCGCGAAGATTCCATTTATTAAAATCAAAGTTTACCTTTGACAGTATTAACGCCTGGCCCGACACAGCCGATGATGGTAACATAGGTTCGCCGGTTAGCGGGCAGGTAGGACATTCGTCACATTTTTTAGGCATTCCCTCTAAGGATATCGTTCTGTTTGTAAAGTTTTTCGCCCACTCGTTCCTGAGATCCGCCGGAACGTATTCTTCTCTGTAAACCAATACTGAGTAAGGCGCTTCCGGCTCTAATTTTAGCGACACTTTTCCATCTGCATCGGTGGTTACAAACTTAGAGTCGCAAGCCTGTTCGCTCATAAAATAAAGCTGAGCCTCAGGGAGCGCTCTACCATCACGAACATCAACTACTGTTATGTTGGCGGTTAATTCGTTGCTTATTTTTTCAAATTTGTATATTGCATCTTCTCCCGATCGGTTCGATGAGATATAGCCTCTATACTCATCTGCAAAAGTAATAGCAAAATCGTCGTTTGTAGAATTAAGCGGCGTAGCCATCCGCACCGGCGTGGTAAAGTGTCCGTTTTTCAATAAGGCGCAGGAAAATATATCCAAACCGCCATAGCTGCCATTTTCCGTGGCATAATAAAAATTTCCATTGACGTCGAAACGCGGGGAACGTTCATTTCCTTTGGTATTGAGTTCTCTCACATTTTCCGGCGAGGCCCAACTGCCATCGGCATTTCTCCGGCTCCTCCACAGGTCCATGCCGCCCATGCCGCCGGGGCGGTCAGAAGCAAAGTACAAATACTGTCCATCATTACTCAGCCAGGGATCGCCGCTATTATAGTTGTCCATATTGTAACGGAACATTGCAAGCGGACCCCACTCGCCATTTGCAAGCCGCTGGCTTCTTGCTATTTGCTGCGGGTAATAAACCTCTCCTGATTTGAACAATCCCCGATTTTGCGTAACCTTTACCTTTTCCGAAGTTATCGCACAGTACAGTTCGCTTCCATCAGGGGTTACATAAGGAGCGCCTATGTGCTTCAGGTCTTTCTCGTCCTTAAATAACGCCTGCGGCGTACCTCCGGGCCGAAGCATATATAGCTTGGTATATTTGGTATCCTTACCCTCGTCTTTTTCACTGTTGCAGAATATCATGTCCCCATTTTGCGTGGTAACCGCACCCCAGTTGCTTCCACTAAGTCCGGTCTCCATCTTTGTTAATGTATATTGCACCTGTTGCGCCATTAACCCCGCTGCCATCAGCAGCAATCCTATCATTACTTGTAGTCTTTTCATATTGTAAATGAATTTATGAATAGTTTTTTTTGAATTTGACCTTATACATTAAAAATATCTCGGCGTAACATAGCGTCTCTCTCTCTTTTGTAAGTAATAGCCCAACGACACCTCTATTCCACCGTTAAAATCCGTGGACAAATTATTAAAATCGAGATCATAAGCGGCACCTACGCGCAGGTTCTGCAATAAATATATTTCTGCTATTATTACTAAAGCGCTGGTCTGACGTAAAGATTCGGAACTCGGATCTAAGTCTTTAAAAGTAAAATTCAAACCTGTCCGGTAACTTAAGCCTAACCAGATGGTTTCTCCATACACTCCCATAGCGGTCAGATCTATTGATAAGGGGGTTTTAAGATCAGTCTTTAATAAAGTGGAGGGTGCCAAAGCCCATTTTTCATTAAATTTAAGCATTCCGCCTACCGTCAAAAAATAGGTTGGATTGTCGCGCATAATCTGTATCGGTCCGTCTTTTGTTGTATTCGAGATTAAACTCATCACCGAAAATCCTGCATAAAAATTAGGCGTATCAAAATAGATACCCGCATCAACCTGCGGACGCCAAAGATTCTCTGCCTGTACTAAGTATGGGTCCGGCTCTCCGTTTTGATCATTTATTTGTGTCTTGTCTAAGCCGTAGTGTAAGGCTCCGGCCGACAGACCAAAGGCTAAACGCCCCTGTTCGCTTACCGGAAAACGGAAAGCATAACTCAACATTACACTGTTGGTCCGCATTGCTCCTATCCGGTCGTTGGCATATATCAATCCTAAATTCGACCCTCCGCTCAATTGTCCGTCTACTCCCAGCATTACCGTCTGAGGAGCTCCCGGCACCCCTATCCACTGCTGCCGGAACATTAAATGAGCATATAGCTCTTCTTTATAACCCGCATACGCCGGATTTACATACAAACCATTAAACATGTATTGCGAAAACTGCGGAATTACTTGCGCTTGTACTTTCGATATACTACAAAATACGCTTGCTAATACTAATAATGTTAATATTCTTTTCATGTTGTGCTGTTTTTGCTGTTTTTAATTTTTTCATTCTCCCTCTCTTTGCCTCTTTGCTGTCGGTTAAGCCGACAGCAAAGAATTGTGCAAAGATAGTGAAAATTTCATGGTTTAATGTTTCAATGTTATAAATCCTTTATGGATAGTAGTAATGCCTCCCTGTGTCAAACTCAAGGAGTAGAAATAGGTACCATCAGGCAAACCTCTACCTGTGAAGACGTTATCGCAGAACCAGTTTTGATCGAATGGCGGCGGCGGACATGATTCCATATATCTTGAGTTCCGATATACTTCATTATTCCAACGGTTTATTATAACCAACTCTGCGCTATCGTACATATCTATGTTCTCAATTCCAAACACATCGTTGTAACCATCGCCGTTCGGAGTTAAAACACTCGTTATGCGGAGGTTAGGATCTACTTCTAACTCAAATGGTTCTGACCTTGTTGAGCAGAAACCGTAAGTTGTCTCAATATTCGCTGTTACCACATAAGTTCCGGCATGTGTAATATCTACACGAGGAATCGAGTATATTCTGCCGCCAACAACATGGAATGGTACTTCGTTAAGCGTCCATGTGTATGAGGTTACATCAGGATCCCAGTTGATTATATCCAGTTCAACATCACTCGAACGCCGTACTATTATCTTAGATGCACTTACCTGCGTAATCGGCATTCTCGGATTTATTCTTACCGGAGATAAGCCTATTACCGGTACATGCGGCGCCTCTACAACCACTACTTCCTTGGGCTGACTCACATCATCGGCGGGACAACCCGTATCAGCTACTGCCAATACCGTGTATGTACCTTGTTCTCCTACCATATAGGTGTCAGAAGTGCTTTGATAAACTTCAACGCCGTCTAAGTACCAAACGTAGGTTGCCGGCGAGGGTGAACCTGTTACTATTGCCGTTAATTCGGTATAACTGCCCTGGCAAATGCTGATTAGCGCAGGCTGTAACGGTATGATAGCTGCTATCGCCGGACGAGGATGTATCGTAAAGGTTAAGGGCGCTGATACCGGCGAGAGGCAACCGTTGCTGTTGACTGCCGATACCGTATAAACATCAGCTATACCTATATCTACTACAGCATAAGTATCTGCTGATTCACCGGGTATTATCAGGTCATTCTTGTACCAGGTATAAATTGCCGGCATTGCCGTTACGGTTCCTGCCGTCAAGAGCACCGATTCACCGAAACAGAACGGATCGGGCGCTATATCGGAAGTTAATTCCGGAGCCTCGGGCAGTTCATGAACGGTTAAGGTTATCATGTGAGCTGCAGTATCCAAAGCAGCGCAAAGGGTAGTGTTGTCCCGTGCAATTATCCAGTAGGTTCCGGTCATAGTTGTAACCACAGGATCGATCACCCAAGTGTTTCCTATATGAACCGGCGTACCTGTACAATCCGGATTGTCGTACCATTCCGAAGACATACCCGAATCGGCTATAGCATACATAGTCAGACTGCTACCGGCACATAATTCGTAAGTAGATGCCGTAAGTTCTATGTTAGCAGCTGTAGGTAAGGGGTTAACCGTCAGGGTTATTTCCTGAGCCTCTGCCGGCCGTGCAGGGCAACCTGTTTCTGTACTGCGCGCCACCACCCAGAAGGACTCTGTCATGGTTGCAGGGCAAACAGTGTAGTTTTCGCCGCTGTGGAAGTGATTGCTGCTTCCTAAAACGTAAGCCGAATACCATTCTACGGTATGGTCAGGTGAAGCTGTAACTGAGAAAGTAGCACATTCTCCGTCGCAGACTACCTGATCGCCATCTACGATGGTTATATCAGCAGCTGTGGGAGTGGGTTTTACCCGCACAACTACAGGTTGTGCTCCTTCCCGCGGCGTCTCGCAAAGCGTGTAGTCATTTCTGGCTACTACCCAGTAGGTGCCGCTTGTTTGCGCTGTTATCGTATAAGTAGCGCCTTCTCCTACAGGCGTACCTGTGCAGGCTTCATTGTTATACCATACCGGCGTTAACGAGCCGCTTGATACTAAGGCAGTCATATTCACTATATCGCCCGCACATACCTCGTATGCACTTAATACCGGAGTTACATCTCCTGCTCCCGGAGCTTCTCTTACAGTCATAGTAACTGTCTGAGCGTCTGAGGCCGGAGTAGAACATTCACCCGGACCGCCGCTGGCTATTACCCAATAGGTGTAATTATCATTTACTGAAGGCGTTAAGGTATAATAGTTACCTGTATATACCGGTGTTCCCTGACAATCTTCATTATCATACCACACAGGGGTTAGGCCGCCAAATGCCATCGCTACCATTGTTACCGAATGTCCATTACATACGTCATAATGTGTCGGATAAACGGCGATATTTGTTGCTGCCGGGCCAGGGGTTACCGTTACTACGCGCGACACTACTGCCGAACATGATCCCGAGCCTGTGCCCAGCGTACAGGTTATCACAGCCGTTCCAACAGATACAGCAGTCATGGTAACGATACCGTCAACAACCACAACCGTTGCTACGCTCGGATTGGAGCTGCTCCACTGCTGAACGCTTGTTGATTCATTCCATATACGTGTGGACTCTCCCATACAGAGCGAAAACTCTCCTTCTATAGGACGGACAACAGCGCCGGAGGTTATACTGAATATTACCCTCTTAGCTGCAGTTTCCGGCGCGCTGCAATTAGCCCCTACATGGCCGGCTATTACCCATACCTCAGTATTGACTACAGGCTCAATAGGATAAATATTACCCTGATGCAAGAAGATTGTGCAGGCTTCATCGGCAAACCATAAGGGCGTTAAGCCCGGACTGGCTTCTGCAAATGCTTCTGCACGCTCGCCTGCGCAAGCCGTAGCATTGCGGGTATATATTATATCTCCTGCTCCTATTTCAGGTATGATTTGCACTACTACCTGTATTGCCGTATTTAGATCGGCTAAGCACTGTGTCTGCTCGCTACGCGCTATCAGGTAGTACACTCCGCTTTCGCTTACCGTACAGTTCGGTCCTACGGCAATAGGCGTACCCATGCAGTAAGGATTATTATACCATACAGGCTCGCATTCGGCGCTTGCCTCTGCCGTCATTGTTACCGTTTCGCCATCGCAAGCCGTATGGTTAGTCGAAATCAGGGTAACGGTACCCGCTCCCACGCCTTCGATTACTGTTACTGTTTGCGATACCAGTTCTGTACAACTACCCGAACCTGAGCCTAATTGACACCAGATAGTGGTTGTTCCGGCAGTTACGCCGGTCAACAGCACTGTATAGCCGCTGCCATTGCTGGCATCTGTTATTGTAGCTATATCCGTGTCGTCGCTCCACCAAGTCTTCATGCTTGTAGAGTTGTTGTGCAACTCGACAATAGCTCCTTCGCATAGCGTAAAGTCTCCGCCTCCCTCTATGGGCTGTACGTCTGCCGCAGTTGTTACTGTAAAGTTAACTGTATGGAATGAACTTTCCGGTGCAGGACACATGCCCGATTCTTCTACAGCCAGTACCCAGAAGGTCTTGTCTTGCGTCAAGGGGCTAATATAGTAGCTGTTACCTGTTATCGGCGTACCTGCAAAGGCTGAATTGTCATACCATAATACTGTCATGCCGGCAGTTGTTTCTACCCAGGCTAAGGCCGCTTCGCCGTAGCAGGCGCTGGCATCATGAGTTTGTATTATCTCAAGTCCGGTAGGCTGCGGATTTACTGTTATGTTTACCACCTGAGCCTCTAAGGGCGGTGCAGGACAACCTGTAATCAGGTTTTTAGCTGCTACCCAGTAGGTGGCGGTAGCTGTTGCCGGATTAACGGTGTAACTGTCGCCGCTGGCAAGAATGCTGCTGCCCAAGTTTTCGGACGAGTACCACTCTACCACATAATCTGAGGACGGTAGAGCCGTAGCCCACATGGTTACAGCTTCACCCGAACATACTTCATAATGGTTTTCATTAAGCTGTATATTACTTGCATCTGCGCCGGCTCTCACTATCACTGATATCGGTTTAGCTTCTGTTTCAAGTGATTCGCAGTTTGTCAGTACATCTCTAGCTACTACCCAATAGGTAGCGCTTGATACCGCATATACTGTATAGGTATTGCCTTCGTTTACAGGCGTACCTGCACATTCAGGATTGTCATACCATACAGGCATTAAGGTTCCGTTCAATGACATAGCATTCATCGTTACCATAGCACCTGCACATACTTCCTGTACGGCCGGCAATACGCTTATATCGCTTGCGCTCGGCGTCTCTCTCACCGTCAGAACAACATGCTGTGCAGCAAAGGCGGGAGTTGCACAAGCGCCAAGGCCGGCGCCGGCTACTACCCAGTAGTTGTATTCTCCAACGATTTGCGGCGTTAAGGTATAACTGTTGCCTGTATATACCGGTGTTCCCTGACAATCTTCATTATCATACCATACAGGAGTTAAGCCTGCGGTAGCCGAAGCCGTCATTGTTATAGGATGACCTGTACATGCTGCATAATCATTTGAGCCAACGCTAATATCTGTTGCACCCGGACTCGGGTTCACCGTTACCACGCGCGATACTTCAGACGTACAGGCACCTGAACCTAAGGTACAGGTTATGGTAGCCGTTCCAGCGGATATAGCTGTCATGGTAATAATGCCGTCATTGTCGGTTATCATAGCTATGCCCGAATCAGAACTGCTCCACTGCTGAGTGCTTGTGGATTCGTTCCATATCTGCGTAATCTCTCCTTCACAGAGCGTAAATTGACCTTCTATAGGACGAATAACTACGCCATCAGCTACAGTGAATATTATCTTCTTCGCTGCAAGCGGCGGCGCGGTGCAATTGCTTGCTACATGGCCGGCTATTACCCACACCTCTGTATTGACTACAGGAACGATAGTATAATCAGTACCCTGATGCAAGAGAATTGAGCAAGCCTGATCAGCATACCAGAAAGGCGTTAAGCCCGCGCTTGCTGTTGCAATGGCTGTTGCAGCTTCTCCCGCGCAAGCCGTTGCATTACGGGTATATGTTATATCTCCTGCTCCTATTTCAGGCATGATTTCTACTACTACAGGTATTACCGTATTTAGGTCAGTCAGACACCCTGTTATGAGATGGCGCGCTGCCAAATAATAGGTGCCGCTGGTATTTACGCTATAGCTCGGACCAACGAATAGAGGCGTACCTGCACAGGCGGCATTGTCGAACCATACCGGTTCAACGTTCACACCGGCGATTGCGCTCATTGTTACCGTTTCACCGTAACAAGCCGTATGGTTCGTTGAATACAACGTTACTGTTCCGGCTCCCGCGCTTGTGTTTACTGTTATCGTTTGAGATACCAAGGCAGAGCAATTTCCTATACCTGCGCCTAAAGCACACCAAATAGTGGTTGTTCCGGCAGATACGCCGGTTACTTGCATAGTATGGCCGCTACCGCCGCTGATATCCGTTAGCGTAGCTATGCTCGTATTATCGCTCCACCACTGTTTAGTGCTCGTAGAGTTATTATACAAGGTAGCTGTAGCGTTAACGCATACCGTGATGTCGCCGATAATAGGCTGCACATCGGCAGCATTTGTTACAGTGAAAGTAACGGTGCGGAATGAAGTTGTCGGTGCAGGACAATTACCTGATTCTCCTACAGGTATTACCCAGAAGGTCTTGTCTTGCGTCAAGGGGCTAATATGGTAGCTGTTGCCTAATACCGGCGTACCTGTAAAGGCGGAATTGTCGTACCATAGTACTGATGTAGTTGGCGTTGTTTCTACATAAGCCGTTGCCGGTTCGCCGTAGCAAGCCACAGCATTATGAACGGCTAATATATCTGCATCTGTAGATTGCTCGTGTACTGTTACGGTTACCATCTGCGCTTCTGATTCAGGAGCGGTACAACCTGTGGTCAGGTTCTTCGCTACCACCCAGTAGTTTGCTGTAGCAGTGGCCGGATTAACAGTGTAACTGTTGCCGTTGCCAAGGAAGCTGCTGCCCAAATCGGCTGTTGAGTACCATTCTACCTCATATCCGGAAGAAGGCACCGGCATAGCCGACATGGTTACCGCTTCGCCTGAACATACCGCATAACTATCGGCTGTCAGTTCTATATTCGCTGCCGTGGCGCTCGCCTTCACTATTACCGATATCGGAACAGCATCTACTGGAAGCGACTCACAGTGCGTAATCAAATCTTTAGCCACTACCCAATAAGTAGCATTCGCAGTTATCATTACCGTATAGGTATTGCCTTCGTTTACAGGCGTTCCTGTACACTCTTCATTATCATACCATACAGGCATTAACGTCGGGTTCGAGGCCATAGCGTACATGGTTACCATGTTGCCTGCACATACCTCCTGTACAGATGGGGATACGCTTACAACTCCTGCTGCAGGTGCATCTTTCACTGTCAGGCTTACTGTCTGTGCTTCCAAAGCCGGGGCTGAACAAGCTCCAACACCGCCGGAAGCTATTACCCAGTAAGTGTAATATCCATTCTCAGACGGCGTTATCGTATAACTGTTGCCCGTATATACCGGTGTTCCCTGACACTCTTCATTGTCATACCATACAGGAGTTAAGCCTGCGGTAGCTTCCGCTGTCATTGTTACGGAATAACCTCTGCATACTATATAAGTATCCGAAGTAAGCGTAATATCTGTGCTCTCAGGAGCAGGGTTCACCATTACTATGCGCGATACCTCAGCTGAACAGGCGCCCGGGCCTGTGCCCAAGGTACACCAAATAGTAGTCGTACCCGCGCTTATGCCGGTCATCGTAATGATACCGTCGTTATTAACTACGGTGGCTATGCCCGTATCGTCGCTCCGCCAGTTTTGTACGCTGGTTGAGGTATTCCATATCAGTGTAGACTCGCCTTCGCAAAGCGTAAAGAGGCCTTCTATCGGGCGAATATCCGCTGCTGTGCTTATCCGGAAGGTTACTAACTTAGCTGCGCTTTCAGGAGCTGTACAGCTGCCTGCCACATGACCGGCGATAACCCATACATCTGTATTGGCGACCGGATTGATGCCGTAAATATTACCTTGATGCAGGAAGATAGTGCAATCTGCATCAGCAAACCACATCGGCGTTAAGCCTGCGCTCGCTTGTGCAAAGGCCTCGGCAGGTTCGCCTGCACAGGCCGTAGCATTGCGCGTTTCTATTATATTCGCTGCTCCTATCTCCGGTATAATCTCTACCACTACAGCTATTGCCGTACCTTCATCAGCCAAGCAACCAGTGGTAGTATTGCGGGCTATTACGTAGTAAGTACCGCTTGCTGTTACAGCACAGTTTGAGCCTGTGGATAGAGGTGTGCCTGTGCAGGCCGAGTTGTCGTACCAGGCAGGTTCGCAACCGGCGCTCGCCGTAGCGGTCATCGTTACTGTCTCGCCATAGCAGGCAATGTGGTCGGTCGAAATCAGGGTAACAGTAGCCGTTCCCGTACCTTCGCTTACGGTTACTGTTTGAGATACCAAGGCTGAACAGCTTCCCATACCTGTGCCTAATTGACACCAGATAGTAGTTGTACCGGCAGATACGCCTGTCAACTGTACTACATGGCCGCTGCCATTGCTGATATCCGTTACCGTGGCTATACCCGGATTATCGCTCCACCACTGCTTAAGGCTCGTAGAGTTATTATACAAGGTAGCTGTAGCGTTAGCACAAACCGTGATGTCGCCGGTTATAGGCTGTACATCAGCAGTTGTCGTTACCGTAAAGGTTACCGTTTGCACTTCAGTTTCCGGTGCAGGACAATTGCCTGAAATGCCAACCGGTACTACCCAGAAGGTCTTATCTTCCGTTAAGGAGTTAATTTGGTAGGTGTAGCCCTGTATAGGCGTACCTGTAAGATATTCATTATCATACCACAGTACCGTTATTGCTGTTGAGTTTGTTTCTACGGAAGCCATTGCCGGTTCGCCGTAGCAAGCCGTGGCATTATGTACCGCAGTTATATCTGCAGCGGTAGGTTGCTCATGTACTGTTAGGGTTACTATCTGCGCTTCTAATTCAGGAGCGGTACAACCTGTGGTCAGGTTCTTCGCTACTACCCAGTAATTTGCAGTCGCAGTGGCCGGATCAACGGTATAACTGTTGCCGCTGCCAAGGAAGCTGCTGCCCAAACCGGCGGTTGAGTACCATTCTACCTGATAACCGGAAGAAGGCACCGGCATAGCCGACATGATTACCGCTTGGCCTGAACATACCGCATAACTGTCGGCTGTCAGTTCTATATTCGCTGCCGTGGCGCTCGCTTTCACTATTACTGATACCGGAATAGCATCTTCTTCAGGCAATTCGCAAAGCGTAATTAAATCTTTAGCCACTACCCAATAAGTAGTATTCGCATGTATCATTACCGTATAGGTATTGCCTTCGTTCACAGGTGTTCCTGTACACTCTTCATTGTCATACCATACAGGGGTTAAACCCGCTGTGGCTGTAGCATACATGCTTACCATATTGCCGGCGCATACTTCCTGTACAGCCGGATAGGCAATTACATCTCCTGCTGCAGGAGCGTTCTCAACGGTTAGCGTTACTATTTGAGCACCGGAAGGAGGGGTAGAACAGCCGCCTGCGCCTTCGGTAGCTATCACATAGTAGGTGAAGACGCCGCTTGTAGAAGGTGTTAACGTATAACTGTTGCCGGTATGGACAGGGGTTCCCTGACACT
>Ga0099364_10000623_pt1 | contig 60462 bp, 45 predicted proteins | sample TergutTh196P3_FD_73070 | JGI IMG/M metagenome (GOLD analysis project Ga0099364, IMG submission 73070) | Microcerotermes parvus P3 segment gut microbial communities from Pointe-Noire, Republic of the Congo - Th196 P3 | ecosystem: Host-associated > Arthropoda: Insects > Digestive system > Gut ... | reverse complement strand
CACAGTTGGCCCCGGCCGGCTCCACACCGATAATGCGTATCTTGGGATTAAGGAGCTTGGCCAAAGCCGCCACCCCGCAAGCCAGGCCGCCGCCGCCAATGGGTACCAGCACATAGTCCACCAGCGGCAGCTCCTTGTATATTTCCATCATCAGCGTGCCTTGACCGGCCGCCACATCCAAATCGTCAAAGGGATGGATGAAGGTATAACCCTTTTCGGCGGCCAGTTCCATCGCCTGCTTGCAGGACTCTTCATAGATGTCGCCGGCCAGGATGACCTCGGCCCCCAGGCCCTTGGTGCGGTTTACCTTTATCAAAGGGGTGGTGGTGGGCATCACGATAATGCTTTTGGCCCCATACTGGCCCGCCGCATAGGCCACGCCCTGGGCGTGGTTGCCCGCCGAGGCACTGATCAGGCCCCGCTCCCTTTCTGCTGTGCTCAGGGTGCTAATCTTATAGTAGGCGCCGCGCAGCTTATAGGAGCCGGTAAATTGCATGTTTTCCGGCTTTAGATAGATTTTTCCGCCGCTGGCCTGGCTTAAGTACTCGCTGAAAATCAGCTTGGTCTCTTTCGTGACTTTCGCGACGGTTTCCGTGGCGGCCTCGAATATTTCCAGGTTTAGTTTTTTATCGTTCATGTTTTATCCCCCATCATCCAAACAACGCGTCGACAAACTGAACAGCATCAAAGGCTTGCAAATCCTCTATCTGCTCACCGACCCCGATATAGCGCACGGGAATATCCAGTTCATTCTGGATGGCGATGACGATACCGCCCTTGGCACTGCCGTCCAGCTTGGTCACCACCAGGCCCGTAATATGCGCCGCCGCCCCAAACTCGCGCGCCTGATTCAAGGCGTTTTGCCCGCAAGTAGCATCAATCACCAGCAGATTTTCACGCGCTGCGGCCGGCAATGCCTTGGCGATGGAGCGGTCTATTTTCTTTAGCTCTTCCATCAGGTTCTTTTTATTATGCAGACGCCCGGCCGTGTCGCAGATAAGGACATCCGCCCCCTTTGCCTTTAGCGCACCCAAAGCATCGTATATCACGCTGGCCGGGTCCGCGCTTTCTTGTCCGTATATCAGCTTTGCGCCCGCCCTGTCTGCCCAAACCGTGAGCTGCTCGGTCGCGGCGGCACGGAAGGTATCGGCAGCGGCGATGACCACGCTCTTACCCTGCCCGGCATATAGCGCCGCCAGCTTCCCCACGGTGGTTGTCTTGCCTACCCCGTTCACCCCGATTATGAGGATGACGAGGGGGGCTGTTTCTTTCTCCGGAGGGGGTGCCGCATTAGAAATTTGCGGCATGACGGTGGAGGCGACGGGGGGTGCCGCATTAGAAATTTGCGGCATGACGGTGGAGGCGGCGGGGGGTGCCGCATTAGAAATTTGCGGCATGACGGTGGAGGCGGCGGGGGGTGCCGCATTAGAAATTTGCGGCATGACGACAGCATCCATCTGCTCCTTTATGCTGTCTATCAGCAGCTGTTTACATTCCGCCGTTTCTTTTATATGCTGACTCTTTACCTGACTGCGCAGGTCTGTGATTATGGTCTCGGCCGTGCACACGCCCACATCCGCGACAATCAACGTTTCCAGCAGTTCTTCATAAAAGTCTTCGTCTATCTGGGAAAAGCCGGAAAAAACAGCATCCAGACTACCCAGCACCCCTTGTCTGGTTTTGGTAAGTCCCGCTTTCAGGCGATTGAAGATGTTGGTTTTTTCCATGTTGTTCCCCCGTCACCCCTGCGGCGGGGCAGGTCGCCGCGCCCTACAAACCCTGACCGTCACCCCGCAATGTTTTAATGCGGGGCCCCCTGCGTCGCGCCCTACAAGCGGGCGGCAGATTGCCACCCCTACTCTAACTCATTTTCCACTAACTTCACACTCACCAGCGCCGAGACGCCCTTTTCCTGCATCGTGATACCGTAGAGGCGGTCGGATTTTTCCATCGTGCCCCGGCGGTGAGTGATGACGATAAACTGGGTATCCTTCGCCAATTTTTTTAGATACTTGGCAAAGCGCGTGATATTATTTTCGTCCAGGGCCGACTCTATCTCATCCAGCAGACAAAAGGGCGAAGGTTTTAGGTTTTGGATGGCAAAAATCAAGGCTATCGCCGTAAGGGCCTTCTCGCCGCCGGAGAGCTGCATCATGTTTTGCAATTTCTTGCCCGGCGGCTGGGCGATAATGCGGATGCCCGCCTCAAGGATATCCTCGTCATCCAATAATGATAAAGATGCCTGGCCACCGCCAAATAATTCCTTGAAAACCACATCGAATTCGCGGCCAATCTCGGTAAATTTTTCATTAAACTGCTTACGCATCGCCTCATCCAACTCGGCGATAATGCCATACAGGACTTCCTCGGCGCCCGCCAAGTCGTCGTGCTGCGTTTTGAGGAAATTATAACGCTCCAAGATATTGCGCAAATCCTCGATGGCGTTTACATTAACATCGCCCAGGGCGCGTATCTCTTCTTTCAAGCTGGCAATTTGACGCTTCATGCTGGACAGCTCGCTTTGGCTTTTGGCGGCTTCCACTGCCATGCCATTGCCAGGCACCGTCTGGAGGGTCAGCTCATATTCCTCCCACATATAGCTCAGTTGGGCACTGAGCGCCTCTTGCAAGCGTTCCTTCTGGGCGGCCAAGCGGTATACCTCTTTATCCAGGGCATTACTGTGCTCGGCCATGCTCTCGCGTTTTGCGAAGAACTTTTTTTGCTCCTTGGATAGTGCCTCTTTTTGCAAAATGGCCGCGTTTAATTGCTGCTCGCTGTCACCCTTTTGTGTGTGCGAACTCTGTATCGTCTCCTGAATGGCGGCTATGTCGGCCTGTTTTTCCTCCAGCAAGGTGCTGTTTTTTATAATGGCGGCATCTATCTCCATAAGCTCTGCGGCCAGGCTTTTCATCTCCGCCTCCATGCGCTCCATGTTTTGCTGATGAAACAAAAGCTGCTGCAACAGTTTTTCGGCCTCCACATCCTGTTCACTGGCGGCGGCCTGGCTAACGGCCTCTGCCCGGCGGGCATCCTCCAAACTGTTTTGCAGCTCAATAAGTAAGGTCTCCATGCCCTGCTCCAAATCCTCGGAATCTTTAAGCTCCTTTGCGCCCGCCGCCTTATCCGCCTGTGTCTTTAGCATTTGCTCCGCTATTTCCTTCTCCTCGGACATAAGGCTTTGACCACCCGCTTCGGCGGCCTCTTTTTTCTCCGTTGCCACGCTGACATCATGGCGGGCGGTATTTTGGGCGATGTAGGTTTTTTGCAGCTCGTTTTTTAGCTCCTCCAGCTCCAAACGCAGGGTATTCCTGTTTGCCTTGGTGGTCTCCATCCCCTGCATCAACTCCTCTATCTCGCGCAGGTACTTATTCATCCTTTGCTTGGCTTCTTCGCTTTCACGATGACGGGATAATAGGTTTGATGTATTCTTGTATGAACCGCCGCTGATGGCTCCGCCCGGGGTCAGGAGCTCGCCCTCCAGGGTGACAATCCGGATGGCCTGTTTGTACTTGCGGGCGATTTTTATGGCATCGTCCACATTGCGGGTCACCAAGGTCCGCGAAAGCAGGCTTTCTACCACCGGCGTATAAGCGCCATCGCACTGTACTAGCTTATCTGCCGTATCTATCGCTCCCGCTTCTTTCAGGGCCAGGGGATAGCCGAACTTTCCGCTGTTTTTCAGGGCGCTAAGCGGTAAAAACGTCGCCCGTCCGGCCTTTTCTTTTTTTAGTAACGCTATCAGCCCTTTGGCGCTCTCCTCATCTTGGGTGACTATATGCTGGATGCTGGCGCCCAGGGCCGTCTCTATCGCCGTTTCGTACTTTGCCTCGCAACGTATCAGATCCGCGACCACGCCCACGATGCCGGCTTGCCGTCCCTTTTGCTCCATCACCTGCCGCACGGCGCCGCCATAACCCTCATAACGCTCACTCATATTTTGCAGGGCATCCCAGCGTGATTTTTCCTGATGGTATTTAACTTGCATGTCACGCAAAGCCCGGTCTTTTTTTGCCAGATCCTCGCGGGCTAAAAACAGCTTTTCCTCTATATCGGCCTGGGCGTCGTTTAGTCTTTCTATCTCTTGATTTATCTTGGCAAATTCCAGTCTGAGCTGCTCTATTTGCGCTTCCTGCAACGCCTCGTCCGAGCGGGCCTCGGCCAGGCGGCTGGCCAACTCCTCCTGGCGGATTTCTATTTGCGATAGCATTGTGTCTGCGCTGGTGATTTTGGATTTAATTGTCGCCCGCGCACTTAAGATTTCCATCATTTTATTTTGGGCAGCTTCTATTTTCTCGCTCCACTCACGGCTATTATCCAAAGCCGCCTGCATGTCCGCCTTTTTTTGGACACGTATGCCCTCATTTTCTGACACCCGTTTATCTATATCTGCCTTGTTTGCCAGCAGGGCTTGCTTATCCGCCGTTTTTTGCGCTATCTCCCCCTGCACGCTAAGGGCACGCTTCTTTAGGTGCTCCTCGCTTTTTTGGGCAGCGCTTATCTGCTCTTTGAGGACATTGATCTCGCCCTCCAGTTTACCGCCGAGGAGTCCCGTGTTTAGCAGTTCTTGTCTTTCCTTTTCTATTATCTCTTCTATTTGACCAAGTTTTTCTTCTATCTCCTCGTATTCTTGCTTGATTTTTTCGTAGTCTGCGCCCGATGAGTGCAGCTCCATACTGGCCGTCCCATGCTTTTCCTCCGCCTGGGCGATTTGCTCGCTAAGGCGCGCATGTTCCTTTAAGAAGATGCCGATGTCTAAATTCCTAAGCTCCTCCCTTTTGCGTAAATACGTCCGCGCCACCTCAGCCTGGCCTTCCAGGGGGGTGCTTTGCCGCTCCAGTTCGGTAATAATGTCGCTTATGCGGATGCGGTTTAGTTTTTCTTCTTCCAGCTTTTTTTGCGCGGCCAGCTTACGGCGCTTGAATTTGACAATCCCGGCGGCTTCATCAAACATCTCGCGGCGCTCTTCCGGCTTGGCGCTCAGGATTTTATCGATCTGGCCTTGGCCGATGATGGAATAGCCTTCCTTGCCGATGCCGGTATCGTAAAACATCTCGCTGATGTCCTTTAGGCGGCAAGGGGTGCCATTTAGCAGATACTCGCTCTCGCCGGAACGATAGATGCGTCTGGCCACCGTCACGTCGTCATATCCCGGCTTGTAACTTAAGTCTTTGTTGTCGAAGGTGATGGCCACATAGGCATAGCTAAGCGCCTTACGGGTCTGGGTGCCGGAAAAAATCACGTCCTGCATCGCCTGCCCCCTCAGCTGCCTTACTCTTTGTTCACCCAGCACCCAACGGACGGCGTCCGCGACATTGCTTTTGCCTGAGCCATTGGGGCCGACAATGGCGGTAATGCCGTCGTGGAATTTGAAATTTATGCGATTTGCAAAGGATTTGAACCCTTGTATTTCTATTGATTTAAGGTACATATGATTCTAGTCAACCGTGTCTTTCTATCAGCGTCTCCACATAAGGCAGTGCTTCTTTTGCCGCCTGTTGCTCGGCATTTTTCTTGCTGGAGCCGCTGCCCGAGCCAATTTTTTTTGTCTCCAGGTATATGTCTATATGGTATTCCTTGTCATGGCCCGGCCCGCTTATGCCGGTTAGCTCGTAGCTTAGTTTCCCCAGGGCGTGTTTGGCAACATATTCATGGATGAGCGATTTATTATCCGTGTCAAAGTATCTTTCGTTTATGTCATGGAGGATGAATTTTTCAATAAAATTTCTGGCGGCAAGCAGCCCGCCATCTAAATAGATGGCCCCAATCAGCGCCTCCACCACATCCGCGATAATGGAAATGCGCCCGCGTCCGCCGCTGTTTTCTTCGCCCTTTCCCAGTAAGATATGGCGTGACAGGGCCAATGTTTGGCCACATTCATACAAGGAGGCCTCGCAGACGATGTTTGAGCGTAGTTTCGTCAGCTCCCCTTCCTTCATTTCGGGATATTTTTCCATCAGAAACTCGCCGCTTATGAGGCCCAGCACCGCGTCGCCCAAAAATTCATTGCGCTCATAGTTGGGCGGCACATTCAGCAGTTGCTCGTTGGCATGTGAGCTATGCGTGAGTGCCGCCACAAGCAATGTCTGGTCTTTGAAAACATAGCCGATTTTCGCTTCGATCCGCCCCATGCTTTCATTAAATTTTTCCATGAAACATCCCTTTTATGAATTGCGAATTAGCGAGAGCAGATCAGCGACCGTCGTCACCCGCTCCGCCTTCTCTGCCGCGATTTCGATGTCGAACTCCTGCTCAATACCCATGATAATCTGGTAGACATCCAGGGAGTCCACGCCCAAATCGTCCACGAATGTTGTCCGTAGGCTGATCTCCTCGGTATGTACGCCCGCTACTTCAGCAATGATTTGTTTTAGCTTTGCAAATTCCATATCCGCTACTTGCTCCTTTACTTAAACTGCTAATTTTGCTCTTATTTTTTCATTTATCTGCTGCTCGTGAAACCTCTCGCACTGGAGGATGGCGTTTTTTATCACCGTGCTTTTCGCCGAGCCGTGGGTCTTTACTACCAGACCATTGAGGCCGAGCAGCGGTGCGCCGCCATGTTCCTCGGTATCGAATGATTTAAGGCTCTTCTTCAAGGCCGGCTTTATCAGTAAGGCACCCAGCTTTGAGCGGGTATTTTCCATCATGCCCGCCTTCAGCATGCCGACAAGGGTCGCACCCACACCTTCATATAGTTTCAGGATGACATTGCCGACAAAGGCTTCGCAGACCACCACATCCGCCACCCCTGCGGGAATATCGCGGGCCTCCACGCTGCCGATGAAGTTAATGCCCCCGGTGGCCTTTAGCAAGGGAAAGCTCTCCTTTACCAAGGCATTGCCCTTTTCCTCCTCGGCCCCGATGTTCACAATGCCCACGCGGGGATTCTTAAGGCCGACCACATGCTCCATATAGACGGAACCCATCTGGGCGAACTGGACGATATGCTCGCTCCGGGCATCCACGTTGGCCCCGCAGTCTATCAACAAGGCTGCGCCCCGGGCGGTGGGAATGAGCGGCGCCAGCGGCGGCCTTTTTATGCCCTTTATGCGCCCGACGATTAGCTGCCCCCCCACCAGCAAGGCTCCGGTGGAACCCGCCGACACTGCCGCCACCGCGCTGCCGCCTTTTACCAACTCCAGGGTCTTGACCAAAGACGAATCCTTTTTTTTGCGAATCGCCAGCACCGGCGGCTCAGCGGTCTCTATGACCGTGGCCGACGGCACCAGTACAAGCCGCCCACTGTCATACGGACACCCGGCAAGTTCTGCTTCCACCAAATCCGCACTACCCACCAAGAATACTTTTAGGCGCGGACTCGCATCCAGCGCCATCAGGACGCCCTTCACGATTTCGCCCGGTGCGTGGTCACCGCCCATGGCATCCACTGCCACACAGATTAGCTCTGACATGTCTTAATAGCCACACCCTTCCAACATCATTATATACAGTTAAGTCACTCGACACATTTGACTAAAATGTGCCGGGTGACTTAAGACAAAAAGACCCGGCAAAAGGCCTCCTTTGAAATCTAGTCCACCGTGATGATTTCTCTCTTATTATACGAACCGCAGGCTTTGCAGACGCGGTGCGGCACCATAAGAGCCGCGCATTTGCTGCATTTAACCAGCGTCGGCACATTCATTTTCCAATTTGAGCGACGCTTATCGCGACGGCTCTTGGAAGATTTATTTTTTGGACATATGGACATGGGGCTACCTCCTTATGTAATCTGTGGTCAGCCCACGCCTTACGCGAGGGTCAACACCTCATTGATTATACGCATCCCCTGATGGCTTGTCAAGTATAATTTTTTGGCTGTCTAACTGCGCATCCCGACACCCTACTATAACGTAACCCCTGTCTTGAATATGGCCATATCCCTTATCCCGTTCTGCTCTGTTTTTGTGAGTTCCTCTCCGCTTGCCAATCTCAATACGTATTCATGGAATGTTTGTGACAGCCCCTCCATGCTAACATTTTCAATCTCCGAAACCAACACTCCTGCGTCAAAGTCAATCCAACCGGATTTTTTCTGGGCAAGCGGGGTGTTGCTGGAAATTTTGACCGTTGGTACGGGCGAGCCAAAGGGTGTTCCCCGCCCCGTGGTAAACAACACTAACTGCGCCCCGCTGGCCGCCAAAGCCGTGGAAGCCACCAGGTCATTACCCGGTGCCTCCAACAGATTCAGCCCTTTTTCCGAAAGTGCCTCCCCGTAGGAAAGCACATCCACTACCGTGGCGGAACCCGCTTTTTGTGTGCATCCGAGGGCTTTGTCCTCAAGGGTTGTAATGCCGCCCGCTTTATTTCCGGGAGACGGGTTTTCATAAATCGGTTGCTTATGTGCCCTGAAGTATGCCTTGAAATTATTTATCAGGGCAACTGTTTTTTGAAATACGCTTTCATTTTTACAGCGACTCATCAAAATTGTTTCCGCACCGAACATTTCCGGCACTTCGGTTAAAATGGCCGACCCGCCCTCAGCAGTCAAGCTATTGGTAAACGCGCCCACCAAAGGGTTGGCACTTATGCCCGAAAGCCCGTCGCTTCCTCCGCACTTAAGCCCCACTGTCAGCTCAGAAACAGAAACTGTTTCACGTTCATCGCCTGCTGCTATTTGTATCAGTTCCTCCACGCTCAAAAGCGCGGCAGATATTTCATTTTCATGCTCTTGGCAAACCACGAAGCGGATGCGGGATTTGTCATAATCCCCCAGCATTTCCTTCATTTCATCCACGCTGTTGTTTTCACAACCCAAGCCGAGAATCAAAACTCCGCCCGCATTAGGATGCCTGGCCAAGGCGCAGAGGACTTTTTTTGTGTTTTCATGGTCTTGTCCGAGTTGGGAACAGCCGTAAGGGTGCGAAAAACTGTAAACACCGCTAATACTGCCGCTTCCCGTGGCCGCAATAAAATCCCGCGCCTTTTGTGCCACGGCCGCGCCTATGGAATTAACACAGCCCACCGTCGGAATAATCCAGATTTCATTGCGTATTCCGACTTTTCCGTCACTGCGCCGAAAGCCCATAAAGTGATCGCCCCTTGGCTCGGGCGCTGCCACAAGTTCCGGCTCATAACTATAATCCAATTGCTCACCCAGGGCTGTTTTCAGATTATGGCTGTGTACATGCTCCCCTGCCGCAATATCGGCCGTTGCGCAGCCAATGGCATAGCCATATTTTATGACCGGTGACCCTTTGGGTATGCCTTTACAGGCGATTTTATGACCAAACGGTATGTCGCAAGCAGCTTTTACGCATGCGGAAGCTTCGGAAACCACTACTTCTCCCGCCATTATGGGCCTTACAGCCACAACCACGTTATCCATGCTGTTGATCTTAATAACGCTCATTGCAACACTGCCTCCACCGCCGCCCTCATTTCTTTGGCGCGGATATTTTCAAGATGCTCCGCCACTGTTTCGCACAGATGGGGAATAAGGCTTAAGTCCCTGCCCCAAAAGTCCGTCCGCTTAAGCAGTAAGCCGACAAATTCATCGCCAGGCATATCCTTATTATCCGTGAAAAAGTCCAGTACTGCCTTATCGTCCAAAACAGTGTATTTTTCATCATTCCGTTTTCCGGCAGAGTAAAACTCAATCAGCGCCGCCAAAGAAAAACAGAGCATTTTAGGCAGTGTCCCTGTTTTGTCATGGGTGTCCATTATTGACGGCAAAACCCTTGCCGTGAACTTTGACACGGAGTTTAGGGATATGGAAAACAAACTGTGTTTGATAAACGGGTTTTCAAATCGCTCCATGACAGAATCGGCGAATTGTTTGACCTCATCGGAAGGCAGCTCCACTGTGGGCGCCAGTTCTTCGTAAACCGCCCCTTCGAGAAATGCGCGCATGGTTTTATCGCCCATCATTTCCCCGACGGTATCCAGGCCGCAAAGATAAGCCGCCAAAGCCGACGATGTGTGGGCGGCATTTAAGATTCGCACCTTGCGGTCCCGGTACGGTTTCAAATTATCCGTGAAGATAACCGGAAGCCCCGCTTTATCCAGGGGAAATTCGTGCGCCAGTTTTTGGGGCTCCGCACTTTCAATAACCCAAAGGGCGAACGGTTCGCCCGCAACCAGCACATTGTCGCGGTAATCCAGTTCCTTCTCCAGCTCGCAAATTTCATCTTTGGGATAACCCACGACAATACGGTCCACCAATGTATTGCAGAACATATTGCACTCCGAAAGCCAAGCACAAAACTCTTCTGGCAAATCCCAGCTCCTTGCTGTTTTCAGGCAGTATTCTTTCAGCTTGCCGCCATTATTCTCAATAAGTTCAACCGGCAAGATAATCAGGCCCTTTTCCTTTTGACCGTTAAAGTGCGTAAAGCGCGTATGTAAGAATTTAGTCAGCTTGCCGGGGTAAGAGATGGGCGGATTTAGCGCCATGTCATCATTCGGGTCATAGACTATTCCCGCTTCGGTAGTGTTTGAAATTATAAAACGTAATTCCGCCTTTTTGGCAAACGCGGCGTATCTTTCGTATTCCTCATATGCGTCAACCGCGTCTTCCACGCAGGTGATTATACGTTTTTCCACATAAGGCTCGCCCTTTTGTATGCCGCGCAAAAGCACGGTATAGACGCAGTCTTGCTCCGATAAAGGCGCAACACTCCCAAAAGGCACGGCTTTCACAATCTGAACACTGCCATCGAACACGGCTTTTTCGTTGGCAATGTCCACCATGTATTCCGCAAAGCCGCGCAGGAAATTGCCCTCGCCATATTGCAGTATTTTTATCGGACGTGGCGTTTTTTGAACTGTTTGGTTAATGGATTTCATAATATGCCTTCCTCAGCGCTGCACTCTTGCGCCGCCGCCTTTCATTAGGTTTTCGACTTCTTTTTGCAACGCGGTGGAGGTATCCCCCGCCGTGGTCATGGCAATCGCGCCATGACAGACGCCGTAATTAAGAGCAGTTTGATAGTCTTTTCCCATCATAAGGCCGTATACGAAGCCCGAAGCGAAGCTGTCACCGCCGCCCACGCGGTCCAGTATTTCCAAATTCTCCAGGTACATTCCCTGATAGATTTTGCCTTCAGCCCAGCAAATGGCCGACCAGTCATTTACGGTGGCCGTTTTTACTGTCCGCAGCGTGGTACCTATGGCTTTGAAATTAGGATAGGCGGCAGAAGCGGCGTTTATCATGTTCTTGTAGGCGGCCAGATCAAGTTCGGACAAGTTTTCATCGCCCCCCTCAACCTCAAAACCCAGACAGGCGATAAAGTCTTCCTCGTTGCCTATCATAACATCAACATATTTTGCAATTTCTTTATTTACTGCCTGCGCCTTTGCCTTGCCGCCTATATCTTTCCAAAGCGACGGACGGTAGTTTAGGTCATAGCTTACAATTGTTCCGTGTTTTTTTGCGGCTTTGCAGGCTTCCAACGCCACATCCGCCGAACTTTCTGAAAGTGCCGCAAAGATACCGCCCGTATGGAACCAGCGGGTACCACAGGTTCCGAAAATGTATTCCCAATCAATGTCGCCGGGTTTTAAATGAGCGGCGGCGGTATTGGCCCTGTCGCTCACGCCTATTGCCCCGCGTATGCCGTGACCGCGTTCGGTGAAATTAAGGCCGTTGCGGACATTGCGCCCAATACCGTCATAAGGCATCCATTTAATGAAACGGGTATCCACACCGCCTTGGAGGATGAAATCCTCAATCAGCCAGCCGATATCATTATCGGCAAAGGCGGTAACCACGGCGGTATCCAACTTGAAGCATCTGCGCAGTCCGCGTGCCACATTATATTCGCCGCCGCCCTCCCAGGCCCTGAAATTCCGCGAGTTGCGAATCCGTCCCTCACCCGGATCCAGTCTAAGCATTACCTCACCAAGGGAGATCTCGTCAAACATACAGTTTGACTTTTCTTTTACTGTCAACATAATCGCAATACTCCTTTCTTTGTGGGGGGCTTGTTGAATATCTTGCGCCCATTCCATTTAGCATCCTTTCTGCATACAACTTTTCATGGCCAAAATGTCCATCTGACAACTTTCGGGTCTAAGCTCCTCACGCAATACCGGTATATCGTGGGCATGGGATCTCAGGCGGCCAAATATCGTTTCATAGCGAATTTCACCCTGCCCTATATTACGCCAGATTTTCTCCCCGCCTTCAAGCACAATATCCTTCATATGAAGTGCGGCAACAGCCGGCCCGACGGCTTCAAAAAACTCCTCGTATATTTTTTCCTGGTTTTGTATGTCCTGCTGCGACAAAATCAGGTTTACGGGATCTAAAATTACCCTCAGTTTCGCGGAGCCGACTTCGTCCAATAAACGCCTTGTCATTGCGGCGTTGTTAAGCGTATGGTCGGCAACGGTTTCCATGCCTATTAGGATGCCCGTTTCCTCCGCTTTCTCCGCCATTCGCGACACACTGTCCTTTAGCCCCCTGTATGCCGCCTCCCGCAAAGAATCCGGGGCACTGGGAGCAAAACGCGTGGTTTCGGTACCCACTAATTTTACGCCCAGTTCTTTTGCGTGTTCCAAGCCTTGCCGGAATTTTTCAACCTCATTTAATCTTTTATCCCTGTCCGTATCGCCTATTTCCACATAGCAACCCAAAACTCCGATTTCAACGCCCTTATCTTCAAAGGCACGGCGGACACGCTCCAGTACGGAAAGCTTAATGTCGCCAAAGGAGTTTATGCCCGTGATGGCTTTGGTCAACGCCAGCTGTGCAGTCTCAAAGCCCGCTTCCGCAATTTTTGCCGCCAGCAGCTCCGGTTCGTTCCGCCCGAAATCATGGGCGCGCAGACCTATTTTCATGTATGGGCCTCCTTTCGCAAAACTTCTGAAAAAGCCATTAGAAACGGCGCAACGCCTTTGGCGTCATTATCGACCTTGGGCTCCGAGATATAATACTCAAACGTGCCATCGCGCTGCTCGTAATCCCCTTTGCCAGAATATACACCCAGGCCTGCCACAAGGCAAATATCGCAAAGCGTTTGCCCGTCAATGAATTTATGCTTTACAATCGAATCGAAAATTCTCTTGCCGTAATTATAGTAGTATTCCGGCAAAAAGTCAAGCCTTGCACCCTTCATTAATGAATAAGCCATGGCGCAACTTGCACTGGTCTCGAGATAGTTTCCTTCCTTTGAAGCATAAACCGTCACCTGCCAAAACATGCCCGTATCCGGGTCGGCGGCCTTAAGCAATGCGTCCAGCACCTCACGCAAACGCTCGATAAGTGTCTCCCGTTCATAAAACTGCGTTTCATCCATCTGTTCGGCGCTATCCAGTAATGCCATGGCATACCATCCCAAAGAACGGCTCCAAAAATTTTTGCTGAGTCCCGTCTCCGCGTCCGCCCAAAAACACTCACGCGCTTCGTCCCACGCATGATAAAAAAGCCCTGTATCAAGGTCGCGCATGTTTTCGTACACATTAGTGAATTGCATGAAAATATCACGGATGTTTTTATTGCCGTTAAAACGGGTTTCATACTCCGTATAAAAGGGTAGGGTCATATACAATCCGTCCAGCCAGACTTGATTGGGATAAATAAGCTTGTGCCAAAAATTCCCCGCCTTTGTACGCGGCTGTGACTCGAGCTGACTGTATAGCCGGTTTATTGCTTTAAGATATTTTTCCTTGCCCGTTAGCCGATGCAAGGTAAACAAAACCTTGCCTTCATTGATGCTGTCGCTGTTAAAATCGTCCTTGTTATAGCCTAAAATCGAGCCATCGTCACCGACATAATAATCTATGTAGGCATCGGCAAAATCCAGATATTTTTGATTTTTTTCCGCGTCATATAAATCCAGTATCGCTTTAAGCATGCATCCGTCTATGTAGTTCCACCCCGGCTGGTTATGACCTAGCATGATTTCTTTATTCCATACCGGTGTTTGCGGGGTGGACTGTGCCAATAAGTCATCCGCAAAGCCTGTTATTTTATCATATTCCCTTTGCATTTTAGCCCTCCTTGCGTACCTCAACATATGTTCCCTCAAATATATTTTCGTCCAGGAACACGTCTTCTGCATTCAGCATATAAATACCGAGGTTTGGAATCAACACCTCATCGTCCATCATCTCAGGACAGGCGGTGGCGCGATTGTCCAAAAAAGAAAACTCCGATTTTTCCACGACCACACCCTGTACCTTGCTTTCGGGCAGGCCGCAAATAAAAATAGCGCTCCCGGAAATCCTTTTGGCAAAAACTCCTGAAATAATAATATTCCCGACAACGGGCGTCTCGTGACTTACGGGAAGGGGTTTTTTACTGCGCACATAGTCGCTATGTCCGTCGGGGTCGCGGTTGTAGAACATGTTGATGGTGAAGCAATGGGCGACATCTTCCATCTCGACGTTCTTGAAGCTTATGCCGCTGATAATTGACTTGTCGCCCCGTCCGCGCCGACTTTTTATGCGCAGTCCGCGGTCTGTCTTGCGAAACAGGCAATGCTCCACCGAAACGTCACGCACGCCGCAGGAAATTTCAGATCCTATTACCACTCCCCCATGGCCTTGCTCCATGAGGCAATGACATATGCGGATATCAGCGCTGGGCTTATAGTGGCGGCGACTCATATAAAACTTGCCCGATTTTATCGCAATACAGTCGTCCCCCACATGGAAGCGGCAACCGATTATTTCTACATTTTCACAACTTTCAGGGTTCAAGCCATCGGTATTTGAGTCCGTGGATTTGGGGAAACTCTCTATGTTTAGCCCATAGAATTTCAAATTATCGCTGTAGAACGGATGGAAATTCCATGCGGCGCTGTTGCGGCTTGTTATGCCCGCAACCGTTATATTCTCACAATAAGCCAAAAACAGATTTCGCGGTCTCCAGGCAATATTTTTGCGCTTGGGGAAATTCCACCAACCGCCTTGCTCGCCACCGCCGTCCAATACTCCTGCCCCGTAGATGCGGACATTTTTCACATCCCTGCCATAAATCAAACTCGCATGGCAATCCAGTGGGTTACCTTCCCATGAGGCATTAACAATGGCATCGCCATGGTCATAGTTTTTTTGCAGGCCCTTTATGAGCGCTATTTTTCCACGGTCACTCGTCTGCCGTATTTCGGCGCCTGCTTCCAAGTAAAGATCCACATTGCTCTTCAAAAATATGCTTCCGACTATGTACACACCCTTTGTGAACCTTAGCACCGCACCCGGCGGGGCACTATAGATTGCCGCGTTTACCGCAGCCGTATCCTCGCTAACGCCGTCACCTGTCGCGCCATAATCACGAACATTCACGACATATTCCACATTGGGGGTTCCATGTGTAAAACGAAGCGCATCTTGTCCGGAAAGTTCCGTGATTTCAATGTCGTAGTGGCTTGCGGGTGAGAGTCCAAAAACGCTGACAACGTTAACCGAATCGCATGAATGTAATTTTCCGTTTATAAAAAGCTTATAGGGCGTTTGCCTTTGATAAGCACTATTGCCAGGCATTTTCATGACAAAACCGAAAGGCGTTTGCATTAACATTTTCAAACCAGTCCCCCCTTTCGCCGTACAACCTTTGTCTGCGTGGCCGTTTCGTGTCCGCCGGGTGCTCCCCACAACACCGGTATGCAAATAAACCAGCAGGTGAACAGTTTGAGAAAAACCTCCCGCTGAAACATGATGGAAACCGTAACCGGTCTTTCAAGTACGGCGCTATCAACGCTCAACCCGAAAAAGGCCTTTCCTACCGTCTGCCCAATTTTCAAAAACGGGTATTGGATTCCCAGGGAAACAAAAAGGGCGGCCACCAAAACAACCGCCGCCGCCGAAACAGAACCCACTCCCTGCTTCAAAAGGAGCGGGGGTATCATTATAAAAGCACCTACCAAAATAGCCATACAAGCAAAAATATCAATAAACTGTGCTATCACGCGCATAAATCTCATGGCCAATCTCTTCTTATGCTCTTACCTTCCCATACTCTTGCCTTCTTATGCTCTCGTCATTCTTTTCCGCCCGTGCTCGCAACGCCGTCCACAAAGTAACGCGAACCGGCAAAGAACAGCGCAATCATCGGTATCAGGGCCATAAACGAAGCGGCGAATATCTTGCCGTATACTATGGCAGTGTCGCCATCCGTTAATTGCTTGAGTGCCTGCGACAGCACCATTTTTTCAGGGTCACTGAGATAGATGAGCGGGCCTTGGAAGTCGTTCATGCCCCACATGAAGCAAAGCAATCCTACTGTAATGATAATCGGCTTCAAAATGGGAACAATAACGTAGAATAGCGTCTGCAGATCGTTACATCCGTCAATAACTGCCGCTTCATCTAATTCCTTGGGGATAGTACGCATAAATTGGATTTCCATGAAGATGAAGAACGAGCAAGTTCCCGCCGCGAAAATATCCTGGATATACAGGGAAGCGTAGGTGTTTAGCAAACTAAGGTCGCGGAAAAGCAAATAAAGCGGAATACGAAACGCCAGTTCTGGCATGAGCAGTGTGACAATAATCAATGCGAATACAATTTTTTTGCCGATAAATCTCTTGCGGGCTATCGCATAGGCGGTAATGGTACTGGAGACAATCGTGAAAATTGTCTTGGGAACAAGGAATTTCATGGTGTTGAGGAAATAGTAGGGCAAGGTATGGCGCGAGTTTATGTAGAACGCGTCCACAAAATTTTGGGTTGTTCCCCTGCCCTTGGGTGGCAGGATTTGCAGCGTTCCGAATATGTCTATGTTTTCTTTGAACGACGAGCCTATAATCCAGAAGAGCGGATATATCAAAGCCAGGCCCACAACAATTAATATGGCGTAGCGAGTCATGCTATTTAGCGATAGTTTTTCGCGTTGATCCATTTTTGCTCTCCCTCTCATTAATCATTATAGTGAACCCAGTATTTGGACGACGAAAAGGCGGCAAGCGTCAGTATTGCTATCATTATGAGCAAAATCCATGTCAGGGCACTGGCATAGCCGTAGTTCCCATTCATAAACGCTTGGTCGTAGATAAAGAGATTCAAAAAATATGTCGCATTGTTCGGACCGCCTTTGGTAATCAAGTAAGCCGAGTTAAACTCCTGGAACGCCTTTACCAACACATTTACGGCATTGAACAGCACCATGGGCGTGATAATCGGTAGGGTTATACTAAAAAGCTGCCTCATTTTTGACGCGCCTTCCAGCGAGGAGGCTTCATAAAGAGATATGGACACGTTTTGCAACGCAGCCAAGAAAATCAACATCGTAGAGCCAAACTGCCATGTTTTGAGCAAAATAAGCGTGACAACCGCCCACGTTGCGCTACTGGTCCAATAAATGGGTTCTATGCCGAAAATCCCCAAAATGGTATTCACCGGTCCGTTATTGCTAAACAGCATTGACCAGAGAATCGAAACCGCCACATTCCCTCCCAGTATGGAGGGAATGTAATACGCGGTGCGGAATAAGTTGACGCCTTTGAGCTTGAAATTGAGGACATAGGCTACAAAGAACGATACAACCAACACCGCCGGGGCACCCAGCAGCACATATTTCAGGGTACCCGCCATGGACGCTTTGAAAACAGGGTCGATGGTAAAAATCTCTACGTAGTTACGAAACCCTACAAATTCCGGAGTGCCCAGGATGGGGTATTCCATGAGCGAATACCACAGCGATATGACAATCGGATATGCCTTGAACACTACAAATCCTATCACCCATGGGGCAATGAGAAAATAGGGCATGAGACTTTTTTTACCTGCCATTATTATCCACCTATCATTAGTTATTAGTTGAACAACTTATCCAGCTCTGCTTGCTGCAACGAAATATAATCTGCGGCGGCTTTCTCCGGGCTGTCCTTGCCCGACCTAAATGCTTCTATTGCCAAATAACGCGCACCCCTCACGTTTGAGTCTTCAAAATACGGATCCATGACGGTTTGCTGATAGTTGTCCAGCATGTCATATCCGGTTTTCATGATACCTTCCAGCATTCCCGCTCTTTCTTGAATGTCCCGGGTAACATCATTGGAGGAAATGCCTATGCTTGTGCCCAGGATTTTCACCGCTTCCTCATCAGTAAAGAAGAAGTTCAAGAAATCGGCAGCAACTTCTTTATTCTTGGAGTTATTTGATATGGCGTAGCCCAGATTGGGTTTAACATAGATGTTCGGCGTAGTGCTTGCACTGGGTACTATAAACGGTGCAACGCCTATTTCATCCTCATATCCACCGCCCTTGTAAGAGCCCAAATACTTATCCATTGTGCCGACCCATTCATAGATACTGCCGCCGCGGCCACTCGCCCATACCGGGTTTGATTCATTATCCAAAGCGTCCAGCTGATTGAAGGTCTCCATTGCGCCGGAATCCGCAAACGCCAAATACTGCTCAAACACTTTGGCAACCTCTTCCTCTGTATACTGCACCACGCCGTCAACCTGCATAACCTTGCCCGTTTCATTATACAGCATTTGAGCGATGAATAAGTCCGGACATTCGCGCCCTATGTTCATAAAGACATATTTGTTCTCGGAACCGGTGGGCGTGTTATCGGCACCGATTATGGCACCTGCCGCCATCAAATCATCGTATGTCAGGGGATATTCTATTCCGGCATCTTCAAACATGGGCTTTACATAAAGATGCGCCCGCCCGTTCATGCCGTGGGGAATCGCACCGAGTTCACCGCCTACCGTCATCGCGGACAGATACTCATCCTCCCAGTTAGAAAGGTCAATATAGTCGCTTAAATCCCGCAAATTGGCAAAAACATTGCTGCCCTTACCGAAAGAATGCACCCAGTTGTAATTGACTTGCATAATGTCCGCTTCGGTCTTGCCGCCCAGCTGTGTCAGGATGTTTTGCTGCCAGCCGTCCCATGCGCCATACTCAGCTTTGATGGTCACGCCGGGATTTTGTGATGTGTAAAGGTCTATGACCTCCAGAAACGCTTCGTGGCGATTTTCCGAACCCCACCATGAGAAGCGCAGTTCCACCGGATCACTGACGGTGTCTGCTAAATTGCTTGTTCCCGTGTCTGCCGAACTGTCCGAACTGTCCGAACTGTCCGTACTGCCCGCATTGTCTGAACTGCCCGCATTTTCCGGACTGCCTGAACTGTCCGTACTGCCCGAATTGTCCGTGGCGCAAGCGCCGAGCAACAATGCCAGCGTGAGAATAACACTTGTGAAAACAGCCATTTTTTTCAATTTTAAACCCTCCTTTGAATGCATGCTTGGCATAGTCACAAAACACAATGCCCGCCACTTTTCGAAAAATCCGAACTACTTAAGTCTCCATATGCAAGCAATCTTCCGTTTACAACAGTGTATGGGCTTCGCGAGGCATTGTCAATAGTACCAAAGTACTATGATAAATTTCATTGCAGCTGTGCCTGGACCGCCGTCAGGGCCACGACGCCCACTATGTCTTCCCAGGAACAACCGCGTGAAAGGTCATTGACGGGCCGGGCGATGCCTTGGAGGATGGGGCCGTAAGCTTCGGCCTCGCCCAAGCGCTGAACCAATTTATAGCCGATATTGCCGCAGTCCAAATTGGGGAAAATGAGGACATTGGCCCTGCCCGCCACTTCGGAGCCGGGCGATTTTGTCTTTGCAATTGCGGGAACAATGGCGGAATCCGCTTGCAATTCACCATCTATCGTCAGATGGGGATAGTTTTCTTTGGTAATCCTGGTCGCCTCCGCCATCTTTTCTACCAGCACGTGCTTGGCACTGCCCTTGGTAGAGTGCGACAACATGGCAATGACCGGTTTCACGCCGACAAAATTCTTGAAGCTGCGGGCCGAAGCCTCGGCTATCATCGCCAGCTCGGCGGCGCTGGGGTCTTGGTTTAGGGCGCAGTCCGCAAACAGGATGGTGCCATTTTCGCCGTAGGGGCTGTCCGGGCAGCACATCAGGAAAAATGCCGATACCAGGCTGATGCCCGGGGCCGTTTTTAGTATTTGCAGGGCGGGACGCAGGGTTTGGGCCGTCGAGTGACAAGCGCCCGCCACCATCCCGTCCGCATGTCCGGCCTTCACCATCAAAACACCAAAGGTCAGGGGGTCTTCCAGCAAGGTTTTTCTCGCCAGCTCCGGCGTCATCCCTTTTTCTTTGCGGGTCTCGTAAAACAAGTCCACGTATTCATCCAGCATCTCGGTCGTTTCGGGATTGACTATCGTGACACCTTCCAAGTCTATTTCCAGCCAGAGGGCACCGTCCATGACTTTTTCATCATTGCCTATCATGATAATGTCGGCTATGCCTTCCTCCATGATATGCGAGGCGGCGACCAGGGTACGCTTGTCCGTCGTCTCCGGGAGGACAATCTTTTTTTTGTCGGCACGCGCTTTTTGCTTGATGATTTCGATGTATGACATAGGTTTGCTCTCCTTTGCATCCAGTCTACCACATATGTCGCTTGCAAGCAAGCCCGTTATATGTTATATTGCCCAAATGAAAACCCTGGCCATCATTGCGGAATTTAACCCCTTTCACCGGGGACATGAATACTTGATACAGGCGGCAAGGCAAGCGGCAGCCGCCGACTTTGTCATCATCGTGATGAGCGGTGATTTCGTCCAGCGCGGCGCCCCGGCAATACTGGATAAACGCATACGCACGCGCATGGCCCTGCTGGGCGGCGCGGACTTAGTCTTGGAACTCCCGCTGCCATACGCCTCGGCCAGTGCCGAATATTTTGCCCGGGGGGCAGTCTGCTTGCTGGACAGACTGGGCGTGGTGGATGAACTCTATTTTGGCAGCGAATGTGGCGACATCCATAGGCTGGAGGCCGCCGCCCGTGCCCTGTCGGACGAAGACCCCGCTTTTAAGGCCGCCCTGCTGACACATCTAAAGGCGGGCTGCTCTTATCCGCTGGCCCGCAGCCTGGCAGCCGATTTGGATCCCGCCTTCCTGGCCCAGGCCAATAACATCCTCGGCTGCGAATACATCCGGGCGCTTAACTATTTTCATAGCCCCATCCGGGCGCAAACACTGCTGCGCCAGGGGGCGGCGCATCACGATGCCCATATCGCCGCGCAGGGTTTTTCTTCGGCATCGGCCATCCGCCAGCTTATATACGAAAATGCCCCGACCCAGCTGATTAAAGCGTTGTCCGGCTGCGTGCCGGAAAACTGCCTGCCCTTATATGAAAAACCACGGCATTTTATCGGGGAAAATGATGTTTCACAGATACTGCACTACAAGCTGCTGGCCGAATCAAACACCGGTTTTAGCCGTTATTTCGATGTTTCCGTGGATTTATCCAAAAAAATCGTGAAACATCTGCCGCAGTTTATTAACTTCAACGACTTTGCCACCCGCCTAAAATCCAAGGACTTAACCTATCTGCGCATCCAGCGGGCCCTGATACATATCTTGCTGGACATCCATGAAAGCGACCTCGACTTATTCATGGAGCAAGGCTATATCTTCTATGCGCGCTTGCTGGGTTTTGGGGCCAGGGCCGACGATTTGCTCGCACTCATTAAAAAACGGACGGCCATCCCGCTTATTTCAAAGCTGGCGGACGCCGCCCGTATATTGGATGAAAACGCCATGAAGATGTTGAATATGGACATCCATGCCGCCCATGTATATGACTCTTTATTACTGCATAAATATGGTGTGCGGCCCAGGCATGAGTGCAGTAAGGAGTTGGTCATCTATTCTCATTCACATAAATCTGCACCCGGCTCTGAATGATATCCGCCACCTCCTGCACACTCTTTTGGTCGGCAAAGTATGGACCCGCCTCCTCCGTGATGATATTGAGTATCGTTTCGTCATAATGCCCCGTCGTGGTTACCGAGAGGATAAAGTCCGTCAAATAATCCACTTCCGCCGCAGTCATGGGCGTGATGGGCACTTCCATGTCATTGATGTAATATACATCATCATATTCCACCTTCTCCTTGGTTACTTCGTCTATGTAAAAGGGTCTCTGCATGGCTTCTTGTGCCAATTTATCATATGCCCTGCGGCTGATCGGCAGCATCCACGAATCCGACATTTGATATTCATCCGTCAAATAATAGCGCATAAACTCCCATATGCCATCCTTATTCTTCGATTTGTCATTCATCGCAAAAGAGGTGTATGTCGTAACGATGGAGCCATTGCCGCCGCTGCCGGGGAAGCCAATCATCGTCACGGCCTCACCAAACTGTCCCTTGACCATGCTATTATATGAACGCAGGCTGCTGATGGAACCCTGCAAAAGGATCGTGCGCCCATCGCGGTATATACTCTCATACTCCATCCAAAAATTATTGTCATCGTATAAACTGTAGTCAACTTCCTCGGGATAGGGCTTCAAAAACTCCAGCAGATCCATGAAACTCTCTTCTTTGAAGTAACACTGACCGGTATCCCAATTTATATATTGGTTGCCGCCGTAGCGGATCGCATTGCTTAGCAGGCTGGAACGGATGGTAAAGGGCTCGAACAACGTAGTGTCCGGCGGTTGGCTGGCCACCAAAGCCTCGGCCTCGGTAATCGTCCAGCCTTGCTCAGCGCCCACCAGCGAAGTTTTGCCAAAGGCGGTCTCCACTATGTATCTGGGTACCAATGTATACATCTTACCATCCAGCGAGTAGGCCTCCACCACACTGGGCATCAGGTCCGCCACGTCCAGTTCCGGGTCTTTTTCTATATATGGCAGCAAGTCGGCAAACATGCCCTTACCCACATAGCTGTCCATGGGTAAGTCGGAGCTCACAAACAATATGTCCGGGGCGCGTCCGGCGGCGATGTCATTGTTAAGCCGCGTTGCCCCCGCCGTCCAATCATCGTTGGTATTATATAGGGTGCTGTACTCCACAATGCTTATGCGATACTTGTCGCTGGCTTTATTAAAGGCAATTACCTGGCCTTTGGCGTCCCAATCCACATAAGAGCCGGCCAGGGTAATGTTGATTTTATCCTCCACATCCTCGGGCGGCACCTTAACAAAAGAAGAATAAACATTGTTTCGTACCTCCATGTCAAAGATGGAACCCCAAAACTCTTGCTCACTGAGCGCGACGATATCATATATACTGTAGGTATTCAAGTCAGAATCGACAAAATTCATCAACATCGTCGCTTCCTGGCCCAAATTATAACCATATACGGCATTACCATCCGTCGCGAGAATATCCCAACCAACGCCGGGGTAGAAGCTATAGGAATATGTGTTGCCGGGGGCATTGAAAGGTATTTCTGCCCCCAACGCACCTGTCACTGTATTAAGCTCATAAAACACCAAATTATTTTCATTGAAGGTTTGGACGATGACACGCCCATCCGCCAAACATATGAGGTTTACGTTGTAGACGTCATAGCCAAAATCTATCTTCAAAGGGCCGCGGTAGCTTAAGTCCGCACCGAAGACCGCGTATGTCTCGTTTGCCTGTACCATGATGACATCGTCCGGCAGCATCATCATCTGTGACACATAAAAGTAATCCGTGCCACCTAGATCCGGATTATCATTTAACAAAACGCCGGCCAGTTCGCGGCCATCCATGGACAGCTCGACCAAATAATTAAGCGATTCGCCAGAACCCGGGAAAATCGGCATATCCATATCCCTGGCGCTGATTCCATCGTCGGCATAATCTAAATCATCCGGCTCCGGATAGACTGTCTTTAGCGCAAATATACGGCCGTCTGCGGTGCCGGATAAGAAACTATAGAAATTCTCGCCAAAGCTTGCCGTTTCGGTGATACTGCCCTCGTCCGCCAGGCGGACCAAGTAAAAATCATTGCTTTCATATCCGCTATCCCATACCGAGCCATACATATATATGTCGTCTCCGGCCCGGAAGATGGTGGCGCCGTCCGGGAAAAATGCGGAAGCCGGAAGCTCCTTGTGGCTATAGACATAATCCTTGGACGCCACCGTTTCATCGGAGCTGCCGCAGGCGGTAAGTGCCACCATAAAGGCACAGGCGCTCACTAAGAGTATCGCTTTTACTTTGTTTGTCATCGTTTATTACCATATCCTTTCGCACTATTGTCCTTGTATCATCCTAATCTATCTGTCCGATTTATGTCAACTGTTTTTTCCTAAACGGCCTGTGGCCGATGACCCCTGCCCCCTATATAAACCCAGAAGAACGCGGAGCTTGCTCCGCGCTGCCTACACCACCTTCCCGTCCTTCACATGGGCGTGGGTATATATATGCCGGTCACAGTATTGGTAATGACCGTCACATTTAGAGCAATAACGAAATTCCCGCTCCGGCTCATCTGCTTCCGTCACCCCGCAGATGGCACATTTATGGCGGCCACTCTTATGCACCGTACTGACGGCCTTTGCCTTTTTCAGCTCATGTTGAAAGCTCTTGCGGCGGACCACCTGCTTGGGGGCTAAGTGTTTCACATTGCGCGAGCTAAGAAAAAGGAGCATTACATTGAGGAGGGAGGCAATGATGACGATACGGCTATATACATTGCCCTGTAAGAGCGACAGCAGGAGGATGAAAGCGTAGATGATGGCCAAAAATTTCATCTTGATGGGCAGGATGAACATCAGCATGATGGTCATGTCGGGGATGAAGATGGCCATCGCCAAAAAGATGGACATATAGACATAGAAGGTGCTAAAATACATCCCCAGGATGCCAAAGGCCAGCTGGGCCAGCTCCGCTGTCGCCACCATTTCAAACTGGAAGATATACATATAGCACAGCATGAAAAAGGCCCCCAGGGCGGTAAAGAGCATCCCGGAAAACAAGTATAGGTTATAGCGGAACACCCCCATTGCCCGCTCGAGGTTGGAGCCAAAGCTATAAAACACATAGAGCATTATCAGGGTAAGGAAAATGTTGCCGCCCACGGACATGGGGATGATGACCCAGGTGACGAGGCGCCAGATTTGCCCATGCAAAATCGCATAGGGATTCAGGCTGATATAGTTAAGTAAAGAGGGGTCTATCGCATTGATGACATTGCCCACCGCCTGCAACAATACCAGTATCAACGAAAGATTGTTAATCGCATATTTCCCGAATTTCTTTTCCAGCTTATGTATTATGTTGTTCATGGGGCGCACCCTCCGCTCCCCATTATAGCATACTTAACATGTACGAGCCAACATTCATTCTTCCCCGCCATCCGTCTCACCCTCTGTCTCCATCTCCATCTGCAACAGGCCCAGGGCGAGCTTCGCCCCCAGGATTCTCCGTAGTGAATCATGGATGCGCTCATGGCTTATCGTGCCGGCCTCGACTGCCTGAATGAGGACGGCGTGGGCGGCTTCCATGTCCGCCGGCAGGAGGATCATGTCACACCCGGCCTCTATCGCCATGATGGCTGCCTCCCCCGCAGAGTATTGTTCGGTGATTGCCGCCTTACTCATGGGGGTAGAAACGATGATGCCGCCAAAGCCAAGCGCCGCCCTCAGATAATTGGCCGTATAGTTCCAAGACATCGGCACTGTCCTAAATATCGGCTCGGACTCTGCTGTGTCGGGAGCATCGTTTGCGGCCGGGTCCTGCTCATCCGGCAAAGCTTGGGACGCGCTCCCGCCATCACCATGCCCGATAAAACAAAAATCCACCTGTTCCCCCACTAAAATACTAAAGGGATAAAAATCGCCGTTTGCATCCCCCAAATCGTGGCGTGACAGGGGCGCGCTGCTGTCCGCGTGACCCACCCCGCCCAAGATGGCATAGGCATTATTGCCCTCAGCCCGCAGCTCATAATCCACAATAAACAACGCGCGAATCTGCTCCGGCAAACCCATATGCGTCATCAGCGACTCCACATAAGCCGCCTCCGCTTCATTCAGGGGTGCTTTTGGAGCTATTTCCGGCAGTATGGGCGGATCGGCGATATGCGGCAGGCCATCGCTAAAGATGATGACGGAATACTCGTCATCCGCCGCGTTTGGCACGGTGCTGTGCAGTGTAGTGATGGAAAATTCGCCATTTATTCCATGGGTATTGGCCATGCGTACTGCGGATAAATCGTTATAATGCCACCATTCGGAGCCAATCGGCGATAAGCCCACTCCATCGACACAGTAAGCCCTGAGCCGCAGCGCCCCGGGATAATCACCCATCCTATAGGCCGCGGAAGCCGGACTCAGCTCATGCATGGCCGAAGGCATGGCGTATTCCGCATACTCCGTGATGTGTGTATATGCGTGGTCGCCCGTCATAAACGTTTCTTGTGAGATGATTTTGGCCAGGCTCACGTCCATGGCGGCACCACGTTGGTGGTTGGACAGGGAGGTGGCGATAAATGAGGATATGGTCCAGGGCGACGTGTTGATGGCCCGGCCTACCTCTGTGTTTATGAAGGATAGATAAGTCAGGTTGGCGGCTATCTTTTGTTGGGTCTTGCGGGGTCTAAAGGCTTCGTGCATGATTAACGTATCCCCGTTCCCCAAGGCCAATTTTTGGATGCTGGCGATATTATCACTCATGGCATACAGGGTGGGAACAACAAACTCAAAGCGATCAAGGCGCGGACTATATGCCCAGGCATCGTAGAGCTTTTGACTGCTGATGGCCGGGATAATATAGCCAACAGAGCGCATCATGGAGGCTCCGGCATTGCTAATGTTGTATACGATGGACGGCAAAATATCGGGGAGGTTGATAAAACAGGCGCCATGCTCCACCCAACCGGACAAATCAGCATCCAGGCGGACATACCACCACGTACCCACTTCCCCCAAAATGACAAAACCCTGTCCCGCTTCGAGCGTATATAGCACGGCCGCATTCGTCTCCGGACGTTCATACAAGGGCAGCGTCCGCGCCGCCCAGCCCGATGCCCCGCTTATTGGCAGCTCAAAACGCCCGCCCGCCCTCTGCAAATTCTCCTGTTCCGTCTCCCCTGTCGGCTCAGCCGGGCTCGGGGTCGCTGTCTGGTCTGCGTGCAACTCGGTGGGCACATCCTCCACCGGCTCTGCCATATGCTCCGTGTCTGTGTCCGTGCCCTGGACCATATCTTCTGCTGCTTCCTCCGGGCCAAAGACATACATCCTGGCCAATAAAATCATCACCAACAGCACGATCAGGGCAATGCCGTTGGTAATCAGGAAAGGGGCCAGGCTGGTACGTTTCATGTGCTACCTCGCGTTAGGAGTCAGGGGACACCGCATAAAAACATTGCGGTGTGACGGTCAGGTGTAAATCACTCTACCAACTCCGGTAAACGCCGCTCCGCCATCTGAAATATTATCACGTCGGCCGCCAAGAAGGCCTCGCTGTCTAAATCCGGCGGGGTCTGACGGTTATAATGGACATGGCCGTAGGCATTGGACAGATAGGGGATGAGGGCATCGGCAAAGGAATCGCGGTACATCGCCAGCCGCAAGGGGGCGCCGTCCGACTCGGTCGTGATGTTCAGGTCATTAAAATCCCGAAAACGCCCGATGGTCCGGAAATTTTGTGCGCCGGCAACGTAATATGTGTCCGCTTCTGCCGCCGCGCTCAGCGGATAAAGCATCCGGGCCAGATCGCCCGCGATATACCTTTCGCCGGCCACGACGGCATCCAAGGCAGCGGCGACCCCGGTTTTTTCTTCGATATGACGCATGATTGCCTGGGCGGCCAGACGCGCACCCGTACTGTTCCAATGAGAATCCGTCCGGTAATACAGCCGCTCCGTGCCACTAAAGAGCGCCACCAGGTCTATACAATCTAGGCCCTCGGCCAAAAGCAAGCGCTCCAGATTGCCCGCCTGTGTACTCCGATAATACCTGTCCGGCATATATTCCCCATAGATGCTATTTTTATTCGGGGCAATCACGATGATAAAGGCCTGCCCCCTGGCCTCGGCGGCATTCTTTTCTGTACGTAAATAGTTTATCAAATCCTCCATCTCATATGCACCAAGGGCCGCGCTGCCGTCATAATCTGCCTCCGTTTCTTGGAAGAACAGCCAGCCGTCGTCGCCCAGGATCACCTTGTCGTTTGCGGAAACATTAAATACCGTGGCCAGCACCCGGCCCCAGGCATCGACCATCATCAGGCGACCGGCAAAGCGGTCCCTAAAATAATCTTCCATCTCCTTGGGCCATGTGAGATTAACACTGCCCTCCACAAACAATGTCGGCCACTGGGCCAGGGGGCGGTTCTCCGTGAGCTGATTCTTGGCCCAGGGCATGCATAAAAAGGGCGCAAAAATCAGGGCGAAAAAGCATAGGGCATAGAGGATGATGGCAATTTTTTTCATTATCCGTTTCCTAAAATCTAAAATATATGAAGGCATTGTAGGTATCGGCCGACAAAGACAGCATGCACAATAGTAACAATACCAAGGAAAGCATGTAACTTGCGGGGCTAAAAAACTTCTCTGCCGCCTGGCCCCTAAGCCTGTGTTTTAGGGCCGGCAGCCAGGGCAAAGAACCCACTATTGCCGCCACAAAGGCCGTGATAAACAGCGGCGTGATAAGACGCGCCTCTATCCCCAGCCCCATGCTCCCGGCCAGCATGTTTTGGATAAATACCAGCGCCTGCCCAAAGCTCTCCGCCCTAAAGAGGACAAAGGCGAACAGCACCACTAACAGGGTATATATATGTGCCAGCACGCGCAGCTTTTTAGGCAGCCGGATATAAGGCCGCAGATATTGCTCCAGTAGTAAAAAGGCCCCATGTATCAAGCCCCAGACCACAAAGGTCCACTGGGCGCCGTGCCATAGGCCGGTCAGGCAGAAGACAATTATTTTATTGAGGGCCGTACGTCCATTGCCTTTGCGATTGCCGCCCAGGGGAATATAGACATAGTCGCGAAACCAGGTACTCAGGCTAATGTGCCAGCGGTGCCAAAAATCCTGAATGGAGCCGGCAATATAGGGATAATTAAAGTTTTCCTTGTATTCAAAGCCAAACATCCGCGCCAGGCCCAGGGCCATGTCCGAATAGCCGCTAAAATCAAAATATAATTGCAGCATGAAGGACGCGGCCGCAATCCACGAAAGCGGCATGGTCACATCCGCAAACTCCAGGGCAAAAATCGTATCCACCGCCACGGCCAAGGTATCGGCGATGAGGATTTTTTTCGCCAGACCGATGATGAAGCGGCGTATGCCTTGCGCGGTCGCCGTGGATGTAATTTTACGTTCTTCTATCTGGGCGGCGATGTCATGGTAGTAGATAATCGGACCGGCAATCAGCTGAGGAAAAAAAGACACGTATAGGAGCAGTTTCACAAAGGATTTTTGGACGGCGGCCTCCCCGCGGTAGACATCTATCAAGTAACTCATCGCCTGAAAAATAAAAAAGGACACGCCAATCGGCAATAAGATTCCGGGCAAGGCCATGTTCACACCGGGGAGGCGGTTTAATGTGGCAACGGCAAAGTCGGCATATTTGAAGACAAGGAGCGTGGCTATGTTTAAGACTATGCCGCAGACTATGCCGCAGACGAGGCCGGGTTTTTTATGTCTGGCGTCATCCATCCACCGGGCGAGCAAAAAGTTTGCCAAGGCCAGGAGTATTAGCAAGACAACATAGATCGGCTCCCCCCAGGCATAGAACAGCAGACTGGCCAGGCACAAAAAATAATTGCTCAGCTGGCGCGGCAAAAATCTGTTTATCAGCCAAACCAGGGGCAAGAATACAAACAGGAAAATGGTGGAAGAAAATACCATGAATGCTGCCCCCTAAGTTACGTTTGTTGGATAATAAATTTCGATTGTCACGACCACGTCTTCCTCGATGCCAAACTGGATGCAGGGGCTTTCTATGTCCCCCTCCAGCCCGGAGACAGAATAGGTGAGGATGCTATCGCCCTCCCAGTAATAGCCCTCGCCGTATGCCGCCATGACTGCCGCCAAGCTGTCGCCAACGCGGATGCCCCGGGCCGTTTCCAGGGTATCGTCTGCTAAGTAGATGCTATACCATATGTCCTTATTCCCGTCCGGATTGGTGAAGACAAAAAAGCCATCGTAGGCAAATTCCTTGTCCTCGCCTTCAAACACACAGCTGGGCGCCGCCGCCATCTCATAGTCATCACCCAGGGCCGCCAGCAATTCTGCCGCATCTTGCCAAATTGGAAACCATCTGCCCCCCACCGCCATACCCATATCCGCTTCCATGGAGAGCGGGCCGGGCGGGGCATCTGCTTCCGGGGAAGCGGAAGGGGTGCTTATGCCATCCGGGGCGGAGTCAGAATTATTACCGCCACCGTCTACGGCTACATTTGCCGTGCCAGTATCCACGTCGGCTTGCGGCACTGCCTCGGCGGGGCTTTGGCCACAGGCGTTTAGCGTTAGGATTAGTAACATAATCGGCAGTATGAGCCGGGGGGATGTTGTTTTCATGTGTCACCTCCTTGTCATGGGCTGTCTGTCGCGTAAAACAAAAAATCTCTGATGGGAATGTCCATTGGCAGATAATTTTGGCGGTCGGCATCGTTAAAATGCCACCATTCGTAGTTAATTGTCGTAAAACCGCATTGCTGCATCATCCTGGTCATGTAATCCATGTTTTTCCGGGCTGTTTCACTCATTTGCGTCGAATCCCGGTGCGCTGTCTGGTCGAAGGTGTGCATCTTGGACGGCATTTCCACTTCGTTGCCCTGTTCATCCACCAAAGTAATATCCACGGCCGCCGCCCGGTTGTGGGTAGAGGAGCCGGCGCGGGCAATATAGCGCGTATCTTGAATGAGGTCGTATAAAATGCCTGATACGCTGGCGGGGCGATAGGCATCATATAGCTTTATCCTAAAGCCTTCCGCCTTAAAGGCATCTTGCGCTTCCTTGAGTTTTGCGGCCGTACCCTCCTGCAGCATTGGGACATCCCGCACATATAGGGTCTGCCCCGTGAAGTTATCGGGTGTGGCAAAGATTATGTAGTACTCAATATCGGGAATTATCGTCCGCACGTCCACCAAGCTGGCCTGCCCATGCGCTCCCCGCCAGATGAGGGGCTCGGCAAAGTAGCTGGTCGTATCGGAATAGTCGATGAGGAGGTCGCTGCGGATGAAGCCGTTAAACATACCGGGTAAAACGTTGACATCGTACCAGCCATCCACTACCCGCGCCGCCACAGCCACCTGACCCAGGCCGATGGTCGTCACCACCGGGGCGTCAACGTCCGGCTCACTACGGACATTGATGACATCAAATGCCCCGATTAACATCCTTGGAGTGTCCAGCGCGAGCGAACCTACGAGGATGCCATTTTCATCACGCGAAAGCCCTTCCACCACGGGCAGATGCGCCAGTGCCAAGGGGATTAGATCATCCTCCGAGGGCAAATCTTCATCGTCTGCCGTGTTTATTATCTCCGCAACAGCTGCCTCCCCGTTTGCCACGGCTCTTTCCGCCGCAACATGGGGCAGGGGCCTAAGCCGATTTGGCTGTGTGGCTAAACCGAGAATAGTATCCCTAAAGTAGTACGCCAAAACAGCCAACAACACTGTAAGCGAAATAAGCGTTAAAATTGTGAGAACCTTGGACATGCTTTTCTCAATTAGTGCTCATACTGGGATCACTGGGGTCGTATTTTTGATTGGCGTCCACCTTGGCTATGGCGGCAGAGTTATAGAGCGAGTCGTTGGCGATGATGACCGGCGTTCCCACCGGCGCGTTATTATAAATCCAAGCTGCCGCGCCATTGGTGGTGCGCATGCAACCGGAGGTGGCCCTGGTACCAATCTTATTATACGAAGCCGCTTGCAAGGTATTCAAATCTTTGGCACTGTGCGAGGGACCGTGGAACCACAGCCCGCCGGAATGTTTGGTGCCATATGGCGAGTAGCTGTTTTTGCTCCACTGAATCCAGGCGCTCTTCTCGGTGATGGTGTAGCTGCCGGCCCGGGTTTGGGCATCGGTGCGGCCAATGGCGGTGTTGAATGTCTGCAACAGTTGGCTGTATTCCCCGTTGTCATCCAAGCCGAGGATGGCAATCGTGAAGCTGTCCTTGGACACGTATATGAGATAGGGTAATTCCGTCTCCGTTTCTGGCTTCGGTGCTGTGCCAGGGCTGGGCGTGGGGCTGGGGCTGGGCGTGGGCGTGGCTGTGGGAGCTGGCGCCGGGCTAAGATTTGTATTTTCTGAAGGCTCCCAGCCCTCATAGGGCATGCGGCCTTCTTGCTTGCCATACTCGAGATAATGCCCATATAGACGGTTTACCCTACTGCCAAACACCGACACGACATCGGGATTGTTTTCCGCATAGAATACGGGGTCAAACCAGTTACCATCCGGCATGACCCGGATATTTTCGCCGCCGGGGGGTGCCTTTCTGATGGCGGGATCGTCGACATGGGCTTTTCGCCCTTCATTTCTGCCATATTCTGTATAGTGTTGATACAGCCGCTCTTCGGTATTACCAAACACGTTCACGACGTCTTCGTTATTGTCCGCATAGTATTCGGCATCAAAGGTCGTGCCATCCGGCATGGTCTTCGGCGCGGCAATGCTGGGGATTAAGACAGTGGAACAAAGAACCAGGGCGATACAAATCTGCGTGCGCAATCTCGTTGTTTTCATATGGTAACCATGCCTTTCTGAAAATCAGTTGTCCGTTGGCAGTTGGCTGGGGTCAGGGGGTGGTGGGGCAGGGCGACTCTGCGCGCCCCAGGGTCTTGTTTACATAAAAATTATAGCACAGGGTTTTTTACCAGGCAAGAGGAAAAATCCCTGCATTGAGGTGCTATTTTAAACACCATCAAAAGCCCAGCAAACGCACAACCCCGGTAAACGCCACACATATCACCACCCCCACCGCCGTGGGAATCAGTATCGACAAACCCATCCATTTATAGCCGCCGGCCTCTTTTTTGATTGTCAGGCAGGCGGTGGAACAGGGCCAGTGGCAGAGACAAAAGAGCATCGTGGCCACCGCCGTCACCCAGGTCCAGCCATTTTTCACCAGCAAGGCCCTTAGCTCCGTCAGGTTGTCCAGTTCCAAGATCGAGCCGGAGGCCACATAGGCCATGATGATGATGGGAAAGACTATCTCGTTGGCCGGGAAGCCCAGGATAAAGGCCAATAGTATCACCCCATCCAGACCCATCAGCCGGGCAAAGGGATCCAGAAAGCCCGAACAATGGGCCAACACCGTCATCTCGCCGACCGTGATATTGGCAAATATCCAAATCACCAGGCCGGCCGGAGCCGCCACCATCACCGCCCGCCCCAGGACCCGTAGCGTACGGTCGAAAATCGAACGGACGATTACTTTACCCACCTGTGGCGTGCGATAGGGCGGCAGCTCCAGGGCGAAAAACGAGGGCTCCCCCTTTAGAATCGTCGCCGACAAAAAGCGGGAGGCCCAAAAGGTAAACACTACCCCCAAGACAATGACCAGCGCCAGTATCATGGCGGATAAAAAGGAACCGGCCAGGCCGCCCGCCACGCCGACAAAGAACATCGATATAATGGCGATCAGGGTCGGGAAACGTCCGTTGCAGGGCACAAAGTTATTCGTCAAAATGGCAATCAAGCGTTCACGCGGTGAATCAATGATACGGCAACCGGTCACGCCCGCACAGTTACAGCCAAAGCCCATGCACATCGTCAAGGCCTGCTTGCCGCAGGCTTTGGCTTTTTTGAAGTGGTGGTCCAGGTTGAAGGCCACCCTCGGCAGATAGCCAAAATCCTCCAGCAGGGTAAAAATGGGGAAGAATATCGCCATCGGCGGCAGCATCACCGCCACCACCCAGGCCAACACGCGATATACCCCCAGCACCAAGAGCCCATGCAGCCATTCCGGGGCGCCCAGGCTCATAAACAATGTCGTCAAATGGTCCTGAATCCAAAAGAAGAAATCCGCCAGTAAGTCCGAGGGGTAATTGGCCCCGGCGATGGTAATCCACAGGGCGCCGCAGAGCAGGGCCAGCATGATCGGTATGCCCGTCAGCTTGCTGGTGAGAATACGGTCCAGCTTGCGGTCACGTCTGCCGCCGATCGCGTCCGGGTTTTTATTGCCGTATTCACAAGTACCGCAGCCCACGCAGTTCTCGCCGCACCTAGGCGTGACCAGTTCGGCCACGGCCTCCGCCGTATGGACGATGCTGGATACTACCATGTCCTTTAGCTTATCCGCGCTTATGTCGGCAGCTGCCAGCGTTTTTTTCGCCGTGGCGATGGCCGTTTCTATCTGCATGTCAGCGAAAATATCGCAGTTTAAGCGTGCCTTCACATTATTGCATAGTAACTCATCCCCCTCCAAGATACGCAGGGCCAGCCAAGTACTGTTTAGCCGTCCCTTTATTTTTTCCTCCAATAGCTCGGCCAGCGGCCCTATCGCCCCGGCCACTACCGTGTCATACGCAACCCTGCGCGGCTGCGTTTGATATGCTCCCGCACACAGGGCGGCGCATTTTTCCATTAGCTCGCTTAGTCCCACGCCGCTGCGGGCACTGGTACCCACCACCGGCACGCCCAATTCTGTTTCCAGTGCCGCCATGTCGATGATGATGTTTTTCTTTTTCGCCTCGTCCAGCAAATTGACGCAGACGACAACTTGGGACGTAAGCTCCAGCACCTGGAGGACGAGGTTTAGGTTCCGCTCCAATACCGTGGCGTCGCATACGACAATGGCCGCGTCCGCGCCGCCAAAGAGAATAAAATCGCGGGCGACCTCCTCCTCCGCAGAATGGGCCATGAGGGAGTAGGTGCCGGGCAAATCAACGAGGATATAGTCTGTTTCGCGAAAACTGTGCACGCCCTGGGCGCTGGCCACCGTTTTCCCCGGCCAGTTGCCCGTGTGCTGGCGCATGCCGGTCAGACTGTTAAAGACCGTGCTTTTGCCGACATTGGGATTCCCGGCCAGGGCGATGATGCGGTCCGTGGCCTGCGTTTTATTTATTTCCAGAATTTCCGGGGCGTTATTGTTTGCTTCCATATTATTTGTCATTGCGGGCCTGACCCGCAATCTCCCTCACTATCTGTCATTGCGAGCTTGACATCCCATGCTACGCATGGGCGCAATCCCCCAACCTAAGCCACCAAAACCAAAGCCGCATCTTCCGCCCGCAAAGCAATAATCGCCCCACGGATGCCATAGGCCACCATGTCCCCCTGTGGGCATTTTTGGACGCAACTTATCCGTGTGCCTTCGACCAAGCCCAAATCCTGCAAGCGCCGCTTGATGGAGCTCTCATTTTTAAGCGTGAGCACCCGGGCCCGCTCACCCACCGCTAAATCTGTCAGGTTTTTGTCTGTCATGTATATTGCTCCATGTAAATATGCGCAGATTAAAACGCCGCCATACTGCCGTATTTTTCTTTAGGTAGTATAGCATATAAAATCCCATCTTGTCATCTATTCCCGGACAAAGTCGGAGTGGAAAGCCACCGGGCTATATGCTATACTGTAAGCAATACAAAGCAACACTCGGAAAGGAAAACTGTTCATGCGCGAATTTAATGTGACAGGGCTGTGCATACCCAAAAGGCATTATATGGTAGATACAAACAACAAGCTGGAGCAGATCAAGGCGATGGTCGACCGGGGCAATTATTTTACGATCAACCGCGGGCGACAGTACGGCAAGACGACGACATTGTTTTTGCTGCAAAAGATGTTGAAAGATGGGTACATAGTCTTGTCTTTGAGCTTCGAGGGAGTGGGCGACGAGAGCTTTGTGTCCGAGGCAACTTTTTGCCGCACATTCATGGAGTTGGTCCACAGAGCGTTGAAATTCACGGATGTGCCGGATGAATACAGGGAAAGCTGGCTAAATGATGCCGTGGACGGCTTCTTTAGCTTGGACGACCACATCACAGATATGTGCCGGGATAAAAAACTGGTGTTGATGATAGACGAGGTGGACAAGTCCAGCAACAACAGGGTTTATCTGCACTTTCTGGGTATGTTGCGCGATAAATATCTGCGGCAGGCACAAGAGGCCGACCACAGCTTCCACAGCGTCATCCTCGCCGGGGTCTATGACATCAAAAACATCAAGCTCAAGATGATAAACGAGGGGATTTACTCGCCTACGGCGACAGAAAAAAAGATGTATAACTCACCGTGGAATATCGCCGTAAGCTTCAAGGTGGACATGTCCTTCAATCCCGATGAAATAGCCAGCATGCTCACGGAGTATGAAGCAGAGCATGGCACGGGCATGGATGTTCCCGTGGTAGCCGATGAGATATATGCCTACACCAGCGGCTACCCCTTCCTCGTCTCGCGGATCTGCCAATGCATGGATGAAGAGCTCGGCAAAGACTGGACGCCGCAGGGCGTAAATAACGCAGTCCGTCTCATACTGCGCGAAGACAACACCCTCTTCGTTGACCTGTTCAAGAACCTGGAAAACAATAAGCACTTATATGATCTGATATACGACATATTGATGCTGGGAAAGAAAAGAATATACTCCATCGGCAGCCCTGCCGTGGACATGGCCAGAATGTACGGGATCATAAAAGACGAGGAACAAAGCGTAACGGTGGCAAACAGGATATTCGAACTGTTGATTTGCGATTACTTCATGGCAAAGGACGAGGAGTGGCAAAAAAAGAGGGTCACGGGGGTCCTGCAGCGCGACGTGGTGGACGGCGGACGCCTAGACATGGAGCTGGCCCTGCGCAAATTCGCCGAGCACTACGCCGAAATATTCAACGAACGCGATGCTGACTTCATCGAGCGCGAGGGACGGCTCTTGTTCCTTTCATACCTAAAACCGCTAATCAACGGCCAGGGCTTCTACCACATCGAGAGCCAACTGACCGACCTGCGCCGCATGGACCTGGTGGTGGATTTTGGCGATGAACAGTTCATCATCGAACTGAAACTCTGGAAGGGTGAGGCCGCCCACGAGAAAGCCTACGAACAACTGGCAGGCTACTTAGATAGCAAAGGCGCCCAGGTGGGGTATCTGCTCACCTTCGATTTCCGCAAGGGCGTGAATAAGCAGCCCTATGCCCAGTGGGTGGATTTCGAGGGTAAGCGGATTTTTGATGTTTTGCTGTGATTCGTAGGAACGACCGCAGATCTCCCCTTACAGTAGCCCGGCAAACTCTTTTTCTATTTCCGTTAATTGCTCCTCAGAAATACCCGCCTGCGGGAATTTTTGGATGGCCCGGAGGGTCATGCCATAGGCCATTTTCAGTTGCTTATTGCCGCCGATGCCGGGGATATAGCGTTCCAATATCGCCATCGCGGCCTCATTATCTATAATATCCTTGATTTTGCTGTCGATGGATATTTTTGCGGGATCCACCGCTTGGGCATTTTGGGCTTTTCCCTTCTTTCTGGCCGCCAAGCCAACCATCAGGCCGTGCTTTTTAGCACCTGTTTTGCGACGGGTCTTGCCATCCACAGCATCTCCCCACAGACTAAAATCCATTGCTTCGTACCTCTCATCCAAGTCAGGGAACAAGAAGGCCTCTCCGGATGCCTTACACATCTTAATGCCTTCTTCGTCTATGCCCATGTCCAGACCGCCGCCGCCCACTATCACCATGTTGAGCAGTGCAAAGGTTTCGCATTGCTTTTCCAGGATGTCCAGCAACTCCCGGTCTTCGATGCCGAAGTATTCGCGGATAAAGATTTCCCACAGGCTCAGCAACTGCTCGGCGGTCATGATATTGGTCATGCCCTCCACGGCTTCAGAAAGGTTGCCTTCCAGCCTGCCCACAAATCCGGTGATCAGATAGGCGCTGGCTATATCCATGATGGGATGGCCATAACCCGCCCCGCCCATGTCGACCAGCAGGGTCTCGCCATTATGTATCATGTAATTATTCGGATTCAAGTCGCCGTGTATGAAGGTCGTCCGCTCGGGCAAAAGGTCAAAAAAACGCTTGCAGCCCTCGTATTGCTCCTGGCTAATCCCACCGCACTGCCTGGCACGGAGCAAGCCATCCATGCGTCTCTTCCTTATGTCGGGCAGTATTGTGTCCCGCACGTCGCTGTCGTGGAAGCGCTTGACTGTCCGGGCGTATTCCTTGGCATAATGTTCAAGCCGCTCCGGCTCCTTGATGATATGGCCGGACAGCGTATCGGTACTCAGCATCTCATAGACCACACCGAGGCTGTCGCCACACTGCACGATGTCATAAGGGATGGCCGTGGGTATCCCGCGCAACAGGGCTTCTTGGGCACGGCTCCTCTCCCTCTCCACCTCCGCGCGGGGCATATGCGGCTTGAAAACCTTGATGATACTGTCTTTATCCAGGCGGTAGACCCCTCCCTGGGCGCCCTGGCCGATTATTTCGCAGTCCTGGATGGACACATGGCGCAGGGAGCGGCTTACCTCCAACATTTGCGTGAATCCCGTCATTTCCAGAATCTCGTACACCGCCGGGTTGACGTTCAGGGCTTTTATGGCTTCCAACTCATTCTTGCGTACCGCCAGCAGCACGCGCAGACCGGCGCTGGATATGTACTCCAGGCCCTCCAAATCCAGCACCAGCTTTTCATGGGCCTGCTGACACTCCTCCGCAAAGTATTCCCGCAGTTTTCCCGTATTGTCTGAATCCACCCTGCCGCCGACGCTAATTGTCAGCGTGTCGCCGTCCAAGACACTGCTATAAACTAAGTTTGACATATGCTACCCTCCTTTTGTTGCGTCATTGCTTTACATACTCTTATACCCGCCGGAAGCTAAAAGCTCACACTTTTGGGGGAATTTTTTCACATTCACACCCACCGTCAATACCACTATAGCTTATAAGGAGGCAACGGCGCCCTCGGTCAATGAATTTTAACCGGATTAGTGGAATAGCGACGGGGGATGTGGTATAATCTAATTAGTTTCATGTGGATGATTCGGAAAGGAAATACGCTATGCGTGAATTCAATGTGACGGGGCTGTGCATACCCGGAAGGCATTATATGGTCAACATCAGCGGCAAGCTGGCGCAGATCAAGGCGATGGTTGACAAAGGCAATTATTTCACAATCAACCGCGGACGGCAGTACGGCAAGACGACGACGCTGTTTTTGCTCGAAGAGATGCTGAAAGGTGAGTACATCGTCATATCACTAAGCTTCGAGGGCGTGGGCGATGAGAGCTTTGTGTCCGAGACGACTTTTTGCCGTACATTCATGCAGTTAGTCCACAGGGCATTGAAGTTCACGGATGTACCGGATGAATACAGGGAAAGCTGGCTGAATGCAGCGGTGGATGGCTTCGTCAGCTTGGACGACCACATCACAAATATGTGCATGGGTAAGAGACTGGTATTGATGATAGACGAGGTGGACAAATCCAGCAACAACAGGGTCTATCTGCACTTTCTGGGTATGTTGCGCGATAAATACTTGCAATATGCCAGGGGAAAGGACCACAGCTTCCACAGCGTCATACTCGCCGGGGTCTACGACATCAAAAATATCAAGCTGAAGATGATAAACGAGGGAATCTACACGCCCACGGCAACAGAAAGCAAGATGTACAACTCGCCGTGGAACATCGCCGTAAGCTTCAAGGTGGATATGTCCTTCAATCCCGATGAAATAGCCAGCATGCTCATGGAATATGAAGCAGAACACGCCACGGGCATGGATATTCCCGCCGTGGCCAATGAGATATACGCCTACACCAGCGGCTACCCCTTCCTCGTTTCACGCATCTGCCAGTGCATGGATGAAGAACTGGGCAAAGACTGGACGCCGCAGGGCGTGGAAGAAGCCGTCAAAATCATCCTTGACGAGAAAAATATGCTGTTTGACGATATGATCAAGAACATGGAAAACAACAAAGATTTATATGCTTTCCTCTTCGATCTGCTGATAGTGGGTGAGCGCTATATGTTCAATGCCGACAACCCCTTGATAAACCTTGGGCTGATGTATGGCTTCATAAAAAACGACGAATATAACAGGATAAAGGTGGGAAACCGGATTTTCGAGTTGCGTCTGAGCAACTATTTCGCCTCCAAGGAAGCTACCTCAAACGGGCGACGGACAGCAAATGTCTTGCAAAGCGACGTGGTCGCCGGGGGGCGCTTCGACATGGAGCTTTGCCTGCGTAAGTTCGCCGAACACTACGCCGAGATATTCAACGAACGCGATGCCGAGTTCATCGAACGCGAGGGACGGCTCTTGTTTTTATCATACCTAAAGCCGCTGATCAACGGCCAGGGCTTCTACCACATAGAAAGCCAACTGACCGACCTGCGCCGCATGGATCTGGTGGTGGATTTTAATAAAGAACAGTTTATCATCGAGTTGAAACTCTGGAAGGGCGAGGCCGCCCACGAAAAGGCCTACGAACAGCTGGCGGGCTATCTGGATGGCAAGAATACACAGACAGGTTATCTGCTTACCTTCGATTTCCGCAAAGGCGTGAACAAAGAACCCCATGCTAAATGGGTGGAGTATGAGGGCAAGCGGATTTTTGATGTCTTGCTGTGATTCGTAGGGGTGACGGGGGACGCCCCTACAACGCCGAAAGCTCCCGCTCTATCCCCTCAATCTGCTCTGGCGTTATCCCCGCCTGGGGGAACTTCTGTATCGCCCCGAGACTCATGCCATAGGCCATTTTCAGCTGCTTGTCCGTGGTGATACCCGGAATATGCCGCTCCAGTATCGCCTTTGCGGCCTCACTTTCCATGATGTCCTTAATCTTACTGTCAACGCTTAATTTCCCTTTATCTACGCTCTTTTTAGGTTTTCCCATCATCCACGCCAGCGGATTTTTCTTTTTCGCCCCGGCGCTATTATCCGCAGCCCTAAGCGCCACACCCGTGCCGCCCCAGAGGACGCTGTTTAGATTGAGCAGGGCAATTCTTTCTTCTATATCATCCGTGATATAGGCATCACAAGTGGCTTTGGACATCTGAATTAAATCCTCAGCCAAGCCCATCGAGTCACCGTATGCGGCAATCAAGGCAATCTGCAAGAGCATGATAATCTCGCATTGCTCCACCAGGGTATTTAACTCACTTTCATCTGCTATCCCAAAATACTCGCGGGCGAAAATCTCCCACAGCCGCACCGACTGCTCCACGCTCAGGGCACTAGTCATGCCCTCAACCACGTCACCGAGGCTGACGCCAGCCTTACCGAGGTAGCCCGTCGCCATATATATTCCGGCAATGTCGATGGCGGGATGGCCAAAACCGGCCGCTCCCATGTCTATCAGCAGCATTTCCTCACCCTGTATCATCACATTATTGGGATTGGCATCGCCGTGGATGAACGTCGTCCGCTCCGGCACCAGCCCATATATTTTCAGGCAGACATCGGCTTGGCGCCCACTTAAGAGGCCGGAGGATTTGGCCATCTCGAAGCCACCCATCCGCATCGCCTTCACATCTGGCAGGGCCGTTCCCGCCAGATCGACCGCATGGGCCTTTTTTATCGTCCGGGCGTATTCACGGACATAGTGCTCAATTTTTTCCGGCTCACGGATGATGGCCGCTGCCACGGTATCGGCATTCAACAGCTCATAGACGACCCCCAGGCCGCCCCCGCTTTTCACCACATCAAAGGCAATGGCCGTCGGCACGCCCCGGACAAAGGCTTGCTGGGCGTAGTTGCGCTCCTTTTCCACTTCTTCCAGCGGCATACCGGGGTTAAAGACCTTTATAATCGTGTCCTTATCCAGGCGGTAGACGCTGCCCTGCCCACCCTGGCCGATTTTCACAAGACCCTCTATGCTCACTTGGCGCTGGGCGCGGCTAATTTCCAGCATATGTGTAAAACCCGTCATTTCAAAGATCTCATGGACATCGGGGCTTACATTGACGGCTTGCACGGTCTTATTTTCTTTCTTCAAAATGATAAGCAGTACGCGCAAACCGGCACTGGAAATATATAAAAGTTCCTCTAAATCAAACACCAGTTGGCTATGTGTTTGCTCACAGGCTGTATTGCAGTATGCACTGAGCTCATGCGCATTGTCTGAATCCAGCCGCCCGCCGATGTGGATGGTCAAAATGTTTTTGTCCAAGGCACTAGAAAATATTAGTTCTTCCATAATCTTTGATCGTTATCCTTTCTTTAATTTTTATCATTGTACACCATGTCGAAGACACAACGCTTTCAATCAATATTATTTAACCGAGCCGCGATGCAATCATATTTGACCGGATTAGTGGAACAGCGGCGGTGAATATGCTATACTTTAGCTAGTTTCATATGGATGATTCAGAAAGGAAATACGCCATGCGTGAATTCAACGTGACGGGTCTGTGCATACCCAAAAGGCATTATATGGTCGACATCAGCGGCAAGCTGGCACAAATCAGGGCGATGGTCGACAAAGGCAATTATTTTACAATCAACCGCGGGCGGCAGTACGGCAAGACGACAACGTTGTTTTTGCTACAGAAGATGTTGAAAGATGAGTATATAGTCTTGTCTTTGAGCTTCGAGGATATAGGCGGCAAGTGCTTCGAGTCCGAGGTGGCTTTTTGCCGTACATTCATGCGGTTAGTCCACAGAGCGTTGCAATTCACGGATGTAGCGGATGAATACAGAGAAGGCTGGTTGAATGAAGCCGTGGACGGCTTCGCAAGCTTAGGCAACCACATCACAAACATGTGCCGGGATAAAAAACTGGTATTGATGATAGACGAGGTGGACAAGTCCAGTAACAACAAGGTATATCTGTACTTTCTGGGTATGTTGCGTGGCAAGTATCTGCGGCAGGCGCAAGAGGCCGACCACAGCTTCCACAGCGTCATCCTCGCCGGGGTCTACGACATCCGTAATATCAAGCAAAAGATGATAAGCGAGGGGGTCTACTCGCCCACGGCGACGGAGGACAAGATTTATAACTCGCCGTGGAACATCGCGACCAGTTTCGATGTCGACATGTCCTTTAGTTCCGATGAAATAGCCAGTATGCTCACGGCATATGAAGCGGAACACGACAGCGGCATGGATATTCCCGCCGTGGCTGATGAGATATACGCCTTCACCAGCGGCTACCCCTTCCTCGTTTCGCGGATCTGCCAATGCATAGACAAAGAGCCCGGAAAGGATTGGACGCCGCAGGGTATAGGGGAAGCCGTCCAAATCATCCTTGGCGAGAAGAATTTACTGTTCGATGACATCATAAAAAATCTGGAAAACAACCAGACCCTGTACAACTTCCTTTATGGTTTGCTGGTCACGGGCAACGGGAACGGCTTCAACATCTACAATCCTGTCATCAACCTCGGCCATATGTATGGCTTCCTGAAACAGGGCGAACGCCGACAGACAGTAGTATCAAACAGGATGTTTGAGATACTCATGTATGAATATTTCATATCAAATGATACCATCCCCAAAAAGCGGATAAGCGGCGTCTTACAAGAGGATGTGGTCGACGGAGGACGCTTCGACATGGAGCTTTGTCTGCGAAAATTCGCCGAGCACTACGCCGAGATATTCAACGAACGCGATGCCGAGTTCATCGAGCGCGAGGGACGGCTATTGTTCCTTTCATACCTAAAGCCACTAATCAACGGCCAGGGCTTCTACCACATGGAAAGCCAACTGACCGACCTGCGCCGCATGGACCTGGTGGTGGATTTTGGCGATGAGCAGTTCATCATCGAACTGAAACTCTGGAAGGGCGAGGCCGCCCACGAAAAGGCCTACGAACAGCTGGCGGGCTACTTAGATAGCAAAGGCGCCCAGGTAGGGTATCTTGTCACCTTCGATTTCAGCAAGGGCATGAATAAACAACCCTATGCCAAATGGGTGGATTTCGAGGACAAGCAGATTTTTGATGTTGTTATCTAGCTTCCGGCGACCATGTAATTGATGCCATACATGACGTGCATCGCCCCAAAAATCAAGGAGGAAACGAGTATCGACAGCGCGGACCCATATTTGCCGCTAAACACATGGTGCAGGTTGTTTTGCATCATGCAACGCGCTAAAATCTCCTGGAGCAAGGCCCGAAGCGGCAGAATCGCACCTAGGGTCAAGAGGCTGACATCCCAAAAAGGAGCCTCTGCGGAAAAGAGCCAAAACCCAGGCGCGGTAAAGGTGCGTGACAGGGGTTTTCGGAGGTTGCCATTTATATTCCTCCGGCCAGCCGTTCATAAACAGCCGCGATATACTCCGGACCCAAGCCCAAAGCCTTAATATAGTCCTCCGCGGCGGCTTGCATATCCACCCCCTCAAGCTCCGCCTGCGCGTCCAGGCCGGCGATAATCCGCAACGTCTGATAAATATTCCCCTGCGCGATGGCCGTATACTGGGCGCTGCCCGGCACGACATGATAATAATTCACGAACGAAAGCATATAATCTGCCACAATCTCATCCATATCCGCGCCCATCAGGGCCAAGGTCAACGCAGACATGAAACCGGCCCTGTCCTTGCCCTCGGTGCAATGAATCAGATAAGGGCCGTCATTTTCCGCCATCAGCATGAAGGCATCGCGCAGACCATAACGGAAGTCGTCACTCTTTAAATCACAGCCCAAATCCAGATATATGACCCGCCCATCGTCAAACAAACCTTCATAAAAATACGACGAAAAATCCTCGGCGTTAAAATAAGCGACGAGGTCCTCCCTTGAATCCGTCATGTTAATGACCGTCGCGATGTTTGCCTGTTCAGCCAACGCGCTGGCATAGGCCGCCCGATTGAACATATTATCCACGGGCGAGCTGCTGCGGTATAACATCCCAGGGGTGATACTACCTTGTGTCAGCTCACGGAAATTGGCGAAGACCTCATCGGATGCGTAATCATCACGATCATGGCTACGTGAAACCTGGCGCAGCTTATATTTGTCCAGATAGCCGCCTTTTTCGGCCAGCCTAATGGATATTTCCATGCCTTCCGTGATGCCATGCCTGCCCGCGAAATCGCCCATGTTCGTACCCAACAGCTGCACCCCCATGTCCATCAACAAATCCTTATAAATATCCACGTCGCTGATATTCGTGACAAAGGGCAGTTCAAATGTGGAGCCACCGGCCTTCAGCGATAGTATGTCGCCATGTTCAAAGCCCGCCGCCAACATGTCCGACCCGCTTTTGTCCAGCAGGACAAAGCCATATTTCTCAATCACATTCACCACGACCGCATCTATCGCGTCGTTGGATTTACTGCCGGCACATCCCGCCGGCGCCAGCGCCATTATTAGCACCGGCAACATAAGCCATATTTTTTGAAGCTCCATCGGCTTTCTCCTATTAATAGATGCTCACATCGGTTCCGGCTTAATCCACTTCCATTACCCGCTTGAGTTTATGGAATATCTCCGTGTTATCATAAAAGCCCGCAAACTGCTCCGCGCCCAGCCCGGTCGCAAACACCGGCACCGGCAGGGACGAATGTACCGTCGATGTCCAGGAAAGCCCCGCCTTGTTGGCCAGTATGCGCGTCACGGCCAGTTGAATCGGCTCGTATGTCAACGCACTGTACTGCGTCATATATTCCTCCGACAAGTTATCGCGTTCGGCGTAGGCTATCATGCTCAACTCATATGCGCTGCTGGGACAGTACGGACATATGCGTGTCATAGGCCGTCAGGTTAAAGCCATTAGCCAGCCCGCCGGTTTCGTGGTCGCCGGTGACGATAATCAGCGTCTCGTCCGGATGTTTTTCCATAAATTCCAGCGCCACTGCCACGGCCGCGTCAAACTCGTATAACATTTTAAATCACAATAATCACCCTGGCTCTTGCCGCCGGCCCGCCGCCTCGCCAATCACAATAGCCGAGACGCCGCCGGGGATGACCTCTTTTATCGCCGTGTCAAAGGCCGCGTAGGCCCGGTATATCTCATCGTAGGAACAGGCATCGTCAAAGGATACCATCAGGTCAATGTAGACGATATGCCCGGAGCGCCTGGTCCTCACGCCATGAAAGCTCTCGATCTCATCCCATATCCGGGACACGCACTTCATCACCTTGAGTTGCGTGGCCTCGTCCAGGGTCTTGTCCAGCAAATCGGCGGCCGCTTCTTTCATGATCTGGCCGTTGCGCACAGCGATGTAGATGGCGCAGCCCATGCAGACCAGGGGTTCAAAGTAGACGATGGCCGGCAGGTCCCTAAACAGGAACACCGCGCTGATGGCCACGAGTGTCACCGTGTCAAAGACGAGGTTCTTTTTTAAGAGGATGATGTTGGATTCGATGAAGCTACTTTGCAAACCCCTCACGGTCTTTATCTGCCTGTGAAGCAAAAAGACGTCGATGGCGACATTGGCCACTTTGATGAAAATCGCCCACAGCAGCGCATCCTGCGGCGTACCGGGGTTAATCAGGGAAAAAACCGCCGTGGCAAAGATGGCCATCAGGGCCAGATACAAAAACGCAGCAGCAATAAAGCTGCCAAAGGCCTCAATCTTGCCCATGCCGTAGTCGTACTTGAAGCTGTCGTTGCCTTGCAGTTTTTTGGACAGGAAAAAGGACAGGACGGCCTGGATTAAATTGCTGACCGAATCGATGGCATCCAGGGCAATCAGGAGCGAGCCGCTGACGACGGCGACGACGAGCTGGGCCAGCACATTGGGCAGCTCCGTCAAAATACCGAGCAGGGCAATTTTTTGTTGTGATCTAAAGGTCTCCTTGCTCGTGCTCACAGTATGTCCTCGAATCCCGCCGCCGAGTAGGCTTCCCCGGCCTTTTTCCTGGCCGTCGCCGCGCACAGTAGCTCATATTTATGCTTTGATACCTTATATGTCGCCAACACCGCCAGGGCGCAGAGGCTAAAAAAGCCGGGGATGATGGTGGCCGCCAAGAGGATGCCCCTGCGGGCTTCCTCGCTTTGGACCGCCACCGTCCCGTCATAGCCGAATAGCCCCAGTATGGCCCCCACGGCATACATGCCCAGGGCCGAGCCGACCTGGTAAGCCAGCGAGGCAATCGCGGTCATGCTGCCCTCCCTGCGGACACCGCTCTGATACTCAACTATCTCGACGCAGTCATAGGCAAAAGCGACATAGAAGGTGAAAAAGGCCGCCGAACTTGTGCCCCAGAGCCCCGCGTAAATATAGAGGGCGGCCACGGTCTCGATGCCGATTAGGTAAAACAACCCGGCGGCGAAAAGGAGCGGCCCCATCGCGGCCAGCATGACGGGCTTTTTACCATATTTGTTGGCAAACAGGGTGATGAAGGGCATGGCGGCGATCACGATAAGCGTGTAAACGACCCAGAAAGTAGCCTGGCCGGCCGCATCCAAGCCCACGTTATGGGTCATCAGGTAGACGCAGATCGAATTGACCATCACGAAACCAAGGGAATACGCCATGATCCATATGGCGATTTTCTTAAAACTCTTTTCCCGCAGACAACTAAGCCAGACCTTGTAGACGTTTTCCCTCACCCGCTCGCTTTTTGCCTTCAGTGCCTCCCCCAGCGATGCCTTTTCACAATCCCGCATTAAGTAAATGCCGCCGTAGCATATAATCACGATAAAGACGGCAAACACCGCCCCGATCAGGCCCCAGGCCTGTCTGTCCCCGTAGCCCGCCGCCCCCGCCCAGGACCATATCCACATCGGGCCCGAAGAGACGAAGGCCAAGGCGATATAACCGGCAAACACCGTCATGAAACGGAGGATGTTCCTTTCGTTATAATCCTTGGTGATTTCCGCCCCCAGGGCGTAGTAGGGAATCATGAAAGTCGAATAAAACAGCCATATCAGCATCGGAATGACGACATAATAGACGCTTTGGAGGGCGGCGTTTTTTATTTCTATCGGGGCAAAGGCAAAATAAATGACGGCGGCGAGCGGCAGGACGCTGACCTTCATCCAAGGCAGGCGGCGGCCCTTCTTTGTCACATATGCGTCGGAGAGGCCGCCAATGACCGGGTCGATGATCCCGTCCCAGACCACGGCGATGAAGCTGATTGCCCCCGCCGTCAGGGCCGCCACGCCAACGATGTCGGTCAGGTAAAAGATGAAATAAATATAAAACAAGTCATAGGGAACGGCGTCGGCGGTGGTACAGAGGCCATAGCCGATGCGGATCCTCCACGGCAATTTGCTTCTTTCCATTTCAAAGCTCCTGTAAGATTCTTCACTCCGCAAAAGCATAGCACGCCTTAAGGCCATGGAAGGCTGGATTAAGAAAAATTGACTGGACCATGGACTTTGGCATAAGCATCAATCCATCAATCCTTCCAGAACGGCAACGTGAAGCTTACCACCGTGCCGCTCCCTGCCTCACTGCGGACGCTTATCGTTCCGCCGTGGGCCTCGACGATTTTTTTACATATATACAGGCCCAGGCCCGTGCCGGTCGAATGATCATCGGTATAAAAACGCTCGAAGATCCGCCCTATCTGTTCGGGCCCTATCCCCCGGCCCGTGTCCTCCACGCTAATCAGTACCCCCCCTTCCCCACCCGCGCCATCCAGTGCCGCCCGGATGCTTATCTGGCCATCGCGGGTAAAGCGCATCGCGTTTTGGATCAGGTTTACCAAGACCTTCGTGATCTGCACGGCATCGGCCCTTACCCGTGGCAGCGATGCCGGGCAGTCCATTACAAGCTTATTGTCATGCTCGTTTAAGGCCTGGAAATAGTGGGAACTGGTATCTTCCATCAGTTTCACAATATCCAGCGGCTCAAAGTGCCACTGTTCATCAGCATCCTCCAAGCGGGATAAATCCAGGATCCGGCCGACGGTGAGCTTCATCCTGTCCACCTCGGCAACAGCTATGTCCATTTTTTCCCGCACATAATTCTCATGGGTATATAGGCGCGACAGTTGCGCCATGTTCGATATGGCCGTGAGCGGGGTCTTCAGTTCGTGGGACATATTCCCCAAAATCCTGGCCCGCCATTTACTTTGCTTCTCCAAGGCGGCATTTTCCGTCGCCAGTCTTTGCTCGTTTTCAATGATTCTGTTGTTATATAAGAACAAGGCCAGCATCTGGGTAATGATGAACAAGAGCAGGCCGTAGGTGGCCACCCGCAGCGCGTCGGTCACGGTCAGGCTATATAGCCAGCCTCTCGGGATGACGATCACGGCCTGTATATGTAATAGTTCCAGCAGGCCTATCAAGATAAATAATAGCTGCCCGCAAAATGATATGATCTGTTCTTCCGTTAAACGCCTGATATGGCGCACGATGCATACGGCAAAGGTCAAGGCGACTGTCGCTATCATGGCGCTATGCAGCCATATAAAACCCGCCGTAACATAGATGGGCAGACAGACAAGCGCAACCATCCGCAGGACATTGAAAACCACGACGATTTTTACGAACAATTTGGGGATGCTCTCCGGGAACAGCGTTCGTATCAGGAGGACGTAGAACACAACGATTATTAGCAGCGTGCCGTTTTCGATAAAATACGTCAGGCCATAATCCAGCCCGCCCAGCATCTTGGTGACGATCTTGTCGGCCACCGCCATCCGGATACCCAAAGAGAGGGCAATCAAGGCACAATAGAGGTTCGCCCGTGAGTGGGGCGTGAACATATAAAAACCCATAAAAAGCATCACACAGGCAAAGACCAGGCCCAATATGATCAAATTCATTGTCCAGACAGCTACATAAACTCGCGTCACGACATCGTGGCGTCCGATGTTTATGTTATAGATTTCCGCATTGGGACGGATGAGATTGACGCTGTTTGTCACCACCTCGATGACACCGTCCACGGGATGGGCGATGATTTCATAGGTGGCAATCTCGTAGCGGTTATCAGCCGGATCCGCGCATATCTCGCCAATGGATGCCGCCAGGGAGCCATTCACGTATATCCGCGCCGCATATTCCGGGGCTTTACCGAAAATCATGTAGTCGCCGTCGGGCACGAGAAAGCGCAGCCGGTATGTCCGGTGGTCCGCTTCCCGCATCAGGCTTTTATCGCCCAGGCCATGTCCGTCTATCTCCTGCGGGGTGAGCAGTTTTTCGTGGTAGTATGCCCCGGCTTGACGGAAGCGGGCAGTGGCAATGGATGTGGCAAAATCAAAATCCCTCAGATCCACGTCCGCGTCCTCGGCTGCGGTAATTTGGGCCACCCTGGGGGTGGCGCGCTCATTGTAACCCAGACGGTAGAGCGCAAGCAAGGCCCCGACCACCATGATGAAGAAGGCGGCCGCCGTAAGCAGCCGTGATTTTTTCATGGCACGTTCTCCCCCATGTCTGTGTCATTCCGCAATGTTTTTATGCGGAATCCCCCACGTAGGGGATTGCTGGGTCCTCACGGAGCTACGCTCCGTGCGCCCGCAATGACAGGTTGCTTTTCAAAATCCACTTTACACTACCACCCTTAGCCTGATTGCAAACTGTATAGTTTCCGATTTTCCGTCACAATCGCCAGCGGGCTCTCGTCATCCATCCGCAACTTCTTCCGCAGATAGGAAATATGGACGATGACCGTGCGGCTGTCAAACATCTCGTTGCCCCAGACGCGACGGTATATCTCCTCGGCGCTGAAACCCTGACCCACATCGCGGGCCAAAAGCAGCAGCACGTCGAATTCCTTGGGCGTGAGCAAGGCATCCTCGCCATTTACGTAGACCCGGCGTTTTCCGCAGTCAATCGACAAAGGGCCCAGCTTAAAAGCTTTCTCTTTCGAGCGTTCCAGCTTGACCCGGCGCAGCATCGCTTCCACCCGGGCCGCGAGTGCCTCCAGGCTGTAGGGTTTGGTCATGTACTCATCACCGCCGGCCCTGAGCCCGGCAACCAGGGCGGCATCGTCGCTTAAGCATGTGAGGAAAAGGACGGGGAAGTCATAATGCTGGCGCATCTTAGCGCAAAATTCTATCCCCGAGCCATCCGGCAGCATCACGTCAAGGATGAGCAGGTCAACGTGTTCTGCACGTAGCAGGGCCTCCCCCTCCCGCAGGGTGGACGCCCCGTGCACGTCGTAGCCCAGGAGTCCAAAATACTCCTTGTTGGATGCCATGATGACGGCGTTGTCTTCTATCAGTAGGATTGTGTTCATTGGATGTCCTTTCTCAATGTCAAATGGTTCTTCCCATTAAGGCGCCTGTATTCCATGCTGCTGACTATATTCGAAACGATGAAGAGGCCCAGGCCGCCTATCTCACGCTCCATCAAGTTCGGCCCCAAATCCGGCTGTCGGGCCTCGCGGGGGTCAAAGGCCTTGCCGTCGTCCACCACGCTGATGACGAACTGGCCGCGCAGGGCATCCACATCAAAACTTAAGCTAATCACGTGTTCGGCATCGTCATCATAGGCGAATTTGATGATGTTTGAAAAAATCTCGTCCATGCACAGGCCGAGCTTGTCTTTTAGCCCCTCTGATATGCCAAAGTACAGGGCGGCCTGACTCAGCTCCTCGAAAATGCGCTTAAGCTCGCCCAGGTTGTTCTTCACCGTGAAGTTTGCGGCAGAAGCCGCAAACTCCTTATAGCGGGTCACCAGGACGGTGATGTCGTCCGATTGCAAGGCCCCCTTCCTGTGCCTGGCGACACTGTCTTGCACCCGCCCTACCAGCTCTACACAAGATAGGTGGCGGTTTTCATTCAAGGTGGCCAGCAAGGCCGCCTCCCCCCATTCATTGTAGGCTGCGTCTATGGCTTCGCTGACGCCGTCCGTGTATTGGAAGCGCATATCCCCGGGCGATAGGCGGCAGACATGGAGCGGGTAACTGCTGTCGGGGAAAAAGCCCAGTGGTGATGTGGCCTCGCTTTCAATGAAGTCAAACTGCCCACCGGCCGGGCAGTAGGCGACGGGATTATGCCCCGCCTGCGCCCAGAGGCACTCACCGCTACCTAAGTCGGTGACGGAGATCTGCACGGTCACGAACATATTACCGGCATTGTCCTCGCAAAGGCGCATATTGGCCTGTCTCAGCGATTCGGCCGGATCCAGGCCGCTCAGCATGAAGTTGCGGATTAAGGTCTTGGCCATCACCATGAACATCGCCGCGGCCATGCCGTGACCGGAGACATCCGCCACCACCTCGCAGAGCTTGCGAGAGTCTGCGTCAATGAAAAACACGTCGTAGAGATCGCCGCCCATTTCCAGGGCCGGTTCGACACAGGCATACATTTCTATGCCGGGGCAATCCACCAGGCTCCGGGTCACGTCCGGCAGCATGTCCTGCTGCACCTGTCCGGCGATCCGCAGTTCGCCGTCTATGCGCTCCCGTTCGGCGGCAGCGGTGGCGATTTCCCCGATGTTTTTCACGATGTCGTCGGCCATCTGGTTAAAGACGCCCGCCAGGATACCGATCTCGTCCGTGCCCCCTACCGTTATCCGGCTGTCATAAGCCCCGCCGCCAAAGAAGCTGACATCCCGCGTAAGCTCACGGATCGGCTTCGATATTGTCTGCGAAAGGATGATGCCTATCACCAAAACAATCAGGACGCTGATGACCAGGGCCATCGCCAACTCCCGCGTCATCCCGCCGAGCATGGCATCCATTTCCCCCGTCGCCTTCGTGGTGATGCCGTCCATGTGGAGTGCCAGTGAATCCTTGGCCGACAAGATCTCGCTCTCCGGCACGACCACACCCACGCTCCAGTCAGCTACCTCCAAGGGCGCAAAGGCCAGATACATGACGCCGTCTTCTGTCTCGGCCCTGGTAAATCCCTGGTAGCCCTCCATCATCATCCGCAGGCCATCGGCAAAATATACGTCATCGTCATCCTGAAAATGCTTGAAGCCCGCGCCGCCCATCTCGGGATGGACGATGTATGTGCCATATTTGTCTATGATGAAGACATAGCCCGTATCCACCACGCGTGTGTCCAGGACCAACTCCTTTAGGGCATCCAGTTGGATGTCCAGGGCGGCCACCCCGATGAGTTTTCCATCGGCATCTTCAATCGCCTGGGCAGCGGTCAGCACCATCCCCGTCCCGAAGGCATCCTCATAGACCTCGGTGAAAATCACTTGGCCCGGGTGTGCGGCGGCCTCGATGTACCAGGGCCGCACCCGGGGATCGTAAGTGGGATTTTCGAAGGTCATCGGGGTGTAATTATAAAAAACCCCCTTTTCCGTGCCCACATACAGCTCGAGGATGTTCGGGTCGTCGGCCAGGGCGGGCATGATCACCGCCAGATTCGAGAGCATGGCCACTTCATCCTGGATATCGTCCGTGAGCTCCAGATGCTCCGCCAACAGCCAGGTACTGGAATAAACGCCCTCCACGGCATCGCGGGGACGCATGATGTCGCGTCCGGGAAAAGATTCGGGGTTTTCGTATATGTCGCGCACCGCCCCCTCAATCAACGTCACATTCAGGGCAATGTTTTGCAGTACCACGTTCGCCATCTTGCTCTGGGCGTCGGTCAGGGTGGCCAGGAAGGAATTGGCCTGTTCGATCAGGGCCTCCTCTGTGCCGGATATGGCATCCGCGGACATCTGACTCCCCACCGCCCGGGAAAAACCGGTGATGTTGCCCAGGTTGGCGAAGATGATGAAGGCCATCAGGGCGAAGGTGGGCAGCAGGACCAACATCAGTGCCAGCAAAATTTTCGTGCGGATTTTCATCCTGTTTAGCATTTTGGGAAACCTATATTAGTATCATGCTGTTCAAATTCACCTGGCCCATGACATTGACCACCTTCGGGCTGGGATCGAGTATCTGGAAACTCCCCTGCGGATGAAGGGCCTTATATGTCGAGAGCACGACACGGATGCCATTTGAGCAAAAAAACGTGACGGCGTTCATGTCGAGGATGATGTTGCTAAAACCCATTTCAATCAGGTTGTTCAGGTGTTCCTTCAGCAGTTCGGAGTTTGGCGTGTCTATATTGCCCTCCACCTTTACCCAGATAATCTCACCATACATCCGGTCGGACAAGGCTATGCCGGAGGATCCCCTTTCAGCGCTGGCTCCCGCCCTGGCTTCTGCCCGCCTTCTATATATATACCACTTCACCGCCTTTAACTCTATCCCGGACTCCTCCGCCAGGGCCGCAAGGTCTGCCTGGTGCTTGTTTATCAGTGCCCGGATTTGCAACATATCCCTGGTTTCCTGTTCCCTGTTAAGCTCCTCGCATTTTGGGCAGACCGATCCTCCGGCATAGAAAATAATGCCGCAAAGAAAGCACTTCTTCCCTGGTGTTGTGTTGTAGTTCATCTCAGATAATCCTGCCTTTCCGCATAGCTATTATGTTTTTATTTACCACCATTATATGCGCCGGCAAGGCCGACCGGGCTTCGGTTAATGAACTTTAACCGGAATGTGCCCCAATAACTCCCTCACCGCCAGGTACTCGATATCATTACAATAAATTGAGAACCGTCTCCGATAGTTGATTGGCCTGGGCCACCATGGCCTGACCGGCCTGGGCAAGAATTTGCAGCTGGAAGTGGCGCATCGCTTCCTCAGCCATGTCCGCGTCCTCGATACGGGAGTTGGCGGCGGTGGTGTTTTCCACAGTTATCTTCTGGTGGCCGACTGTGTGCTGCATACGGTTATAATATGCGCCGAAACGGGCTCTTTCCTCGGAGATTATGCCAGCAGCGTTTTTGATGACCTCCATCGCGTTTCCGGCTTTTTCGTGGGTGGTGACATCGAGACTGGAGGCCTTTGGCTCCCATTCATTGCCGGTGCTACTGACATTGGCCATGGTCGTGTAGCCCTCCGTACCCATGCCGCTGATGCCGTGATAGAGGGCAGGGGCCATGTGGTCTGAGCTGTATATCGCCAGACCCAGGTCATGGACGCTTAGGCTCGGCGCCCAGAGGAAGAGACCGTCGCCCACCTCGGAGCCGGACTGAATCCACAGGCCGTTTTTGCTCTCTTCCAACGTCTGACCGTTGACAAAGGTGTTGCTGCTGTTTGCTCCCGTAATAAAACCCAGGTTCGCATATGCCGGCTGGTCGGGAACAAAGGATATGACAGTGGCCGTTTCATCGAAGACGACATTCTCGCCCACGCTGCGCGTGGTAATTTTCAAGCTGTCACCTTCCTTGCCCAAAACCAAGCCCTGGGCATAAAAAGCAGCTTGATTGTTGGCAATGAACTGGTCTATGTCTTGGTAATAATCCGGAGCGATGGCTACACTATGGGTACGCGGCACGCCATGATACCAGGCAGTGACATTCATAATGCCGCCCTGGCTTTCTCCCGACGACGAAGGGCGAGGGTTGACATACATGGAGTGGGTGGGCATGGATTCCTGGACATTGACCGACATATGACGTTCGGCGGTCGTTATCACCAGCCGCCCCTGGGAATCCAGGGATGCCTGGGCGACAGGGAAATTGGGGGTGTAGTTGGTACTTGTGAATGCAGGGGCGTTGTCATCCCACCAGGACGATGGTGGCCGGTAATCCTTATTAAACTCATCGTTTAGGTAATCGACCAGGTCTTGGGGTGTTTTGGCAATCCAGGCGGGATCGCTCCAGTCCATGGTAACCTGCGCCGGAGCCCCAGCCACCCCGTTAACCGTGAAGGTCAATGTACCATTCTCCGATATCCGGGCGGGATATGCGCTGGTGATTTGGCTTCTAAGCTGGTTTTGGGGGTTGTGGTAAGAGACGACGGGTGGCTGGGCAAAAATAGTCCTGTAGTAGGGATTGGCCGGCGGGCCGTCGCCGGGATATGTGGTGTCATTCTTAAGCAGCGCACTCGTTTGGAATGAGGCATAAATAGTGCCATCGCGATCGACATTTATGCTGGCTGTTATGTCGCTGATGGATGAAAATTGGGTCGTGTTCAGGTTGCTTTGGATATAGGCATTGGCCTCCTCCAAAGTGGTGACACCCGCCGCCTTGAGCGTCCCAACGTTGAATGTATACTGATAAACCGCACCATCACTTTGGTAATCGCTATCGCTATTACCATGATCAATGCCATCCCGGAGCCTGCGCCTTTCTATCGCCAGTATAAAGTTATGGCTATCCGGCAGGGCATCCCAAAAATCCGTGTCGGTCTTGTTATTTGCCTGCAACGCAGTTAAGTCAGCCTGGTTAGCCAGTTTAAGAATGTCGGGATCCAGCCTGGCGTTTGCGTATGCAACGGCCACCGAGGCACTGGCTGTGGCACCGAAGATGGCTGAATTGGCATACTGGGTACCGGCCGGCAGATTCGTGCCTGCCGTCGCCCCAATCGTGGCCTGGCTACTTCCCGCCAGATAGCCCCTGGTGTTGAGCGTGATGGCACCGGTGGCATGATTTATTTCAAATTCCAGTTGCTCAGAGCCCGGCGGACAGTTGCCGCCTTGGCTGGTCGAGAGCAGATCGGCGAAAGCGGACTGGAAATGAGCTTCGAAATCAGCCAGGTTCAAGCTGCCGTCTGCGTTGGCCACAGCGAAATCTATGTATTCGTTGCGCGTTGCGGATCCCGGCAGGGTAATCTGCATGACAAAGACCCCTGATTGCGGGAAGGACGGGCCGGCATCCAGGGCTGCCAGATTGCTGTTTGGCACCGACTGCGCGGCGAAATTTGACGGCAAGATGCGGACAGGCGGCGAAAAATCCGCTGCGGCAGTGACCCCAGCGGGTGTGCCATAGGTGTTAATCCGTTTCAAGCCATATGAATATTCAATTGGTCCGGCCATGGCACTGCCATCGAAAAGCGGGACATGGTTAAAGTTGGTAGTGGCACTGACCCGATCTATTTCCGTGGTTAGGTGGGCAATCTCTTGCTGTATCATTAGACGATCGTCCATTTGTAAGGTGTCGTTGCCCGCCTTGATGGCCAGTTCGCTCATCCTGTTTAGCATCGCCTGCACTTCATGCAGGGCCCCGTCACCAACGTTTAGCAGACTCATGCCGTCCTCGGCGTTTTTGAGTCCCTGGGTCAGGCCGCGGATTTGACGTTTCATCTTCTGCGACATCGAAAGACCCGCCGCATCGTCAGCCGCCCTGTTGATACGGTAGCCGCTGGAAAGCTTTTCCGCGCTCCTCGCACGGCGGGCGGAAACATTGGCTAACTGACGCTTGGCGTTTTGGGCGGAGATATTCGTTTGTAATGACATCACTCTCATAATGCTTCATTATAAAATAAAGATTTTTACATTTCAAGAAAAAATCAAGTAAAAATCCTCACAAAAAAAGTTGACAGCTCCCCCAGTGCGGTGCTAAAATAGAAACATCACAAATAACAGGCATTACATGATGCTTTCGCTGGCCAGTTCCCACCCCGCCGGCGGACAGCTCTGTATATGCCGCACCTATTCAAAGGGAGGTATTATCTATGAAGAAACTCTTATCCATGCTCTTGGCCTGCGTGCTGGCGTTTTCCCTGCTGGCAGCCTGCGGCAGCTCCGGCGATCCTGATCCTGCCGCTCCTGCCGACAATGTCGAAGTCGACGATTTCGCCGATGACGTCACCGACCCTGTCGACGATGTCACCGTCACCGACCCCGGCGATGATGTCGATCCTGTCGGCGATATCGAACTCAATGCCGTGGAAATCAGCTACCAGCTGATAGGCTGGGGCAGCCCTGGCGATGCCGCCATGGCTGAACTGTCCGGCAAGGTGAACGAACGCCTGGCTGAACTGGGCAAACCCTACACCGTCAAGCTCGTCTTCGCTGAGGGCGGCGACTACAACCAGACCACCAACCTGATGTTGTCCTCCGGTGCAAATGAATTTGACATCATCTTCATTGCCAACTGGGCCGCCAGCTACTTCGCAAACGCCGCGGCGGGATACCTGACGGATTTGGGTCCCTATTTGGCCAAATACCCGGAAATCGAGAACATCCTCACTGCGGACTTCATGAACGCCAGTCAGGTAAATGGCATAAACTACGCCCTGCCGACCAACAAAGAGAAAGCCCGTCAACTTGGATGGGTCCTGCGCCAGGATATCGTCGATGCCCTGGAACTTGACCTTGCGGCCATCGAGGCTTTGCCCTACGACCAAAGGCTTGCCGCCCTGGAACCCTATTTCTACCGTGCCAAGGAAGAACACAACCTTTGGGTTTACCCCATTTTCGTTCCCAGTGACTATCAGTTTGACCGTATCATCGAGCCGATTATCATGTCACGCGCCGAACCCGGCAGCACCACGGCACTGGTCGCCGACCTTGAGCCTGAGTTTATTGATGCTGTTAAGCTCAACAGCAAATGGTTTGTCGATGGCCTGATTAACCCGAACCTCAATAACACATCCAGTGGCGACACCGAATTTATCACCGGTCAGTATTTCGGAATTCCCTATCAGCTAAAACCGGGCAAGGATAAGGAACTGGAACCCCAGGTTGGCTATGAACTCGTTCAAATCGCCATGAACGAACCGGAAATCGCCAACTCCGAGACCTCCGGCGCCATGGTCGCCATCCCCATCGGGGCCGCGAACAAGGACGAAGCGTTTGACTTCATCAACCTGATGTACACCGACGTCATTCTGCTCAACACCATCATCTATGGTAAGGAAGGTGTGGACTTTGAGTTTGTTGGCGACGGCATCATCGAAATCACTGGCGGCGGCGGACACGGCCAAAGCTGGACGATGGGCGACCAATTCAAGACCTATCTCCTCTCCAGCGAAGCTCCCGACAAATGGGAACAGTTCGTGGCTTTCAACGAATCGGGACATCCCATGCCCTTGCTGGGCTTCGTGCCTAACACCGACAGCACCGATATACAGACATGGAAAGCCGGCATGGATGCCGTCCGTGAAAACTACGGCGATCTCTTCCGCGGCTATACCGCCCCGGAAAATGTCGATGCCGAGTTTGAACGTCTGCGCAGTGACTACGAGGCCGCCGGCATGAATGAACTGCTGGCTGAAATGCAGAGCCAAATTGATGCATGGTTGGCAACCCAGTAATCCACCCACAAGACCGTTGTTTCCAAGAGAAAAGGCTGTATCAGAAATGATGCAGCCTTTCCCACATCATCCCGTAATGTAGGGACGACCGCCCTCGGTCGTCCGCAACTAATTCAGAAAGGAGCATACCCATGCCACATTACAAAAATTTCACAAACGCTACCTACGCTCCCGCCCCCTATCTGCACGAGACCAGCCTGGCCGACATCGAGGCCGGCATCAAAAAACTGGCCGGCTATGTCAAAATGGATAAAATCTATCTGGAAACCTTCCGTTCGGATATTTTGGTGGAACGCGAAAAGATGGAAGCCATCAAGACCCTGTTTGCCAATGCCGGCTATAAACTGGCCGGCGGCATCACCACCACCGTGGTCGGCCCGCTGATGGGCGCGATGTGCTACACGGATCCGGCCATGCTTAAAAAGCTGGGTGACGTGTCTGCCTTCACGGCCGAGCTCTTTGACGAAGTGATCATCGACGATTTCTATTTCACCAACTGCCGCTGCGAGTCCTGTATAAAGGCCAAGGGTGACAAGGATTGGGCCGCCTTCCGCCTGGAACTGATGCGCGATGTCTCGGCGAATGTCTTGTTGAAACGGGCCAAAGAGGCCAACCCGAAGGTAAAAGTCATCATCAAATACCCGAACTGGTACGAAAGCTTCCCCGCCTGTGGCTATAACCTGGAGGCAGAGTCCAAGCTCTTTGACGGCATCTACACCGGCACCGAGACCCGCGACCCCAACACCACCCACCAGAACCTCCAGCGCTACCTGGGCTACTTCCTGCCCCGCCTGATGGAACACATCCGCCCCGGCGAAAACGGCGGCGGCTGGCACGACCTCTACGAATGTGACCTGGAGGACTATGTCCAGCAAATTAACCTGACCCTCTTTGCCAAATGCCGCGAGAACATGCACTTTTGCTTCCCGCTGATGCTGGCCTGGCCCAGTGTCTACATGGCGGCGGCCGGGGCGACCAGCGACGAGATCGACGGCTTCCTCGGCGAAATGGGCGAACCCGTCGGCGTGGCCGTCTACAAGCCCTATCATTCTGTCAAAGAGCGCCATCTCTACGACTTTTTGGGGATGCTGGGCCTGCCGCTGGATCCCTATCCCTACTACCCGGCAGACGCCTCCGTCCTGCTCCTGAATGAGGGCTGTGCTGACGACGGAGAAATAGTCGAAAAGATCAAAAAGAGCCTGCAAGGCGGTGCCAAGGTCTTTGTCACCAGCGGGCTGTATGCGGCTTTGGCAGACAAGGGCATGCGCGATATTTTACCAATGGAAGTGACGGGCAAAGTGGCCACGGCCGATACCTTCACCGCCTGTGGCTATGCCTGGAACAATACCGCCTTTGTGAAATCCGAGGCTCCGGTCACCTTAAAGCATATCAGCTACTCCACCAACGACCTGTGGACACTCTCGGCGGCGACGACCCCTTTCTACAGCCACCCCGTGCTGCTTAGGGGTTCATACGACAATGGCTGGCTCTATGTCCTGAATATCCCTGATGACCCTGCCGATCTGTATCTGCTGCCCGCAGAGGTACTGACGAATTTGCGTTATGAGATGGATTTGCCCGTGACGCTGGAGAGCGGCGCGAGGGTGGGATTATTCCTCTACGACAACAACACCTTCATCCTCCACTCGTTCCAAAAACGCACCGGTGTTGTCCGGCTGCGGATAAACAAGCCGAACGCCCAGCTTACCCAGCTGGCCGGCATCGGGCGCCTGGGCGGCGTTGGCCGCGCCTGTGAAACGAAGGTAAATCGCGGCGAAGATGAGAGCGTCTTCGATGTCTTGCTCTATCCCAGCCGTTATGCAGCCTTTAGGATTGACTGAGCGTAAATAAGAAATTAAGAAATCAAGGGCAGGGTCGCAAGCGATCCTGCCCTTGATTTCTTTTTGCGAAAACGCTTTCACCGACCCCCGGCTGATACCACGGCGCTGGCTCCGCATTTCATGCTCCCGCCAGCCTAAAACACTCGAAATCCGCCCTAATCGGGCTACTTTCTCGTGTTTTGCGGGCCACAAACCCATGCTTTTTCATGCAAGCATGAAACGCATG
>Ga0099364_10000622_pt1 | contig 60539 bp, 50 predicted proteins | sample TergutTh196P3_FD_73070 | JGI IMG/M metagenome (GOLD analysis project Ga0099364, IMG submission 73070) | Microcerotermes parvus P3 segment gut microbial communities from Pointe-Noire, Republic of the Congo - Th196 P3 | ecosystem: Host-associated > Arthropoda: Insects > Digestive system > Gut ... | reverse complement strand
GGAACGGAAGCAGCGCTATTACCGGCATAGATTTAAGCAGTATTACCGTTTCCACACAGTTTGACATCACTCTGCAAAACAACGCAGGCAGCAGCTCGGTTAATCGTATAGAAGTAAGCCGTATAGGTACGGGTAATACCCTTTCCGACTTTACTGTCGCATTTGCACCGACACCGTATCCCCAAATCACCAACCTCTATACTATAAGCGGTATATACCCAAGCGATACCGGAGGTTCTGGTCTTGCAAGTATAGCAATGGCGGTGGAAAGAAATGGCGTAACATTGGGCAACCCGGTTTGGGATGGCAGTAAAATTTCCGGCATTGATTTGAGTGAATTTATCGCTAATGGCCGCTGGCTGCGATTTAACTTCAGCCTGGAAGATAATACAGGCAAAATAGCCGTTTATCAAATTCAAATTACCCGTACTTCACCTGCAAATTCGCATGATTTAACAGGCCCAACACTGGTTAGCAGTAGCCCCACTGTGGAAAGCAATGCCGCTGGGAAGCACGGTTTAGACACAGGAGACGGCGCTTTCCGCAACTCTGCAAATTGGACAGCTTGGGGTTTCACCTATGCCAATGGCTGGGATGCCTCCACCGCAGGAAACCGCAGGCACCCTATCCTTAGAAATGTGGGAGGACAGTAAGGGAAAAGGTAAAAGTTAGGAGGGAAAAGAAAAAGAGAAGGAGAGCGAGAAGCGGGGCGTTATGCGAAGATTTTGCGTAACGCTCGGGCTTTCGGGGCTTTTAGGTTTTTACCGTTTTTTGTCAGATTTGCTGAAAAAGCTCTTTCACCTTTTCTGAATCAAGCCGGGTAGCGGAAACAACGGTCTCAATAGGAAGCCCCATCTTTACCATGTTTTGAGCAATATCGAGAGCTTCGCTTTGTCTCCACTTGGCCTCACCTCTTGCTTCAGCTCTAGCTTCCCATTTAGCCGCAAGACCGGTTCTTTCAAATACTTCATCTAATGATTTTGCCGGACTACTCATATTAATTGCCTCCTCTAAAAAAGCTAAAAGTTAGAAAGGAAAAGGGAAAAGAGAGGAGAATCGTAATGCGACAATCCTCTTTTTAACTATTACTTTCTACTTTTTACCTTTTTTTGGGGCATGCCCTCGTCAGGGCTTATGCTCCGCGGTAACGGCGCCGCCGGCGGGGGCGAAAAGCTTTTCGGCGTTTCCTCCCATTATCAGCTGCTTCTCCTCCGTTGTCATGCCGCTTTTATCCAGCGCGTCAAGGTAGCGCGCAGGAGTAAGCAATGGGAAATCACTGCCGAAAAGTATTTTTTCTGTTATAGAGAGCGCCTTTATCGCCCTGTAAATCCGCTCATCATAGAGGAAGGGCGCGGCGGCAGTATCATAATAAACATTGCGAAACTTTTCGCGTATTTCCGGCATCGCTTCATAAATAAAAAGCCCTCCGCCAAAGTGGGCAAGTACAATTTTAAGGGCGCGGTCATTATCAATAAATTTATCGATCTGCTTCAAAGGAATATCTGTCTTGCCGGAATACAGATGCCCCACAGGCTCATTTGCGTGTAACAGTACGGGCAGGCCCAAAACACTGCATGCACCGGTAAAGGCTGCTGTTTCGCCGGCATCCTCCAGGCTGAAGCCCTGGCCGCAGGGAAAAATCTCGCCCACCCCTTTAAGGCCGGCGCCGTGGCAGCGGGCAATTTCCCTCTCTACTCCCGCGCCGGCCGGCGAAACTGCCATAAAACCGATAAGTTTATCATGGTGTTCCCTGGTTTTGGCTATCACATAATCGTTTACATAACGGCACAGCCCCATGTCCCTAAAGCCAAAGCCGAAAACCACGGCCCTGTCTGAGCTTTCCGGCAGCATGGCAATAACATCTTCCGCGCAGGCAAATTTGTTTACTGAGCTGCTGGAAAGCAGGGAAAAATACGGTTCATTTTTGGTATATTTCCGCCAGCCGGCGCTGATATCCGGCGGCGTTATGTGAATATGAAAGTCGATCATGCGTACCCCCTATGGCGGCGTTAATTTTTTTTCTTCCTCATATCCGGGCCCGGCGAAGATGCCGATTTTTGACAATCCTGTCAGGAGCGGAGCGCCGGCCATCGCGGCGCCCAGCGAAAAAACAGCGCGTTCGAAAGGAGCGGTGAACATAATTACCGCCCAAAGTTCCCTTGGCAGCCTGTATAAAACAAGCGAAAAGAAATTCCCGACTGCGGCGCCGCCCAAAAGGCCGCCGAAGGAACACAGCCAGATTGCGGGAAATTTCAGAACATGCCTGGTATCTGCAAACATTCTGTGCGCGAAAATACTTCCGGCGATAAGGGCGGCAAAGCCAAGACCGTAGCACACAACAGGGAACAAAATGATGCTGCGCCCTGTTTCCTGGGTAAACCACAGTATTGTTCCTGTAAGATACACAATAATTCCGCCGTTAACGACAAAGCTGCCCTTTCTGTTCACCCTTACCACAGGCCAGTTTCCCCAGGCAATGCAGCCGGCGGTAAACGCTGTTGTTGTACCTATAATGAAGGTTCCCATTCCAAGCCATGCCGTGTGGGGCGCAATAAGGCTGCCGATAAAACCACCGGCCGCCGAGCAAAGCGCTCCGGCCAGAGGACCGAAAAAAATTCCCGACAGCGGCGAAAGAATCGTAGACAGCGAAAAAGTGCTGCCCGTACCCAAAATAGGTATGGTCGGCAGAATATTACCAACGGCAACTATCGCAGCCCATACAGCGATAAGAGACGGATGCAGCCTGCCTGCGATTCTTTTTCTCATAATGCCGGTGTCCCGGGCGGTATGATACGCGCGGCGGCAAGAACATCAGCACGTGAAAAAATATCCCTTGGGGTTCCGTCCATCAGCACACCCTTCCCGTGCATCAAAATAAGCCTTTGCGCATATTCCGCAGCCAAGTACATATTATGGGTAACAAAAATAATTGTACAGCCCTGCGAATGCAGTCCTTTTGCAATATTCATGATGCTGCGGCTGCCCTGATAATCCTGCCCAAGACCCGGCTCGTCGAGAAGAATTATTTTACAGCCCATTGCAATGACGGCGGCGAGCGCTGTTTTCTCCCGCCCCGCCCTGTCCAGCGCCGGCGGGAAAGAATCCCTGTGTTCTTCCAGGCCGGCAGCCGCCAGTGCGGCATCCGCCCTAAGCCTTATTTCAGTATCAGTTAAACCCATTTTCCGCAGCGCAAAAGAAACCTCTTTATAAACCGTGTTTGTAAAAAGCTGGGCGTCCGGGTTTTGCATTACAAGGCCGGTTTCTGCCGACAGGGCGGCCACAGAAACACCGCTGATATTTTTTTCCCCCACAAAAATTTCCCCGCTTGTAGGGCGCAAAAGGCCGCAGATGCTTTTTAATAATGTTGTTTTTCCGCAGCCATTCTGCCCGATTATGGCGGCAAAATCATTTTCATAAATGGAAAGGTTAACATTTTCCAGTACATTGTTTACAGAATCGTAAGAATGGCTTAAACCGGCAATTCTGACAGCCGCCGGCTTTTGCTCCTGCACAGCCGGAAGGCAGGCAAGGGTGCAGGGCTCCGCCGGCCTTATACCATTGTCGCATAACAGGCTGCCGCTGCCAAAAATATCGCGCGGAGCGCCGCAGGCGGCAACAGCGCCGCCCGATAAAATACAGACCCTGTCGGCATACTCCAAAACCCTTTCGCTGTCGTGCGTCGCCATAATCATCGTTAGCTGATATTTTTTGCGGAGTTCCGTTAAGACAGAAAAAAATTCGGTTACTCCACCCGGATCGAGCCTGCATGTCGGATCGTCCATCACAAGAATTTTCTCTGCCATGGCAATCGCCGCCGCGATAACAAGGCGCTGCTGCTCACCCCCCGACAGGGTTGCAGGCGCCCTTTCTTCAAAACCGGCAAGCCCCGCCGATTCCAGGGCATATTTCACCCGCCTCTCTATTTCATCGGGCGGCAACAGAAGGTTTTCGGGGCCGAAAGCCGCTTCGTTGCGGACAGTTGATGTGAAAAGCTGCACCTGCGGATCATCTAAAACCATTCCCACCCTGCGGGCAAGTTCCGGCACCGATGAATTCGCAGTGTTTATGCCGTCTACAACTACATTTCCAAGAAGCCTCCCGCCCAGGGAATGGGGAATAATGCCGTTTATCAGTTTACAGAAAGTTGATTTACCGGCGCCGTCCCTGCCCATAACCGCCAGTAGTTCGCCCCTATTTATTTCCAGGTTAATCTTATTCAGCGCCCAACATCCGCTGCGGAGATACGAATATGAAACATCTTCCAGTTTGATAATGGCTTGCGGCACAGGGCTTCCTATTTAAGGAAATGGTTTAAAAATAAAACCAGTGCGGTAAAAACAAGGGCAGCCGCGAAAGCCAGATAATCGGCTCCTTTCATAACCGGTTTTGCAAGCCATGTCCTGGTTTTATGGGCGCCGAAAGCCCTTGAATCCATGGCAATTCCGGCAAGCTGCGCCCTGCGCATGGCGCCTAACACAAGCGGGACGGCTATTGCCGGGCAGGCCCTGAATTTATCGAGAGCCGAACCGCCCTCAAAAGCCCTGTCGCCGCGCATTTTCATGGCTTCCATAATACCGCGGGCATCTTCCCTGAAAACCGGTATTAAATTAAAAGCCGCAGTAATGGTATAGGCTGCGCGGTAATTCAGGCCAAGGGCGGCAAGACCCATTGCAAGCTGATATGGTTCCGTGGACATGGTAAGCATGGGCAGCAGGAGTGCAAGAGAAATCAGCCGGCAGCCAACAATCAGCCCGACAATTAAACCGTCCCATTTAAGCGAGCCCAGGCCCCCAAAAAGCGGTATTCCATAGGGGAAAAGAGGTTTGATAATATAGCGATCCCCCGGACCAAGGAGCATCTGTATCAAAATGATAAAAACGATCATTACAGATATGTACTTGATATAAGACCTGTAATTGCACAATGGCACTCCGGATGCCGCCCGGATAGCCAGGAGCCCTGCCATAAGCCCGGCGGCAGCGGGAAGTTTATCCACAACAAAGACTAAAACAGAAAAAACAGGCAGAATTATAAGTTTTGTCCGGGGATCCAGCTTATGAAGAAATAACTCCATTTATTCAAAAGACTATATACAAAAAAAAAAAATAATGCTACACTGTAGATAATTATTTTTTAACGTAAAAAGGAGTTATGGCATGACTGATGCAAAAACGCGTAAAGCGAACAGGGAACGGCAGAGAAAATACCGTGAATTGCACAGGGATGAGATCAACGAACAGCGAAGAGACAGGTACAACGATCGTATATCAAAGGGGAAGTGTCCCCGCTGCGGAGGCAAGGTAAAAAAGGGTTATACCCTCTGTACCGACTGCTGTGGATACCAGGCGGATTTAAACCGGAAGTACGCGAAACAGCGGAAAAAGCCGGTTGCCAAAGCTTCCGGTGTAAAGGCAAAAAAAGCGGTCAAAAAACCGGCGGTTAAAAAGGCTGCTGTAAAGAAGACTGCTGCCAAAAAGCCGGCGGCGAAAAAAACAGCCAAGAAGAAATAGCGTTATATTTCATCCTGCTTGAAGGGCAGCTCGTGCTGCGGTTCTTCTTTTCTGGTTTCCGAGAGAAGGCGGTTGATGATTGCGCTGTTATCAAGCAGGCTGGAAACCGAAAGATTCTGGTGCAGCCGTGAAATTACCTGGGCGAAAAGCCCGGAGATATTCACGTTGATGTACCATTCACGTTTAAGCAGCTCCTCGTGGTAGACTGCGTTGGTTCCGATTATCCGGTAGAAAAGCCCCTCGTTGTAAGCTTCATCAAAATAGGAAATTGAATTGCCCGAAAACAGCGGAAGGCTGATTGAGCAGATAATTTTGCGTGCGCCGTTTTCCCTGAGAATTTTCATTCCCTTAATTAAAGTACCGCCGGTTCCAAGGATGTCATCGGCCATAAAGACCGTTTTATCCTTTACATTGCCCAGAAGGCGTATCTGCGAAATGTTTGTATGCGATGGATCCTTGCTGACCCTGGAATAATCCCTTTCCTTGTACAACAGGGCGAGCGGCTTTTTAAGGGCGGAGGCGAAAAATTTATTCCGGTCGACCGCTCCGGTATCCGGCGAAACCACGACAAAATCATCGCTTAAAATTCCATCCAGCCGCGAGAGGGACTGAATAATCTGATAGCTGGCATGCAGATTTTCCAGGCGCATCCGGTTGAATGAATTGACAATATCGCGGGAATGTATATCCAGCGTAATCACATGGTTCACGCCAAGGGCTTCGAGTATTTTTCCGATACGGCTTGCCGTAAGCCCTTCCCTGCCCTTCGCCTTGTGCTGTCTGGCATAAGGGTAATTGGGAATCACCAGTGTTATTCGCTGGGCGCCGGCCTGCCTGGCTGCATCTACAGTAACATAGGTCGCCATAAGGTGATCGTTAATCGACAGTTTTACCTTTTCCGCGCCGTCAGAAAAATTTACAGGGTGGCGGTTTTCAACATCCTGAAAAATATAAACGTCCTTCCCGCGGATCGATTCCAGAATCTCCGATTTTATTTCACCATTTGCATATATCGTGAATTTTACCGGCGTCTTGAAACGCGGAACAGACAGCGTATTCCCCTTTTGACTTGGGTTGGAATAAACAATTTCGTTAATAAGGTTGATCTGCTGAATTGCATCATTGCTGTTCAAATTGTAACGTTTGGCAAGTTCCGCCGCCGTCCTTTCCATGTTGCGGCGGTATATTTTTTTTAAATGCATTATCACTTCATCGGTAAAAACCTCGCCGCCAGGGCAGGCAATAATGGCAAGATTCGCGGGATTGGTAAATTTCATGTGTATTTTGATTCTACCGCAAAAAAGCAAAACAGGTCAAGGCTGCTCTGCCCAGGAGCGGCTTCTGCCTACGGCTTTGTGCCAGCCGGAAACAAGCAATTCCCGCTTTGTTTTATCCATTTCGGGCGTGAACAGGGCGTCTTTTTTCCATCTGCTTTTAACCTCGGCCAAATCCTTCCAGAACCCGGCGGCAAGGCCGGCAAGGCACGCTGCCCCCAGCGCGGTCGTCTCTCTTACAACAGGCCGCACAAGGTCTATCCCGCAAATATCAGATTGAAACTGCATGATAAATTCGTTCGCGCTTGCGCCCCCGTCTACTTTAAGAGCGGACATCCTTATCTGCAAATCCTTTTCCATCGCCTGCAGCAGATCCATCACCTGGTAGGCGATGGATTCCTGTGCGGCCCTTATTATATGGCTGCGCTTCGTCCCCCTTGTGATTCCGACAATGCAGCCCCGTGCGTACATGTCCCAGTAGGGGGCGCCAAGACCGGTAAAAGCGGGAACGAGGTACACCCCGCCGGTATCGGCGGCCTTGCCGGCAAAATACTCGCTGTCGGCGCTTTCGGTAATAAGGCGCATTTCGTCCCTAAGCCACTGAATAACAGCGCCGCCTGTAAAAACCGAGCCTTCCAGGGCATACTGAACATTTTCACCTAACCCGGCGGCTATTGTGGTTAACAGGCCGTTGGCGCTTTCCGCCGCTTCGCTGCCGCAGTTCATCAGCAAAAAGCAGCCCGTACCATAGGTGCACTTGGCCTCGCCCTTTTCAAAACAGCACTGGCCGAACAGCGCCGCCTGCTGATCGCCTGCGTTACCCGCAATCGGGATTTCCCTGCCCTGTATATTGGCCTTTGCAAAAACCGCGCCGGAGGGCAGTACCGACGGGAGCATCGCACGCGGTATATCGAGGGCATCAAGCAGACGGTCGTCCCAGTCGAGCCTGTGAATATCAAAAATCATTGTACGGCTGGCGTTTGTATAATCGGTAACATGGGCCGCCCCTCCGGAAAGCTTCCATATTAGCCAGGTGTCCACAGTGCCGAAAAGTATTTCGCCCCTTTTCGCCCGCTCCCGCGCCCCATCAACATAATCCAGTATCCACTTAATCTTGGTCGCGGAAAAATAGGCGTCCGGCACAAGGCCGGTTGTTTTTTTTATGTAATCGCTTAAACCCTGCTCTTTTAGAGAATCGACAATGGCGCTGCTGCGCCGGCATTGCCAAACGATTGCATTGTAAATTGGCTGGCCGCTTGACTTATCCCATAAAATCGTAGTTTCCCGCTGATTGGTAATGCCAATGGCCGCGATATCTTCGATACGGATATCCCGCCTGGTAATCAGCTCCATCATTACAGAGTACTGCGAGGAGTAGATTTCCATGGGATCATGCTCCACCCAGCCCTCCCTGGGATAAATCTGGGTGAACTCCTTTTGCTCCACGGCGGCGATGTTCAGTTCCCGGTCGAACAAGATCGCGCGTGAACTGGTTGTTCCCTGATCCAGGGCAAGAATGTATTTGGACACGATGGTATTATACACCATATTTACCCAAAACGGCGCCTGGCACCACACTGGTGTATAGTGGTTTTGAAATATTATCAAAACTATCAATATAGCTGGACATTTAGGGTAAATTACGATATTATGTCAGTTAGGGACGGCGGCCTCTGCCGCCGCTTATCATGGTACTTTACTCCGGCATTTGCCAGGAGAATTTTTGACAAGGAGGAGATTTATGAAGAAATCTCTAATTTTCGGTGCAGTCGTGCTGCTGAGTTTCGCAATTGCATTTACGTCATGCGATCAGCCGACTGATTATGGTCTTCAGACAGAAAATGTAAACAGTCTCGGAGCTTTTACCCTTAATACCCGCGTTCCTGCGGGCGGCGGGGGCGTACTGTTAACATGGAGTGTACAGAAAGATGCCACAAGTTATGAAGTATGGCGGCAGCAAACTTCCCCCCAACTGGAAGAAGCAAAACAGCTTGGGACTGTCTTCCGGGGCTCGCTCACAAGGTATGTGGATGTTAAATCGGCGACAAACTGGCTTCAACCCGGCGTAAGCTATAATTATCAGATTATTGCAAAAAGCAATTCCGCCACAGATGCCACTGGTTTGCCGAATGAAATCGTTCAGAACAGAAGCGTGGTCAGGTCGGTCAGATTCACCGATGCGCAGCTTCCCGCCAGCATAAATCTTACCCCTGTAGAAGGGCTTACACTATCGGTAACTCCCTATTTAAGTTTACTGGCTACCTGGACCCCAGACGCAAATCCGTTGATCAAGTACAAGGTAACTTACAATTTTGGTACAAGTTCAACCACTTATATCGAAGTACATAACACTGGCATAAACAGTGCCACCAGCAGTGTTGATGGCAACCGCATCGGAACCATACTGACCGGCGTAGGTGAAAGCACACAGGTAAAAGTGGAAAAAATCCTTGGCGACGGTACCTTCTATGGATCGCCGGCTGCGGTATTCTCAACCCTGAGCATTCCGCAATTTGCCAATGTAACCACCACAAACGCCAACTTCACGACAACACGCGACAGCCTCAGTATCGTAAGGGTCCAATTACCCGTTATCGCGACAGCTACCCCTTCTCTGGCGGATTATGAACTGTATCGCACAAGGATAGCTCTCTCGGGTGAAACAGCGCAGGATTGGACACTTATTGATGTAAGCAGCGCGCAGTTGATCAGCACTTCCCAGTATGAGTTCTACGACCAGCTTCCCGGCGCAACAGTTGCCGGCGATGCTTTCAGATACAGGCTCATTATTAAATATCCTGAAAGCGGATTGGTACATTCTCTTATCCACAACACTGTTAGCTACTACTTCCCCACCGGCGTTGGAGCCTTGAGGGCGCTGAATGGTTCGGCAACCATAAACGCAACCTATCCTGACAGCCCAAGCAATATCATTGATGATCTTGCAAGATTAATTTACATCAAATACGATGTTGAAAGTGATGCGACATACACCCTTTACAGGAAGCAGATGACTCTTACCAATGGCGTTACCCTGCCTACCCCCGTGCAGTTTGACTGGGTTGCGGTTCCCGAAACAGAAATAACCAGGACTACCGGTATTAACTCCGAAACCCTCCGGGTAACCATTCCCGAAGCGCGCGTTGCCTACAATTACAGGGTGGAAGCAATTGGTACAGGCCCCAAGGCCGGTTATCAGCGGGCAATTTGGCAAACCGGTGATACGGTTGCAACCTCAGTGCGGCTCCGTAATTCGATTACGCCCACTGGTATTGGTACCGCATCCGACTGGTATAATCTTGCCGCAGCCGGCTATTCACAAGTCGGCCTTCAGTACCAAACAGTAGGGGATCAAGCGGCAGCAAGGGATCCGGTCAGGATTCTTTACAATCTGAACCTTGCCGGATTAACCGGTGCCGGCAGCTTGCCGCTGTTACGCGCCGATGAGAGGATTGGAGTCCAGTTAAGATTGGTTGACGGCAATGATAATGACACCGTTTATTCAGATCCGGTTTGGGTATCACGCAGCGACAGCTGGACAGGCGATCCCTCAGGAGCAGATCACCTTATTGTCGGCACCCTTGCTTATTATTTCACCGTTCCTTTTGCCGGAACAATTGCAGTTCCACGACTCGACTATCAAATCAGATTGGTAGTAGAGGCGAAGTAAGCTAAGGTTTTAATTTAGCCCGGCCATGCCGGTTAACGCCCGCAGCGCACGCTGCGGGCGTTTTTTTTGCGTGTGGGGGGGGGGGGGGGGGTTGAAATTTTAGAGTAACCAAGATATATTTACGGTGGGGGTAAATATATGGCAGATGTCATTGATGTAGCAAATTACATTCTCGAAATCAGCCGGGAAGAATCCCCGGATGGCGAATATGAGCTTATTTCTCATATGAAGCTCCAAAAACTGATTTATTATTGCCAGGGTTATTTTCTTGCACTTCATGGGAAGCCGCTTTTTCCCGACCCAATAGAAGCGTGGACACACGGCCCTGTGTCCCCAAAACTTTATCATCTTCTAAAAGGTTATGGAGCATTGCCTATAACCGCTGTTACTGATCCGCAAAGAATAATACTGGATGAGCATGAAAAACAGTTTATTAGCATGATTTATAATACTTATGGACAATACTCTGCGTTACATCTGCGTAAAATGACTCATGAGGAAGACCCCTGGAAAACTACTCCTGCAGAAACCCAGATATCGCTGGAATCCATGCTTGAATATTTTGAATCGCTTATAGAGGTCAACTCGGCAGACATTAAACCATCAGCCAACGCCGAAAAGAATGAATTGGTAAAATATTTGGAGAAAGCGGAAGCCGATGGCGAAATTAACCTGTCTAAATTCTGTGTCCCAATGGGAGCGTGAGCAAATTTCAAAATATCCTGAAGCCGGGATGTTTATAAAAAAACTAAAAAACAATATCATGGAAAAACCGGAAAAAGGGTTACTCGATCCTATTATATTTGATGCCGGGAGAAATTTACCCTGTCGCAAACAATCTGTAAGCATATCGTTATTTTCCAATCGTTATGCTATAGGGTATAGTTATATAGTAGCCACATATCTTTATAATGAAGATAATGTTGTTATCGTAAAATTGGATTATTCTTAATTTTGATTTCTCTGATTATTATCCGGCAGTCAAAGGATAATCAGCCCAGCTTAAATATATTATTAAACAAACAATAGTTTTCTAAGGAGTAATCAGGGGCGGCAAAAGTCAGCCGTTTGTTATGCGATGTTTACCCTAAGTTTTTTACTTTTTATTTAACCAATTTTTTTAATGGTTTTATTGTTTTTAACCCCCAATCATAATGGCTGGATGTCGCAGAAATAAAATACGATCCCAATGATGTTGTTCCGGTCCATTGATATTTCTTCTTTGTAAATAATTCATCATCATTATGTTTTTCGATTAAAGCCATAACGTCTTTATAACTCTTTTTGAACATTGTTAGTGATTTTTTTAATTCAATCCCTTTATATTTTTCCCATATTTTTTGATTCAATTTAGGTAATGTCTGAAATGTATAACCTTCAGCCGGTATTGCCGGTTTTTTACCGGACATTCCAACCTTGTACCAAGTTTCCATCATCAAATGCCATTCATGCAGATGACATATTACATCGGCGATTGTTTTATCACGCTCATTTATTTCATTATTTTTGAATATTTTTGTTTTAAATTCATCAGGTAATTCATCAATAAATTCCAATAATTTTTTAAAGTTAATTTCCGCTAATTCAAGTAAACCCTTCTTATCAGTTGGCCTTGCCATACCCTTCCTCCAAATACGTATACTTTATTATACAGTCATACTATGTGTGGTTAACTTTGTAAAGTGGATAAAATGAGCATTTTCAGGCCACGCACCCGTGCGAGGTGTGACGGGAGAGGATGTATACTAATCTACAAAAAATATTCAAAAAATCGTTTTAATTTCTCTGGTAGATAAATAGTTTCTTCTGCGCCTTTTTGCATATCTTGAACAAATCGCATATCAATATCCTGTTGCCTAATGAGTTTTCCCTTGCTAAGGCCGTTAAAAATATCAATGATATTCATTGATTTTGCTTTACCATAGTTTATGTAAGACTTCGCCTTAATAAATGGATGGCTTCCCGCTTGAAGTACACAACTTGTGTCTATTCCTGGTATAGGCTGACCATCTCTTTCCCTATATGTACAAACAGGAACTACAAGTACATTCTTTTCGTTGTCTGGCTCCGTAATCACCACGTTTAAGTGGCGAATATCGCCCCTGGCAGTTACATCAGGTATATTAAGAAAGGACTGCCCCTTTGCCATTAAACCTCTGCCAACGAAAGTAAAGCCGCATCTTCTTTTTCAAAAGCCTTTGTTTCCGCCAATATCCATTCTATTTCTTCAGGGGTCTTTCCTATACTTTCTAGCAACTCTTCAGGATGAATAGGGACAGCTGAGCCTTCAGGGTTTTTCCATTCCGGGCAATTTTTATGAGTGTGATCAATCATGTCCCAAACACTGAAGTTTTTATATTGGCTGTCAATCTGATCAAGTATATTTATCTCGAATTTGGAGAGTTCACCTTGCGGAATTCTATCTGTGGCGGCAACAAGATTATAGCCATCACAGATAAAACGGCTATTCCAGATATTTTGAAAATCCTTGTTACCATGACACCCCCTGACAAGATCATATAATCTACTAAGTACAGGGCCGTTATCCATACTTACATATACATCGCTAGATATGGTTTGTAATGAGCCCTTGAGAGCCTCTTTGTCAGCTAAATACAGCATTTTGATGAGCTTGGTGTAGTTAAGTGAATTGTCATTTTTCTTTATTAAATAATTACAAGCCTGGATCAGTTTTTCAATATTTTGCATTCTAATCCTCCGTAATTACTATTATAGTTCACTATTAACAGTATGCAGTATTCTATGGGAAATGGCAAGTAAAAAACAGCTATAAATCTATATGTTTTTACACTCTATTCTATCAAATCAGCACTTCTAAACAATACTTGGCTGGTCAGCTAAAAGGCCATAAAATCAGAGTAGAGGTCAAGGCCGTTTCGACAACCCTTAAAAAAGCCCATATTAAGCAGGCTATTAATAAAAAGTTGGTGTATAAATTCAACTTTTGTTCTGTTAACCCTAAATCCAAAAAAGATTTAGAATTATAGTATGTCATTAGCAAGGAAGGCGACGGAGCGTTAACCGTTTTCAAAGCGACACGCCTTTTTTTACAATAATCTTTTTTTTGCTATTTCACAATACTTTTTATTTATTTCTATGCCAATAAAAGAACGATTATTCAAATATCTACAAGCAACTCCTGTAGTACCACTGCCACAAAATGGATCAAGTATAATATCATTTTCTTTAGTAGATGCAAGTACAATTCGTTTTAAAAGATCAAATGGTTTTTGGGTAGAATGTTTTCCATATTCTTTTTCGCTGTTTTTAGGCGTTACCATTGACCATACAGATCTCATTTGCGTATTTTCTTTTTTTAATTTATCTTCCGGGAATAGACCGTTCTTCATTGCTTCATAATTAAAAGTATGTTTTGCTTTTTTATCTTTACGCGCCCAAATAAGCGTTTCATGTGATGCGGTAAAAAAACGACAGCTTAAATTGGGTGATGCGTTTGGTTTAAACCACGCAATATCATTCAAAATGTGAAAATTATTTTTTTGCAAAAGATAGCCGCATTGATAAATACTATGATAAGTACCTGAAATCCATATAGTTCCTTCAGGTTTTAGAATACGACGACAAGCAGCAATCCATTTATTATGAAAAATTGTATCTTCTTCAAAACCATTACTTTTATCCCACTTTCCTTTATTTACATTGACTCTTTTTCCGTTCTGGCATGAAAAACCATTATTTGATAACATATAAGGCGGATCTGCAAAAATCATGTCAATAGAATCTTCTGGAATAAAATGTAATATTTCTAGACAATCTTCATTAAAAATCACAGCATTTTTTAATCTAAAATATGGATTAAAATCTTTTAAAGATTTTGAGAGTGTTTTTACTCCACCCTTACCGTCTTTCACCATATAACTTTCCTCTATATTTAGGTTTTCAGTATGTACCATATTCAAAGAGTTAGTCAAGAAAAATATAGTGATTTTTGATGCATTTTGTTATATTTAATAAATATTTATTGTTTTAGACAATATGCTTAATTTTTGCAATCAAGAATGGAGTAATTCCAATAAAAATTACAACAATTAGCCATAAATTTCCAGTTGTTATATTATAAGCATTTAATATCTCTTTGAATGCATTTCCCATAATTAATCCTAAAACAGTTTCAAATACAATAGTAAAAAATATCCATAATATACCCATTATTAAATATGATTTAATATCTCCAATGCCCAGGCGTGGTATAAAAATGAATGAAACAATAAATATTAGTGTACATAAGATTAAACCACTAATCGGATTAGCTATTTTTAATCCAAACAATGGCTCAAGAATTCTTTGTCGTAATCCTCCATTCAAAATTGCTAGTGGAATTATTGAAAGCCAGATTAATAGCGATTTTAACAACAATAGAATTTCTCCCTTTACTTTAATGTCTTTTTATATTCCAATATTTTTAATCCATCACTTAATACTTTTTTGTTTTTAATTAACAATACAATAGGGAGGAGCTTCCCAGTGTATTTTGTTTCTTTTGCCATTGTTTTTACATCATCATTTATGTTTAATCCATATACACCATTTATTGTTCTCTCTGTAAAGAAAACAGTTATTTTAAACCCTGTATTCCATACAGAGAGCCAACCTAGATTTTTCTTTTTATTCAATATCTTACATAACCATGACTTTCCATCGTTGTAGTAATTCCATTCAAGAATAAAATTATTCACAGATATTTTTTCTACAAATTCATTAAAAAGTCCATAATTTTTTCCTAATGCGTTTTCCAGAATATTTATATCTGGTTTTACCATCTGATCTGTTAAAATTTGGTTTTCCATAAATTTCTTTCCTTACTGTGTTTTATATACTTAAAATAAATATTTGTCAATACTTATTTTTAATTATTTCCAAAATTCCCAGCAAATGGCACATAACGTTTCGTTATAAAAAGTGGCAGCGTACATTAATTTCGTTTTTATATTTTTTTGCCTATATAAAAAACATATCCGTAATGTTGTTTATACTTTGAATATAATTCCACTTCATATTTTCCGTCTTTAATATAAGCCTCTACGCTTTTATCTTCGGGGTATATATTCAAAAGCGCTTTTTCTGCTGCTTCACGCGGAATAAAATAATTTTCCGTCCAGCATTTTTCAGGCAATGTAAATGTAGCAACAAAATTATAGCCGGATTTTTGCATTGCTGAAATATTATGCTCGATTGTATCTAATCCGCTGCCTGCATCCGTCCAAAACTTTTCAATTTCAGCAGGATGTTCATTAGCAATCCATGAAGGGCATGTTACTGCAATATAACCATTTTTTTTGAGGAAACCATTCCAATAGGTTATTCCTTTTTCAAAACCTATACTATCTATAGCACCTTCACACCATATTAGATCAAATTCCTCTTTTTGGAAAGAAATATTATCCATTGAGCCAACAATACCATTTACCCTTTCTTGAAGATTTAATTTCTCGGCATTATTATTCAAAACGTCTATGAATTTAGGACAAATATCTACACCGGTAATTTTTCCAGTGATATTTTGCGCCAGAACCATTGTTTGTCCACCAGTTCCACATGCAAAATCTACTACTCGTGAAATTTTATTAACGTTATCTATAAAACTTAACGCCTTAATTGTAATTTCAGGACTACCAATTCCCTGCCGTTCCAACCCAACATGAGTTTCAATAAGAAATTCACTATATTCCATTTTTTACTCCTTTATATGATTTTACTAGATTTATTTATTAATACAACCTACTTTGAATATTCCTATTCTTATTTCATGTATTATTTCAAATGGTTCTACTGCTATTTTTCTTAATAATTTTAAATGTTCATTATTAAATTCATTTATTTTTTCTTCTAATAATGAGGCGGAAACTCCCCTGCAAGCCCTTATTCTTCCAGCCCATGTTTCATAATTAAATTCTAGATTTTCAATATAATTAATTACTTCTACAGGTTCTAATAATTCTGGACAAATATTTAAAAATGCATTATCTTCTGAACGTTTATACCCTGCTCCAGTCCAATTAGGATTATATTTTAATACAAGTTCTTCTGTTTCTTTTGTTATTTTACATTCATACGGTAACCATGCCATCCATATTACAACAACTTTTCCGTCTTTTTTCAATATTCTTTTTATTTCATGTTTAATTTTTTCCTTATCGAAATATATGTGACATTGTAATGCTGTTATAATGTCATATTCATTTGAATTTAAACCTGTTGATTCGGCGGAACAAACCCTATAAATAATATCCATATTTTCACTTAATTTTTTTGCATACTCTATTTGCTCTTCAGAAATATCTATTCCAGTGAATTTTGCACCATATTTATACATTGCTCTTGGAAAAACTCCTGTTCCAGTGCCTATATCAAGAATATTTTGATCTTTATGTCCTATTCCAAGAATGTATAATTTTTCATACATAGACTTGGGGTATATATCCCTAAATTTTGAATAATCCAATGAAGTTTTACCCCAATTAAATTCATTGCCTTTGTCTATATTTTCCATTTTCATAATATTTTATTCAGTCTATAAACCCTTTAACCTTATAAACTTTTATTAATATTTTTTGATCATATTTATATTCAGGTCTATACATTAATTTTAGATCATCTGTATTTCCAGGACTAAACCATAATTCAAATTTTGCCAAGTAGTATTCAGATATAAAATCAGTATAATTTACAAAGAAAACAGGTCCATATTTTTTTGTTTCAAAATGATAAGTATCGATAAAAAATGCATTAGGGGACAACCTTAATGGATTATTAGTATTATATTCAAACGCTTTTAAATATATAACGCCTGCCTCATTTATATTATTTAACCAAACATAATAATGATAAAAACCATCACCGATTCCACATTCAAATATTTCAAAATCAATAGTTTTTTCAAAATCGTCATTAACTAAAATGACATCATTATTTCTATCATAATAGCTATAATATTCAATATTTGGTTCCAAATAAATGACATTTTCCATTATTCTATATTTTTCTCTGAGCTTTATGTAGGATTTTTCCCAATCGACCGGAAATATTTTCCAAATTACAAAAAATAAAAAAGGGGAAAGGAGAAGCACTATAATAATTATTACCATTACATTTACTATTTTTTCACCTATATTATTCATTATTTTATTTTATCTTTTTTTATTTATTTTGTCAACAGGCTAAAATAGACATTTCTCATAACGTGATATATATGAAGTCGTTTCAATCCGCACACCTGCGTGAGGTGCGACTTATCTACCCTGATACTATCGGTAGATCGCACAGTTTCAATCCGCGCACCTGCGTGAGGTGCGACTCAACCGACATTATACCATTCTCCAACAGTGGAAGTTTCAATCCGCGCACCTGCGTGAGGTGCGACCAGCGACAATTACGAATACTATAAGCAGTTCGACGAGTTTCAATCCGCGCACCTGCGTGAGGTGCGACTATTACACAAGAGACAACAGGGTCTCCTCCAGCAGGTTTCAATCCGCGCACCTGCGTGAGGTGCGACTACCTTATCCAAAGAGCTATGCTCAAAGCAGCAACAGGTTTCAATCCGCGCACCTGCGTGAGGTGCGACTAACTTTACTTGATTATATATGCAGTATACCTAAGTTTCAATCCGCGCACCTGCGTGAGGTGCGACGGGAGCATTGATTGAGCGTTATATTGGATTCGCGTGGTTTCAATCCGCGCACCCGTGCGGGGTGCGACGCATGTACTGATGCGTATACCGCTGCCAATTTCTCCGTTTCAATCCGCGCACCCGTGCGGGGTGCGACGCACTCTTCGGGGTAGCACGATTTATCTTCGGAGTTTCAATCCGCGCACCCGTGCGGGGTGCGACCCTGAGCGTGTAGTAATCAACGCCATTTTCCCAGTTTCAATCCGCGCACCCGTGCGGGGTGCGACTAATAGCAGAGCCAAGTCTTAAAGACCGGGTAACCGGTTTCAATCCGCGCACCCGTGCGGGGTGCGACTTGTAATATCAGTGTTTTTCATACCCGGTGCAGGTTTCAATCCGCGCACCCGTGCGGGGTGCGACACGAGGATGCAGAAACCTACAAAGGCCGTACAAGTTTCAATCCGCGCACCCGTGCGGGGTGCGACCTGCAGAGCGAGATCAACATCTCCCTCCACAGCAGGTTTCAATCCGCGCACCCGTGCGGGGTGCGACAGTTCAGGTTGCTGGCGGGCGTTTGCATTTGACAGGTTTCAATCCGCGCACCCGTGCGGGGTGCGACTCCTATACCCGAACGCTCGAATACATAGCCCGCAATGTTTCAATCCGCGCACCCGTGCGGGGTGCGACGCCGGTAAAAGAGGGAAAATACACTTCGCCCAGCGGGTTTCAATCCGCGCACCCGTGCGGGGTGCGACGCTATAGCGTATACGATCAAATCACTGCGTATGATGTTTCAATCCGCGCACCCGTGCGGGGTGCGACCAGGCAAATTTTCTTCGTTATACGTCAATGTAACGTTTCAATCCGCGCACCCGTGCGGGGTGCGACGAGAGCCGAGCCATATTCTTTTTTCAACCAGTCTTGTTTCAATCCGCGCACCCGTGCGGGGTGCGACGGCATATTTTTTATTTTTTGTCAAGCATTTTTTTTGTTTCAATCCGCGCACCCGTGCGGGGTGCGACTATGCCGCCGCAGGGTGAATACAATGTCCTAGATGGTTTCAATCCGCGCACCCGTGCGGGGTGCGACTTCTAAATAAGGCTGGTTTTAATTTCACTTCATCTGGTTTCAATCCGCGCACCCGTGCGGGGTGCGACTGCTTCCTACTTTACTCCATTGCTTGATAATTCAGGGTTTCAATCCGCGCACCCGTGCGGGGTGCGACACACCTATGCTTGGCGTGCGATTGATATAAAGAAGTTTCAATCCGCGCACCCGTGCGGGGTGCGACAAATACTGTTTTAGGAGATATTTATGGCATTTGATGTTTCAATCCGCGCACCCGTGCGGGGTGCGACATTAATATCTATGTATACCCATCCATCAGCACCAAAGTTTCAATCCGCGCACCCGTGCGGGGTGCGACGCCATGACTGACCAGTACGATAACCCCATTCTTCTTGTTTCAATCCGCGCACCCGTGCGGGGTGCGACTTCCAGAACGTTGAATTCTGTGTAGTCATCAGCAAGTTTCAATCCGCGCACCCGTGCGGGGTGCGACGGCAAATAAAGGTTAGTGGGAACGCCATACACGTTGTTTCAATCCGCGCACCCGTGCGGGGTGCGACCAATTTCCCTGATTGCCACCCATTCTTGGTCAGAAGTTTCAATCCGCGCACCCGTGCGGGGTGCGACCAATTTCCCTGATTGCCACCCATTCTTGGTCAGAAGTTTCAATCCGCGCACCCGTGCGGGGTGCGACTGCTTGCAGGGGAGTTTCCTTTCCGCGAAATCTGTTTCAATCCGCGCACCCGTGCGGGGTGCGACGTGCCGCCGCGCTTCCACTGGCTTTTTTCAACGGAGTTTCAATCCGCGCACCCGTGCGGGGTGCGACGGTGTGAACTGGATGGGGCGCATGGCCGCCAAAATGTTTCAATCCGCGCACCCGTGCGGGGTGCGACACAATATGGATAAGGCATAAATAACCATTAAGGAGTTTCAATCCGCGCACCCGTGCGGGGTGCGACATAAAATCGGTGCAGTAATAATTGTTGAAGCATTTGTTTCAATCCGCGCACCCGTGCGGGGTGCGACACCGCAGCCCAGGCCCTCGTTAACCACCTCATGCGGGTTTCAATCCGCGCACCCGTGCGGGGTGCGACGCAGGAGGGAGTGTAACAGATCAGGATTGGGAAGTTTCAATCCGCGCACCCGTGCGGGGTGCGACTAGCACCAGATGCAAGCGGATTACAGGCACATTATGTTTCAATCCGCGCACCCGTGCGGGGTGCGACCTTTCGTATTCTGCGACCTCGACGACGACGACCTGGTTTCAATCCGCGCACCCGTGCGGGGTGCGACTTTGAGGCTGAAAATCTTCTTTCAGCTTATAATATTGTTTCAATCCGCGCACCCGTGCGGGGTGCGACAGAAGTGATGAATATTAAAGGATAAGGAGATTTTAGTTTCAATCCGCGCACCCGTGCGGGGTGCGACCCCATATCCTGGACAGGCTGTTTCCACTCCCTGGTTTCAATCCGCGCACCCGTGCGGGGTGCGACTTATAGCATCAATTGTTTCATTTTTATCGCGAAGCTGTTTCAATCCGCGCACCCGTGCGGGGTGCGACATCCTTTACATGCTAAAAGACCTTGACCGGTACAGTTTCAATCCGCGCACCCGTGCGGGGTGCGACTTGTTTTTGTTTTTTCTTAAAGCGGATTAATCTGTTTCAATCCGCGCACCCGTGCGGGGTGCGACGCGGCGTTGCCCGTAAATGGGACTGAACAAATATGTTTCAATCCGCGCACCCGTGCGGGGTGCGACTCTGTTCTTTTGCGGAAATGGGGGCAACCCCTCTGTTTCAATCCGCGCACCCGTGCGGGGTGCGACCAGGTATATTAGGACAGTTAAGTAACAGGATAATGTTTCAATCCGCGCACCCGTGCGGGGTGCGACATGTAATTGTAAAAGTTGACAGGGCAATGTATAGTTTCAATCCGCGCACCCGTGCGGGGTGCGACGAAAAAGCGTCATGCGTAACAACTGGTTTTTCAGGTTTCAATCCGCGCACCCGTGCGGGGTGCGACTCAAGGAAAGGGTTGACGACCTGGAGGAACAGGTTGTTTCAATCCGCGCACCCGTGCGGGGTGCGACGCCCCGCAATTTGCAGACTATATCCGGCTTATTACATGTTTCAATCCGCGCACCCGTGCGGGGTGCGACGTCGGGACTCTCGCGACCGAGTGTGGACATACAAAAAGTTTCAATCCGCGCACCCGTGCGGGGTGCGACTCTATCACTTTTTCTCCTAATACATTAAAAAATCTGTTTCAATCCGCGCACCCGTGCGGGGTGCGACGGATTTAATAACAGATTTTAAGGTGTCCTGTATTGTTTCAATCCGCGCACCCGTGCGGGGTGCGACTGTTCAAGCTGGGTGTGATGCGCTTCGATACTGTTTGTTTCAATCCGCGCACCCGTGCGGGGTGCGACGTAATCGCATACTATTACTAGTAACCTAAAAAGAGGTTTCAATCCGCGCACCCGTGCGGGGTGCGACATTTAGGCGAAAGACAGAGGGGGAAGCCGCCACCAAGTTTCAATCCGCGCACCCGTGCGGGGTGCGACCTTTATGTTTACCCCAAGAATAGCTCATGTCCAGTTTCAATCCGCGCACCCGTGCGGGGTGCGACTCAAATCCATTACTTGATTTACATGGGAGAAATTGTTTCAATCCGCGCACCCGTGCGGGGTGCGACGTAACCGGCCTTCCAGCAGATGTCCCGCAAGGCAAGTTTCAATCCGCGCACCCGTGCGGGGTGCGACTCCCATAAAATTGCCATAATTTCAGGATCACACTGTTTCAATCCGCGCACCCGTGCGGGGTGCGACTTTAATTTCATTTGCGCAAAACGGACATTTTTTTGGTTTCAATCCGCGCACCCGTGCGGGGTGCGACAAATGGGGGTGCGCTTTCTTCCGCTACACGGTCATGTTTCAATCCGCGCACCCGTGCGGGGTGCGACTTTGTACCTTACAGGCTACTCTGGGATGATTTCGAGTTTCAATCCGCGCACCCGTGCGGGGTGCGACTTGCCAATAATGCCATAAAACACTATAAAAAGGGGTAGTTTCAATCCGCGCACCCGTGCGGGGTGCGACAAATGTTAATAAGCGAAAGCATAGCATCAGCACTGTTTCAATCCGCGCACCCGTGCGGGGTGCGACAAACAGTCAATCGTCAATTACTTAATTTTACACGGGTTTCAATCCGCGCACCCGTGCGGGGTGCGACAAATATTTGCGTATAACATTATATTATACTATCAGTTTCAATCCGCGCACCCGTGCGGGGTGCGACTACTTCCCCGCGGAGTTCCCATGTCTCCGCAAGAATGGTTTCAATCCGCGCACCCGTGCGGGGTGCGACATTATGACGAAGAGCAGGTACCAGAGACTCCCTATGTTTCAATCCGCGCACCCGTGCGGGGTGCGACCTTTAATTTCGTTTGTTTTAGCGGTCTCCATGTAGTTTCAATCCGCGCACCCGTGCGGGGTGCGACTTTTCGGGGAACGGGGAAGTTGTCAAGGGAACGGGGTTTCAATCCGCGCACCCGTGCGGGGTGCGACTTATGCCGATATGAGCATACTCAACAAAACATAGTTTCAATCCGCGCACCCGTGCGGGGTGCGACAAATTATTTGCGTTTGGTTGCTTAGGTTTTCGGGGTTTCAATCCGCGCACCCGTGCGGGGTGCGACTTAATTGCGTTTTTGCGGGTTATAGCTTCAGCTACGTTTCAATCCGCGCACCTGCGTGAGGTGCGACAGGCTCTCCGATCCTTATGTCCCGTCAGATACAGCGTTTCAATCCGCGCACCTGCGTGAGGTGCGACGCAGATAACGCATCACTTTGGCTCCGTTACATGGGTTTCAATCCGCGCACCTGCGTGAGGTGCGACACCACGCCATTATATTTCAGAAGAATAATTATTGATGTTTCAATCCGCGCACCTGCGTGAGGTGCGACGTACACGGGCGGCAGATAAGGGTAATAATAGTGGGTTTCAATCCGCGCACCTGCGTGAGGTGCGACACAATTTATTTTTCTGAAAATATCTTCCTGAATGTTTCAATCCGCGCACCTGCGTGAGGTGCGACAACTTGCGAGTGATACTTGTGTTACTCATTGTAGGTTTCAATCCGCGCACCTGCGTGAGGTGCGACATATGGTATGTCCTTATGGATATTTTACCTTGCGGGTTTCAATCCGCGCACCTGCGTGAGGTGCGACAATAATATGTCTGATTTACAAAATAATAATAAATGTTTCAATCCGCGCACCTGCGTGAGGTGCGACACGATGCCGATTACTGTTTTCTCCCGCTTTATAAAGTTTCAATCCGCGCACCTGCGTGAGGTGCGACAAAACGTGATGTCGTGATGACTTTGCAGCACAAGTTTCAATCCGCGCACCCGTGCGGGGTGCGACCCGATTCGGCGATTGATGAGGCATCTGAACGTGTTGTTTCAATCCGCGCACCCGTGCGGGGTGCGACATATGGCGGACAAGGAAATACCACCCTTGCCTTTTGTTTCAATCCGCGCACCCGTGCGGGGTGCGACCTCCTAACGCCGAGGAGTTACACTCAAACACCGCAGGTTTCAATCCGCGCACCCGTGCGGGGTGCGACCTTAACCAAATTACATGGATTAGAGGGTACACCGGTTTCAATCCGCGCACCCGTGCGGGGTGCGACGGTATCTGCCGACTCCGTTACGGTAAAATATAGCGTTTCAATCCGCGCACCCGTGCGGGGTGCGACATAAAAGCGGTGAAAGACGGGGCTAAATTACATGTTTCAATCCGCGCACCCGTGCGGGGTGCGACAGGTAGGTCTTCACGCCAGCGTCAGCGCCTTTAGGTTTCAATCCGCGCACCCGTGCGGGGTGCGACTTAAGCACACAGACTTCAAGTCATTTTATTTAAGTTTCAATCCGCGCACCCGTGCGGGGTGCGACTAATACGGCGACAATGGCCTATAGAGAATTGCAAGTTTCAATCCGCGCACCCGTGCGGGGTGCGACTACAAAGTATAAGACTCTTTATAATCACCACTGGTTTCAATCCGCGCACCCGTGCGGGGTGCGACCGTTTTCACTCGCTCCGGCCTCGCCGATATTCGGGTTTCAATCCGCGCACCCGTGCGGGGTGCGACGCGGTAAAAATAGGAATGATGATTACTTTACGGCCTGGTTTCAATCCGCGCACCCGTGCGGGGTGCGACGTGGATGTTTACCTGGGGTGATTACCGCACACTAGCGTTTCAATCCGCGCACCCGTGCGGGGTGCGACGAGTTTAGCCATTGGAGGCCTCCGGTTGCTTCGGAAGTTTCAATCCGCGCACCCGTGCGGGGTGCGACGAGTACAGTTTAATAGCTGTTTCCATCACTTTAGTTTCAATCCGCGCACCCGTGCGGGGTGCGACCAAGTAAATTTCCAGATACTCTCCAGGCATTGAGTTTCAATCCGCGCACCCGTGCGGGGTGCGACTTTGGTTTAATCCTTCTAATTTCCCGCAGAATGGGTTTCAATCCGCGCACCCGTGCGGGGTGCGACTTTAAGCTGGGGATAGGGTCGGGGGAAATCTCTGTTTCAATCCGCGCACCCGTGCGGGGTGCGACACTGGAGAATCGGTAATGAGCTTGTGGTCAGGATGTTTCAATCCGCGCACCCGTGCGGGGTGCGACCAGCAGTTCAGCTCTTAAAATTAGCGTATCTCGATAGTTTCAATCCGCGCACCCGTGCGGGGTGCGACATATACTTTACTATTTCCTTATCCCATAAAGAATTAAAGCTTCAAATCTGCGAACCACAAGGAAATAGAGTCTATCAATATAGTAACAATCCTTCCCTATGCTGTCAAAGATCTGTCCTGTAAGGAATTAGAGATTATGCGAACACACCGGAGATTTCTGTGTCTTTGAGGTTCGCAAAAACAGGAATGACTGGTAAATAATGGTCTGAGCGATGTATTTAGACAATCAAGGGCCCGTCCACATCGTAAGAAGGTTTAGCACCTACATGTTCGACCCGCCGTTTGTAATTGGCACCCAAATAATAGTAACGCAGGCTGTCAGTTTTGTCATCTATGATTTTTTCAAGAATGTTCTTTAATTTGACCCATTGTGCTGGATCAATTACACATTCAAAAACCGAACATTGAACTCTTTGACCATAATTGGTACAGGCTTTAGCCACTTTCCTGAGTCGCCTCTTGCCGCCAGGACTGGTTACCATTACATCGTAGCTTACCAGAACCATCATTGCTTTTCATCTCCAAAAGAAAGGTGGATACCCATCAATATCGCCTCGAATATAACGGGCCATTAGATTCGCCTGTACAAAAAAGAGGAGACCGATGGGGATTTTTTCATCAATGTAGGGATGAAAAACTTCGTCCTGCTTACGGTTCTGATACTCGGTTAGAACTGTTTTTCGTGTATCATCATCCATTGTTACTGCGCCATTGGATGCTTTAGTAAAGCCCTTCTTTCCAATCTGCCTTCGGTTTATAAGAGATAAAACCAGCCGATCCGCTATCACCGGCCGGAACTCTTCCATTATGTCAAGAGCCAGCCCTGGGCGCCCCGGACGATCCCTGTGAAGAAAACCAACCGCTGGATCAAGTCCTACTGTTTCCAGAGCTGAGCGCACATCGTGAGCAAGTAGGGTATATACAAATGAAAGTAATGCATTTACCTCATCAAGCGGCGGTCTCCTGCTCCTTTCAGCAAATACAAAGTCCTCCTTTTGATCAACTATTAGATGATCGAAAACCCCAAAATATTCCGCTGCTGCCTGTCCTTCAAGCCCCCGAACTTCGTCTGTACTAAGCATACGAGGAATCCGTTCAAGAATTCTGTCAATCCTTTCTGACGCTCCTTTCAGGGCATTAGTATTTACTTTTGCGGCATGATCCCTGGCAGTACGATTTAAAACGACACGGCAATTTGCCAATTTACCGCTGACTACGTTAGCCGCAATTCCATGAGTAACCTTATCATCATCAGCCATACGGTACTGCTGCCGCCGTAAAAGCACATTCCCCCTTACAGGCCCTAAGACACTGGCAAGAAAGCGTCCATGCTCGCTCAGAAACGAAACTGAGACATCCCGTTCAGCGCAAAAGCCCAAAAGGAACGGAGAACAGAGTACATTACCAAAACAAACAATGCCGCCAAGAGTGTGAATGGGAAGCTGCAGTACCTGTTGTTTTTCCCGTTCTACTACCACTGTCTCTCCTTCCCGATGAAGATAGGATCCTTGTGAACTCACATAAAGAGTGTTAAGAAGCTTACGCATCATTTTTCTCCGTAAGCCGCAGTTGGGTCTTTATGTAACGATCTACATTTTTGTGTCTGGTTCCAACGCTTTTTGGCATGCAAATATCCACCATAGAACAATTATCACATTTTCGCTTTTCGTAGTTTGCTGCAACCGTCTCCCCTGTATCACGTATTCTCATGATACGCTCAATCAGCGTGGCAATCTTTTCCCGAAGCGGCGTATCAATAACTTCATTGGTTCTGCGATGTTCCTGTAAATAGTAGAACTGTCCGCCTTCAATAGGAATACCAAACATTTCTTCAAGGCATAAGACCTGTGCACAAAGCTGCACCCGATCTGTATCATCCGCCTTTTTTCTGCCACGCTTGAATTCTACAGGAGATACTTTTTCCACGTTTTTATCTTTGGCAAACCATATTTCCACAAGGTCACACTTTCCGATGAGCCCCCATTGTAAGGAGCGTACTGACATCCCGTATTCCTGTTTAAACAGGCGTCGTGATTCATGATGTTCAGCATCGACCCGTTCGTGAAGCACCTTTCCCTCGGCAGTAAAGCGGTTTTCTTCCCACTCTTGTTCCAGGTGGATTAGGGAATAGCGGCGTTCGCAGTAACACACATGAGATAATGCTGACATTGGAACTAATTCATCTTCTGTAAAATGTTTCATTATGCTATGAGGCTCACTCCCTTTTCGGCTTTTACAACAGTCAAAGCTCCTGCCATATAGCCCAGAAAATCATTATATTCTAATCCCCATTCATATATTCCTGGGATTAATTCCTCAACCACAAATCTTCCAACATTGTGGCCATATAATCTTACAGAGTGTTTTTGAACATCTTGCCAGGAAATTTTTTCATGATTTTTAATTTTATTAATTATTTCATCATTTACGATGACTATGACTGTTTTCGTGTCTATTACCCTAAATAAATCCTCGACAAAGCGAAATCCACAAGTGTTTTCATGATCAACCAGATCTTTAGATTTTCTCGAAACACCGCTCACCTGAATTTCTTCTTTAATCGATTCGGTGCTTAGTTCGGGGACAATTTCTATTCTTCGTTCAAAATATTTTTGTAGAATATTTCTTGATTCATGTAATTCCGAATTAATATTAAAACAGTCACTTTCCTTAAGCTTGAAGGTCCACATTTCAGAATCACAATAAAGGCCTTCTCTGTTTATTCTTCCGGCAGTTTGTAAAAGTGATAAAAGCGAGCACAATTCACGAAAGCCGGTTCTAAAAGATATATTAACTCCGGCTTCTACACAGGAGGTCGATATCAGAGTCCAATCATCATCTGCTTTGTCTTTCAAACGTTCTTCAATTGCTTTAATAACATTTTCTCTGTCATTTGGTGTTAATGCAGTGGATAAATGTTTGACCTTTTTTTTGCCAAAATTCTTTTCAAAATAATCTGCAATTATTGCTGCATTTTGGACAGTATTTACAATTACCAGACGGGGACCGGGAAATTTAATCACCCATTCTGACAATTCCTGCAAACCTTTTGGGGTTAAATCGTGTTGATATTTTACCCTGTTCTTTTCGTATTTAAGTAACTGCTTCCTAAGATCAGTATTTATAAGTTCAGATACTGAATAACAATTCTTTAACCTGATTTCTTCAATATCCCAGAACCTGCATAACGAACCTGAGGCTAAGACCCAATAGCAATTCCATTCCTGGCTATACGTATTTATCCATTCTAACGTTAATGGAAGTAATTTAACCGGTAATGCTGCATGAGATTCATCGACGAAAATAGCACTGCCTGGTAATTCATGTAACCTGCGCAGGGATGATGGAGAATTAGAAGCAAGCGTTTCAAAAAATGCTACTGCAGTGGTTACAACAATCGGCGCTCTCCATAAGCTGGTTAAGAATCTGCTTTCTTTATCCTGGAAATCTGCCCTATGATGGAGTTCTGCGACAACTTCATCAGAGTTTTCTCCCTCAAGTACTAGAGCATCTCTATATATCTTAACCGACTGCTGAATGATATTTGTGAAAGGCAAGATAACAAAAATTCGGCGCAGCTGTCTATTAATAGCTTGATTTAGTAAATGTGCCATTATTGCTGTTGTTTTCCCCGAACCAACAGGACTGTCGCACGAAACAATAATAGTATTAGTTTTAGAATCCTTGCTGGAGTAGTACATCTCATTTCTCAAATTAGAACGCTCGTCATCTCCTTTATTAAGTGTCTTGACATGTCTATCAAGCTTTGCAAGACGTTCTTTGGCTCTCAATCGTATATAAGGAGGGGGTTCTGTATGATCTTGATAATGAACTGAGGTATCAGTATGATCAGCGTCAACTAAGCAGGAAAGGGCGATTCGTAAAAAAACCGCCTTGTTGCCTTTAATCCCATTCAATCCAGATACATTGGATTCATTTATCAAGGAGTTGTGAATAGTTAATAAATCATCCAGTGTTTTATCAGTATGCTCCATGATCTCAGAATCTCGGAACATTTTATCTTCTTTTGATTCTTCCTCTAAGAAATTGCCATAACCGATATGATGCGCTTGGATAACAGTTGCAGCAATAGATAAATTATTACTATCAAGAAAATAAGAGGCGCCTGCATCTACATGGTTAACTGGCAGCCTCTTTGCTGATTTCTCTCCAAGCAAAATTGGTTGATTTGCTTTATCCAATTTTCCTAAATCATGAAAAAGAGCCGATTGCCGTACGATACTCGACAGGGCATCATTATCCATTACTGCATATTCGCCAATATCTTCAACATACTTAATAGCCTTTTTTAAAACACCTTTCACATGAGATTCATAAGATTGAAAATCGATACTCTTTTTTTTATCAGGACTGTGAGCGCTATATATCATGTTTTAACAAGATCTTCACATGATGCGACTCTTACCTTCAATATCTCTGGGAGGTCTTTTACATCCTTATAATCTTGCCACGAAGTAGACTCTGGCTTCTCGTCATTTATTCTTTTTGGAGCCAGCGCTTCAATAAGCATATGATCAGGACAACTACCCAAGTTGTTTTTATGTTCAATGTACCAGGCATGGCGTAAGCGTACATCAGGCCGAATTGCCGATCTTGTCTGATCATATGCATGTGGGATCAGCTTCTTCAGCAATTCAATATCTTCAAGAGTACAGCCGGTCTTATGGGCATAGTTTGGGTTGATAAAAAATGGCATACAATAAACACCATGTTCAACAATGCGATACCCAAGAGGCGCCATTCCTTGCTGCTTACCTTCTTGAACACCAGCTTTATTTGTATTGGTGTGCCGAATAATTTGTATTGGTGAAATGGAAAGTCCGACACCGAATATTACAGCTCCGGTTTTTATAAATCCCTTGTCTGCTTTTTCTTCAAGGAAGGTATTCCCAAAAACACGTGCATCCCAGTATTTTTTTACGAAATCGCTTTTAAGAAATTTTTCCTGATCAAATTTCCCGATTTCAGTATCACCCATATCTTTTTTAATTTCATTGCGATCACGTCCTCTTGATTCTAAAATACGGAATTTGTCAGGGTTTTTTGTGTACACTTCCGGCAAAGAAAGGAAAAAAGGACTCTTCGGATCTTCAAGTAAATCCCGTAATTTACGTTTAAAAGATACCGGCGATATTTCACCCATGCCATTTGGGCGCTGCCTTGGCTCCCCTTCCCTGTCAGGATCTCCGTTTGGATTTGAATTCACCGCTTCAATTACCAGTAAACCTGTAACTCTTTTAATTTCTAAACTCATTGTTTTCCTCCAGTTTTATTATCACTTTTCTGATCCGTAGCTTCATCTTTCTTTGGAAAGTCAGCCAAATAACCGATAAATAATTCTGCCTTTTCCTTGTCGCCGAATCGGGCATTATGTAATGCTTCCCACCGTTCCTTAACTAAATTTATATTTCGCTCATATAAATTCAGATACCAGGCTGCACGCCAGCTTTCTTCACCCTTTGTTTCGTGATTTTTAGTTCGGTATTGTTTCGCCCAAGCAATATAGGGAATTATCCGCTGCCCTAATTGGGCAAGTGCCCTTTCAGGTGTTTCAAACGCAGAAACCATCAATGAATTACCAATCAACTGTGGTGGAATACTACCGGCTCGTACGATCTTACAGTAGAAAGCATGTAATTCGTCAGATATTTTTAATATCTGCCCCAATAAGTAAGGTATATCTTCCATATACATCTCCTTTAAACGATTTTGGCTGTATAATATAATCCCCATTAAAGAAGGGAAAAATATGTAATTTTCCTGCTGAAATCTTTCTTTTATGGCATTTCCTGAATGAAGAAGATTCCCTAAAAAAAATACCAGTCCATAAATGTTTGTTACCAGAACACTCAATAAGTGTTTTGCCAATTCACGCTTATTTTTTTCCAATAATAATTCCAGCCCTTGATAATACTTGACTCTCTTTAATTCTCCTGCAATTGTCCCATCCAATTTCCATGACTTGTTAATTATTTTTGCAATTTGCAGGGGCATTGGTGTCTGTGGCTCGATATTTTCGGGTTTTGTATTAACTTCTCCTGTTGTTTTCTGTGGCCAAATCCTAAAAGTAATTGACGGTATATTTGCGCTCCCCTCTTGCCATTTTTTTGACGATATTATAATCCGCTCTGTTGTATAATTACGGCAATAGACAACCTTGGACCTGGCTTTATCCATCTTTCTAATTGAAAATATCTGGACATTCTTTATCTCTTTTCCAGGCGACAGACCCTTCAATGTCTTAATGACATCTTCTGCAATACTTTTAAATTTGGCTGTTGTTTCGAATTCTATTGGTGTTTCGGCATTAGAACCGCCCATCATTGCCACCATTTTTGGTGGTTTTGGTGGGATAATGCTTGGATACGCAAAAATAATTTCATCATTATCTACTTTTCCCCATGTCTTGCCTTCTCTGTCCGGTTCTTTTAACCATTCAAGAGCGGACTTAATTTTCCCCCTATTTATTCTGTTTATTGGATAGGAACCATCCTCTATTAATTTGTAGCGGTATTGGCATTCATGTACATTGTACATTGAACGCAATTTTACATCCCCCACTCCGCCAGCGAGTTTGACAGAAGGCATCTTTTCACTAAATTCGGTATATTCACCATTAAATGCGTCTCGTAAAGTCAATGCTTCAGAATGTTTTATTTCTTTTTGTTCTGATTTTAGCAAAACAGAGTTTAACCATTCAATGGATTTTTCATTTATTACTGGTTTTCCAAAAGTCTTCCAATCGTATAAATCAAGTGCAACCTGGATATCGTTTGATTGATTATTTTTCTTTAACTCCTTTCCCTCTGGCTTGCCAGAGAACAAAAAACGAAGTAGTGTTTTCACATTTTCTTGTTCTTCTAGTTTTTTAAATACATAGCGCTCAAGAGATTCTCTAAAATGTTCAACGCTGATTTTGTCAAGTAATCGCACAAGCTCCAATATGGAGTTGTTTACTAAGTTATTATTATCATTAATTTTTTGTTCAAGCTCTTTAGGAACAGTATGAAGACACTTTTCCAGTTTTTCCCATGCTTTTTTATCCCAATTATTTACTTTTTCAGTACACCACGATTTCAAAAGAACAATATCAAATGGCTTTTTTCCTGATAGCCATTCATCTTTTTCTTGAGCTTCCTCTTTTGAAAAAGAAAACAGATTTGGCATATTAAATACTGGAAATGAATAGCCATTACTTGGCTCCCATTTACGTAATTTACTTACAAAATAATTTTTTTGATCAATTGTTATTTCATCAATACCACTCACCACAGATTTGCCTGAGATTGACACTCTAAAGCAAGGAGTTTTATCTGAAATTTTCCTTAGTTCTTTTAATTGCCTGTGCCATTCTTTCTGAGAAATCCCGGCAACAGCTATTGTATCACCTAACTTATACAATTCATTTATCATTATTACTATCTCCACTTCTAAACAATGCTGTGCCGTTAATTATATTAATATTTTGATCGTATACAATTGACACAGGTGAATTATATCCCTTTGAAAAAACCTGGCGTAATGCTGCAGGAATGGTTGCTGAAAAATCATTGTAAACTTCAGTTTCTTTCCTGAACGGACCAAAATACGATACTGTAAATTCTTTCCAGCCAAGAAAAGGAATGGAATAGCACTGCCCCCTTTTTAGGCGCCGGATGAACATTTCCTGATATGCATGGGCTGGTGAAGTTGTTCTTTTATCCCATTGAAGGCTTTTTTCTGACAAGCCAGTTTTTTCATGATTTTGGATAATCTCAGCATAAATCCTATATGAGACATCAATTAATACTGTTGCAAGCAGTTGAAAACTATTTCCCCCTTTAATTTGTTTTGATTCGCGTAGAGGACCGCCATAGTTTGTATAGTAGGAATGATATTGAATCGGGGCGCAGATTTCAACTTTGATTGGTTTAACTACACTGTTGAACCCAAGTAAAACTGACTCAAAAATCGCCTTAACGGCCGAATACGATGGTATAATCTCGGAAACAGGGGTATCACCAGTATCCGGACGTGTCCACATTGCAGTATTCCCGGAAATCTCCATTTCAACAGGATATGATTGATTGGACATGACTTCCTCCAAACTTTTACGACTCATCCCCCCAAAGGAGAACACCAATCTGGAAAATTAAGAAAAAAACGCACCCAAGCAGGCGAAGCTAAATCTCCACGGAAGGATCATCCGGCACCTTGCCGGAGTCGTATTTATCCAGGATTTTCTTTTGCAGATCTGAGCGGAATTCGGGGTGAATGGGGTGGGCTACATCCTTGTATTCTCCAGCCCTGGTTTTTCGGCTGGGCATGGCAATAAAAACTCCGCTCTTACCTTCAATTATTTTTACATTGTGGACTACAAAGCAGTCATCAAATGTAACCGTTACATAAGCTTTCAGCTTGCCTTCTCCGGCCACTTTACGGACCCTGATATCAGTTATCTCCATGCCGCCTCTCCTTTCTTATGAGGTCCTTAATTGATTACTGATATCCTAACACTGCTTTGCTTCATTTGCAAGCAAAATTGCATATTTTACAAATGGCCAGGCTCCCAAAAGTGTATTACATGCTTTTTTTGCCTGAATTTTCTCCGAAAAAATTCCAAAACAGGTGGAGCCGGCCCCTGTCAGCCCAAAAAAATCGGCTCCCAACTCTTCCAGGCTGGAAAAAATATTTTCATATACACGGCCATTTTCCTGGCGAAGCAGTACCGGCAGAAAATCGTTCCTGAAGGGCCAATTCCGGGGGTGGCCGTACAGGGCTTCCGGCGAAAAATCCTTCGCGGCTTCAACAGAATTTGCGTGAAAAGAAGCGCCGGCGCGGAATTCGTCCAGAAGCCTGTACGCGGCGGCGGTTTCGCTGGGGAAACCGGGATTAACCAAAACAAGAAAAATATCCCTGGGCGCCTGAATCCGGCTGATAATGTCTCCACGGCCGGTTACCCAGGCCGCGCCTGTTTCGCACAGAAAAAATGGTATATCGCTGCCCAGCGAAACCGCCATATCAGCGAGGAAATCCCTGCCAAAAAGGCCATTTCCGTCTGAAGCGAGCATATTTAACGCCAGGAGCGTAGATGCGGCGTTTGAAGAGCCTCCGCCCATGCCGCTTCCGACAGGAATCCTTTTATCAACCCTAATCCGCAGCCCCTGGTTAAAACCAGCTCTGTCCCTGAACAGAGAAACTGCCTTAAAAATGATATTTTCTTTGTCCGGCAGGTCTGCAACGATGCCCCCCATGATAATTTCCAGGGAATTTTCCTCATCCAGAGGCTCAAAATAAAGAGTATCGCAAAAATCAAGGGCCAAAAAAATGCTTTCCAGGTTATGGAAGCCGTCGTGCCGCTTATCCCCGACTGCCAGATGCAGATTCACCTTGGCAGGAGCTTCTATCGCCAAACCGAGAGCACAATTTTCAGTCCTATATTGCCTTACTTTCTGCATTTTCCTTAGTCAGCTTACGCAAAATAATCATTAAAAAAAAGCCTCAAAAACCTGTTGACAATACAGTAATACCTCACTTAATGTTTTTAGAGAGGGAGCTGCTGCTTCACTACTCAGGTAAAATTCAACAAATAGAACCAGATTAGGAGAGAACATTATGGTTGTGCAGGACGCCATGGATCAGAAAGACGCCGGGAACGAGTTTCCTGAACGGATGCTGGCATTGATGCCGATAGACGGCTTGGAAACCGTTTGCGGGGAAGAAAGCCAATTGCCGTTTTTCATTTTTAGCGATGATGATGACATCGACGATGATAGTGATTTTGATGATTCCGAAGAAGATTTCGGCGACGAAGACGATGATTTTGATGACGACTACGAAGACGATGATGACGATGAAGATGATGATGACTACGAAGACGACGATGATGATGATGATGATGATTTTGACTATGAAGAAGATTCAGATTACGATGATTTTGATGAGTGAGAGCCTGTACCTAAATTAGTCCAGAGCCTCTCCAGTTCATAAAATTCCCGGGCGTTCCTGCTCATCAGGTGGATAACCGCCCTGCCCAGGTCGATAAGGCGCCACTCGTCGTCTCCTGCCCGGGATCTTTGCGACTTTCTGACGATGTCCATTTTCCGCTGGCGGCAGAATTCCTTGATGTGGCGCTCAAGGCCGTCCATGTGCGTGTAACTGGAGGTGGTGGCAATAATAAAATAATCTGTCCAGTCGATCATCTCACGGACATCCAGAACCAGCACATCGCTGCCATTATGCTCGCTTAACAGCAGGCCGATTTCACCGGCAATTTTTTCAGTTTCCGATAACATATCTTCCATTAAAATCTCTTCCGATAATCAGTGTAAAATCCGATCTGTATTCATAGTTCTGAATATCCAGTTCAATTTCCGGGTCTGATGCAATGTACCCCTCACGGTAAATATTTCTGCAGCGAATTATTCCGGCAAAGGTTCTTGCCATTTCCTCATCGCCGCTGCGATCAATTATCTCGGTTCTTTCATAGGTATTGCTGTCGGCATTATCAATTTTAATAACATCAAAACCAAAACTTCTGATCAATTCCGCCGTTCTTCCCGCCAGGCCGCTGGCTGCCGTTCCGTTAAGCACCTCCACGGTAAAGACCCTTTCACTTGATAAACTTTCATACTGCCGTGTCAGGGTTCCCATCGTCTGCCGTACAATCTCCTTTACAAGGCTTCCGTCCCAATGGGGAACAAGCAGCACCTGCCCGGAAACTTCGCGTAATATACCTCCGACGGATTGGATATTGGTTCTCTCCGTATCAATGTTAATAAATTCATCAAAAAGCCGAATTCTGGTTTTTGGCTTCATATTGGTGCGCAGAAATGAATGATATAGTTTTGCCACATCCGGTTTTTTAAGGTTATCATTCATATCCAGCTGGCGTTTCAAAAAACCAAGAAAAAACCGCTGCCTGCGGGATACAGCCATTTCCTGCTCTTCTTCCGGAATATTGTACGTCGCATAAATAACAGCTTTATCACCGTCCAGCAATGTTTTACCCGATGGAAAAAGAAACAGTCCCGATTCGCTGTTTACATCAACCTGCGACGGAATTAGTATTTCCACGCCTTCCATAAGATCGACCATAGCGCCGAGATTTTCTTCACTTATTACCACAGAAAAATTTATATCAATTTCCAGCAGTTTTTCAATCTCATTTTGAAATATTTGTATCCTTGCCGGATCATAAATCGAATCGATCCGGTCTACCCTGTTAATTCTATTGATTAATAATCCCAGTTCTCCGGGTATATCAAAAACAGCAGCACGTCTTGTCGCCGGATAAAACATCAGCACATAGGTGCTGAAGGGCTTATCATCTTTTTCGAATATAAACAGTGTATTTATAAGGCGGTTGGCGGAAAGGGCATCTTCGACCGGATCGTTTCGCAGAGTATATACAGCCAGAACAATTCCCGCCGCCAAAATAATTATAATCACGGCAAGAAGAAAGCCTGAAGCATCAATTTTTGCTTTTCTCAACTAAACTTTTCCTTCATTTTCTCCAGCAAACGGAAAGTTTCATCCGATAAATCCAGTTCCCTGGAACGCAGCATGGAAACGGTATCCTTCAAAACGGCAAAAAAGAGCTTGTCCAAATCCGTTTCCGCATAACACATTTTCCTTAGATCGATATTGGCCTTTTCCTTGGACGTTTCAACCTTGTCGGCTATGTAGATCACCTTTGCCAAAGCGCCCATATCAGGGGATCCTCCGGTGTGGAAGGCTACTGCCTCAAGTACATCTTTATTATTAATGCAGAATCGCCGCTTGAGCAATACCGCAGCAGCCCTGCCGTGCAGGAGCCCCGGTTTATTATTTTCCAGTTCAGATATGCCCAATCCATCGGACTTCACAAGATCAAACAGTTCATTTTCGCCCAGGTTTTTTGCCAAATCATGTGTAATTCCGGCAAGGTAGCCAAGGGACGGATCCAGCCCAAAGCGTATGCAAAGATCACGGGCGATAATCGCCGTATTCCTGGAATGAAGAAACCGCCCCATGCTAAGATTGTTCCTTACCGCCGCTTCCATGCGAAGGATAAATTCCCGGCTGCTCTCCTCAACCGTGGGCAGGCTGCCCTCCCCGGTAAACCCGTAAAGCCGCCTGTCTTCGATTATCGCCCTTACCGCAGCAGGCACCAGGGAACGCCAGGCCCCGCCGGTTTTAATCCTTTCCCGGACCATTCCCGACGAAATTTCCATTACATCATTGGTAATCCGGGTGTGCGGGAAAGGAAAAGAATCCGCAGCCGGATTAGTCCTTTGGGCTATTACAATATCGGCAAGTTCAAGAATTGTTTCGCTGTCATGCCACTTCGGAAATTCTGCCGCCAAATCATCGCCGATAATAAGAGACGGTTTCCCTGATGGCGAATAACGCCGGATAATATCTTTAAGGGTATCTATCGTATAGGAGACGCCCTCTCTTTTTATTTCGCAGTCGTCTATTATCAGCCGCGGATCGCCGGCTATGGAGGCCGCCAGCATCTCCAGCCTTTCTCTCGCCGTTGTCTCCATATCCCTTGCCGCAGGTTTGAACGGAGAACGATATGCGGGAATCATTATTACACGATCATATTTATTTACAGAGAGAACCTCATCAGCAAGAAAAAGATGTCCAAGGTGCACGGGATTAAAGCTGCCGCCCAATATCGCAAGTTTCACAGATCACCCTCTTCAAAAGCAAAATCATCTTTTTCATTTTCGGTTTCAGCTTTTTCGGTCAGCCGGAAAAAAGCGGCGGACAATTCTTTAAGCCCGTCGCCGGAAAAAACCGAAATTCCGAAAACATGCTCATCAGGGTATTTGTCCGCAAGCTGCGCAAGCCTTCCGGCGCTTTCGCCCAGGTCGGTTTTTGTTCCCACAAGAAGCCGCTTTTTTCCGGCAAGCAGCGGGGAAAAAGCATCGAGTTCTTTAAGCAGCACTTCAAAGGCGTCGAGGTAATTATCATCCGAAAGATCTATTAAAAAAGCCAGAGCCGCACTTCGGGAAATATGTTTTAGAAAACGAATGCCAAGGCCGGCCCCCTGTGACGCTCCTTCTATAAGGCCAGGGATATCAGCAAGGATAATATCCCTGCTGTCAGTGTTATCCGACGAGCCAACGGTTAATACGCCAAGATTGGGAATTTTTGTGGTAAAGGGATAGGGCGCTATTTTCGGCCTGGCATTTGTAAACCGGTCGAGAAGTGAAGACTTGCCCGCATTGGGAAAACCCACAAAACCTATGTCGGCCATTATTTGCAGTTCTACTTTTAGCTGCACAGTATGGCCGGGTTTTCCCGAAAGCGCTTTGCGGGGCGTCTGGTTAGTCGAAGACTTAAAACGGATGTTTCCCCACCCGCCGTTTCCCCCCTTCAGAAACAAAAAATTTTCCTGCTGGCGGGAAAAATCCTTTATGAGTGCGCCTGTTTCCGCGTCGCGGATAACAGAACCCGGCGGCAGGGGAATGATCAGATCATTGCCATTGCGCCCGTAACGGCCGCCGCCCTCGCCGTCGAAACCATTTTCCGCCTTAAAGCTGTGTTTGTATCTAAGATGGGCAAGTGTGCGCAGATTGCGCCGGACTGTAAAAACAATGGCCCCTCCCCTGCCGCCGTCGCCGCCGGAAGGGCCGCCCTTGGGGGCATACTTCTCCCTGCGGAAAGCAACACAGCCATTACCGCCGGATCCGGAGGAAACCTCTATCAACGCCTCATCGGCAAATTTTTCCACGATTTAAAAATTTGGGGAAATACGCCCCGCTGTTAGCTGCCTTCCTTAATTACCGAAGCCAGTTTGCGGCCCCTGCGCTGGTGAAAGTTCACTTTTCCGTCGGCGAGGGCGAATAAGGTATAGTCGCCGCCGCAGCCGACATTGGCTCCCGGGTGGATTTTTGTCCCACGCTGCCTGGCAATTACCGTTCCAGCCCTGACAATACTTCCCCCCGAAGCCTTTATTCCCAGAGATTTGGGATTGGAATCCCGTCCGTTTTTTGCACCGCTTCCGCCCCGTTTCCGTGCCATATTACTTCCTCCGTTCAGTACGAATATTTAATCTGCAATTATCAGGGAATTCCTCAGCGATGGATTTAAGCCCCTCAATAAGAAAAACCCCGGCGGTGGAAAGAAAATCCCTTCCCTCCGCTGAATAATCAGCCTCCAGCCACATTAGGCCTGGCTCCGGCGCCTCGCCCCGGACAATAATTCCCCTTTTATTGGAAAGGGTTCTATGCGCAGTCCGCATCAGTACAGAAACGGCAGCGCACACTATATCTGTTCCCGCTTTTCCGGCTCCCGCATGACCGGCAGCCTTGCACTTCCATAAGACGCCGGTTTCATCGAAAACCGCCTCTATTTCTATCAGGCGGAAATATCTCCGATTTTAATGACAGAATACTGCTGTCTGTGGCCCTTTTTCCTGCGGTAGTCCTTTTTTGGCTTGTACTTAAAAACAATAATTTTCGCATCTTTCCCATGGGATACCACCGTTGCAGAGACCTTTGCCCCCTGCACATAGGGTGTTCCGATTTGCACCGGCTCGCCGGCTACCAAGAGCACCGTATCAATATCCAAAGCCGTCCCCGGCTCGGCATCAATCTTGCTAACCTTTAACAGGGCGTCTTTTTCAGCTTTGTACTGTTTTCCCTTAAATTCTATCAGCGCGTACATGTATCTCTCCAACACAACAAAATAGAGTTATTTTATACCCTAAAACGGGGAATTTAGTCAAGGGGGCTTTTCCACGGCTATGGCAACAGCAAAATGTGTGCCTGAAACATTTACATGGGGGTCCTGTCAGAGGCCAAAAGCACCGTGCAGACACGGCACTTTTGCCACAGGCACCCCTCAAGTATTTTATTGGGCATATATTTTTGCAATTGCCGTAGTAGTGGAACGCTGGCGTAGGGCATGCCATTTTTCCCCCCTGACACCCCCTGTTACCTAATTATAGGCACACATTTCTGTAATAGCCGCAGCAGTGGAACGTTAACGGAGGGAAGAGAATGAGCCAAAAGCACCGTGCAGGCACGGCACTTTTGCCTCTGCCACCCCAATGTAACTTATTCGGGCACACATTTTGCAGTCGGCATAGCAGTGAAACGCTGACGAATAAGAAGCCACGCCGTAATTGTGCGCCGCCGCACACCACTTCCGCAACCTATTCTGGGCATCTTTCTGCAATTGCCGCAGCAGTGAAACGCTGGCGGGGTGGAGGGAAAAGTTAAGAGAGAAAAGATAAAAGATTAAGAAGAAAGACCGAGGTTCGAAGGCAACAAATGATGAAAACAAACAATGATTGCGGACAAGAATTTACCTTTTCTCTTCTACTTTTTACCTTATTAGAGCGGATCTGCGGCGAGTCTGCCGCTGGTTCTGTCCAGTCTGATACGAACCCTTCGCAGGGGCTCGTCTACAAAAAGGGCAACCTGGCATATTTCGATCAGGGTTCCCCTGGAGATTTCGCCGCTCACTTCGACAACAGCATCTTCATCAATAATCACTTTACCCAGCATTTCTGAAATACGCTTGCCGATCCTGGCCTGCTCCGCTTCAATGCGTTCAAGGGCTTCATCCATTCCAGCCCGCTTTTCAGAATACTTATCATCATTCATCAGTTCCTTAAGTTTTTCCTTTTTTACGGCCAGAATTCGCAGTTGGGCGTTGTTCCTTTCCAGTTCCTGCTTGACGGTAAAATCAACACCGCAGTGGATACGAGTAGCTTTACCGGCTTTCTTTCCAATTCCGGCAGCCCTTAATCCGTTAACACAAAATATTTCACTGCCAAGAATTAATCCCCTGTCGCCCATTTCAATTTTTGCAAGGGTATAAACGCTGGAATTATTTATCTCTCTTTCCACAAAAACCGTTTCGCGTGATGCGGCGCGGCAGTTAACTATAAACCTGGTGCGAATCCCCCCGCCTGCTTTTAGCAGTCCGCTGCCCCTGCCGATAATTCCTCCGGCGACCGATAAATCTCCTTTTGCAACCGCTTCTGTAACATCGAAAGTCTGCTTTATTGTTATAGAGCCGGCGCTGTGGATCTTAAACCCGTCCGAAACCGTCCCGTCTATCTGAACATCGCCGGGGAAATTAATATGGCCTGTTGAATAATCAACAGATCCCTTTATAACCAGGGTATTTTGTACCCGCAGAATTTTTTTATTCTCCAGAAGCTGGCCGTGAATGTTTGAAAGAATAAATCCATTTTCGATGCGTGTGTTTTCTCCGCCGGTTACGCCCTCCGGTTTTATCAGCTTAAAAGGCAGGGCATCGCCGTGAACATTCTTTCCTTCCTGCCCCGGCTTCCTTGGTTTAAGAATTGCCAGAGCCTGATCTTTTTTTACAATTACAAAGGGAGACTTCTGGCGGTGATCAATCTGGGATTCATCATCTTTTATATCGCTAATTTTAAATTCGGGATTTTTTTCATAATACTCGGCAATCTCGTTTACCGGCGGATCGCCGGCGGCAATGATCACATCTTTTACCGTAACCCTTCCCAAATTACATTCAGCAAGAGCTTTCTCTATGTTCTCCCGGCGGACGCCGTACACTACATTTAGATCGTCTAACGCAGAGGAAACATCATCCATGGTAAAAGGACTGCCGCCGGCCGCAGGCGGAATAAAATCGGCGCGTACTTCAACAGCCGGCTCGGAAATGGCAACTGCCAGGTTCCCGCCGTCGGGGTTCCCAAACTGCGCCCTATATCCGGCGGAACTATGTTTTAAGGACTGGTTTCTGCCGGGAGTTTTCTCCATATCTTTTTATTCGGTGCCAAGTTTTGTAACCGTGTAATTAACAATTGTCCAGATATTGTCTCTCTGTTCCAGGTAATAGATATAACGCCTTAGTTCTGTAAAATTGCCCATGTTGAATTTTTGCATAACGGTAACGGTTCCCTCATGGTTATTGTATCTTGTCTGTTCCATTTCAAAATTGGTAGGAATAACGCTGATATCATTGTCGTTTACCGATTCCTGCAGTTCGCGGCGGTATTCTTCAATCATGCGGCGGCGGCCGGCTTCATTTTCGGCAAGCCATCTTCTGCGCCTGAACGCATCTCTGGAAAGCATTGCCTCCAGGTCGAGGTATAAAAAGAATCTTTCCCACTGGGATCTCTGCCGGGCCGTTAACATATATTCCACTACCTGATCCGGCGCAAGCCTTTCGCGAACCAAAACCGCGCCCGTGGCAATATCCATTTCCAGGGGAACGCCGTCCGGCCCGTAAACCGAGGGCGGTCTTAAATTTAAATTCAAGCGGTTAGATTCCAGAGCCACTGTAACATTAGCCTGTTCCGGCTTGTAGAGTTCCGGAAAAACTTTTGCACGCACAATGAAGGAGCCGGCCTGGCTAAGATTAACATAGTCCCGCAGATCTTCTACAAAAGAAAAAGATTCTCCGCTTTCAACGGTTATTTCGCGGAAATAAACCTGCTGATACTGTGTCCTCTTTCTAATAAGGGAATCGGCCGCTTCCAGCGGCCTGTTGGATACCGTCCTGATATCAAATTCGATGGAAAAAGCCCGTTCATCAGCCAGTTTGAAACGATAAGTGGCCGGACTGTTATTCGTTATCGTAACCTGCACATAGACAGGGTCGGTTTCGACGTAATAGATTCTGCGGTCAAAAAAACGGATGCTAAAATCAACATTGTCCTGGCTTGCCGCCGCCGAAAAGGGGATAAAAACACAAAATACAACCGATAAAAATATTGTTAAAATACCAAAATATCTACTCATATTGCTTCCTATCTATACTATCAATGGCATACATTTCTGTACTATATTAATCGGTATAATAGCATGAATTCCTTATCCTTTCCTGAGCTTCTGCAAGTGATCGGCAAGTCAAAACAGGTTTCTTCCTGCGTTTCCGCCGTAAAAGAGGGGAAATTTCCCCTGGAAATTGAAGGCTGCCACGGCGCCCTGGGCGCATTGATCCTGTCCAGGCTTTATAACGCCAGACCGGGCATGTATTTTATAGTGGTTCCCAGGGAAAGCGATGCAATTGAGCTCGCTCTGGATTTAGCCGAGTCGGGGATTCCCTGCCTTCAATTTCCCGGGTGGGGCACGGCGCCCTACAGGGAACTGGCACCGCTTTCTGCCGTATTCGGGCAAAGAATCAAGGTTTTATGCGATTTAACGGCGGGTAAACCCGGTTTTTTAATTATCCCTCAGCAGGCCCTGCTTACTCCCCTGCCGCCGCCCGATTACGTAAAAAGCCTGATTATTTCCGTAAGGCCAGGGGAAAAAATCGACACTCACGGCCTTTCAAAAACCTTGATAAATTATGGATACACCCGTGTACCGCGCGTGCAGGTTAACGGTGAATTTGCCCTGCGAGGCGAAGTGCTGGACATATTCATGGGCGGCGATGAACAGGCTTTCCGCATCCTTTTTGATTTTGAAAAAGTTGAATCAATTAAGTGCTTTGATCCTGTCGATCAGGGCAGCCTGCCCGACAGCAAAAAAATCACGGAACTGTTAATCCGGCCAATGCGTGAAGTTGTCTGGAGCGATGACAGGATAGAGGCGCTTGCGAGCAAATTGGCATCTTGCCGGGAATTCGCCGACGGCGGAAAAAGCATTATAGAGGAATTGATAATACGGCGGTTTATTGCCGGAGAGGAATTGTTTTTCCCACTTGCTTTTGAGGCAGCGGGCAATCTGCTTGACTACAATAAAAACGGATTCCTTACACTGATCGACAGCGAACGGCTGGACAATGCACAGGAAATTTTCGAACGTGAATACCGCAGCATGTATACGCACTCTTCCAAGAGTGAAAAACATCATGGTTACCCGCTGCCTGAACGCCTATTGCTTAATTTCAGAGAAATGGTCGAAAGCTATAAAAAGACAAGCCAGCCCAAGCTGATATTTTTCAGGGCAATAAAAAGCGAAGTTGAAAGCGGGATTAATCATATTGATATTACATGCGAGCCGGGACGGAGTTTTTTCGGGAACATCAATTACCTTAAAGATGAATTCGCCGCCCTTTTCGCCGGCGGCTGGAAAATCGCGGTAGCGGCCGAATCGGAAATACAGGCGGCGCGCATAAGCACAATCCTGAAACCCAGCGATTCGCTTTCAATAATGGCTTCACCCCTTTCCGTGGGTTTCTCCATGCCTGATATAAAATTCGCCCTTGTCCAGGAAAACGAAATTTTCGGCCGCCGGAAACGCCCGCCTCGTTCTCTTAAAACCGTGCTATCGAGCCCAATCGATACCTTTGTTGAGCTTAATCCGGGCGACCATGTCGTGCATGTAAATCACGGCATTGGCCTGTTCAAGGGCATTGAACGGATCAAGGCGCTGGGGCATGAGCGGGATTATATCGAACTTGAATACGCTGGGGAGGAAACTATATTTGTACCTGTCGAGCAGGTAAACCTTGTGCAGCGCTACATCGGCAACGAGGGCCTGCCGCCGAGGCTGGATACACTGGGATCAAAAAGCTGGGAGAACCGCAAGGGCCGGGTAAAAAAAGCGGTCGAGGATATTGCCGAAAGACTGATTGAACTGTACTCGAAACGCAGGCAGGCGCAGGGTTTTGCCTTTTCCAAAGACTCCGAATGGCAGACCATGTTCGAAGCGGCCTTTCCCTTTGAAGAAACCGAGGATCAGCTCCGCTGTGTTGAAGAAATTAAACAGGATATGGAAAGTCCGCACCCGATGGACAGGCTTGTATGCGGCGATGTGGGGTTCGGCAAAACCGAAGTAGCGGTACGCGCCTGCTTTAAGGCGATTATGGGCGGCAGGCAGGCGGCGTTTCTTGCCCCCACCACGATACTTGCAGATCAGCACTACGAGAATTTTCTTGAACGTTTTTCCATGTTTCCGGTGCAGATAGCCATGCTTTCACGCTTTGTAGACCGGAAAAAAACAAAAATAATTTTATCGAAACTTAAAAATGGCGAAATTGATTTATTGATCGGGACGCACAGAATTATCCAGCGTGATGTGCAATTCAGGAACCTTGGATTAATTGTAATTGATGAAGAACAGCGCTTTGGCGTAAAAGACAAGGAGCGGCTTAAGGAAATTAAAACCAATGTCGACTGCCTTACCCTGTCGGCAACGCCCATTCCCCGCACCCTGCACATGAGCCTGCTGAAAATCCGGGACATGAGCCTTTTGGCCACGCCGCCAAGCAACCGCCACCCGATAGAAACTTCCATCGAGGAATACAACGAAGAAAAACTCGCCAGGGCAATCCGCCGCGAGGTAGAGCGCGGGGGACAGGTTTTTTTCCTTCACAACCGTGTGGAAACATTAAGGGAAACAAGGATTAAAATCGAACGCATTGTGCCGGAAATGCTTGTCGAAATAGCCCACGGGCAGATGAACGGCAGCGATCTCGAAGACGTTATGCGCCGTTTTATCCACGGCGGTTTCCATGTGCTTCTTTCAACTACAATCATCGAGAACGGTATCGACATCCCCAATGTAAATACAATCATTATAGACAGGGCGGACATGTACGGAGTATCCCAGCTTTACCAGCTTCGCGGAAGGGTCGGGCGAAGCGACAGGGTTGCATACGCCTATATGTTTTACCCCAGGGAGAAGCTGCTTTCGGAGGTTGCCATTAAGCGGCTGCAGGTAATCTCCGATTTTACGGAGCTGGGCTCGGGCTTTAAAATCGCCATGAAGGACATGGAAATCCGCGGGGCGGGAAATCTTCTTGGCAGGGAACAGTCGGGCGACATTTATTCGGTAGGGTTCGATATGTATCTAAGGCTGCTCGATGAAGCGGTAAAACGCCTTGAAGATTCCGATTATGAAGCGGAAACAGAAACCCTGCTGGAACTGGAATACTCAGGGTTTATCCCCGACAGCTACATCGATTCCCAGCAGGAGAAAATGGAAGTTTACAAAATGATCGCAGCCGTAAGGGAAAAGGATGAACTGGAGCGTGTCTATGCGGAATTGCTGGATCGTTTCGGCCCCCTGCCCGACGAGGCGGCATCCCTGCTTGCGCTGGCGGAAATAAGAATCATCTGCCGCTCCCTGGCCGTCTCTTCTCTCAGGGAAAAGGCCGGCCAGGTGCGCATTGAGTTCGCGAAGGTTTCACGGGTTAATGTGGAGCGGCTTGTGCGGCTAATGAAGGAATCTTCGGGTAGAATCAAACTGGATCCCAAAAAACCGAACGTACTCGTTCTTTCCGCCGGCGCAATTGGCTTAAAGGAAAAGAGCGAGTACATCAGGGAAAAACTGGAAGCCCTGGCTTAAAAATTAACGTAAATCCTTCCCAAAAGGCTTACCCTATGAACAGGCTCAATATTTTTGCCGGCTGCAGGCGCAACATAGCTCAGTGAAATATCAAAGGGCACCTTAAAATCGGCAAACGCAGCAGTAAAAAACATTCCAGGATTAAAACTTATTTGAGGGCCCGGTGCATCATCATCATTTTGATTTACAAACGGAGCTACAAAGAAGTTAAGGGGAATGCCCCAATGGAGGGTTATCCCCCTGCCAACCTCATGTTTGAAGCGGGGCTCCAATTCAAACGTTATTTCCAGAGGGTGGTCTACGCTGCGGGTTTCATAATTCGGGCCTATCACCCGCTGTTCCGGATAATATGCTATTTCTGCAAAGAAATTAAGATAAAAGACAGGGTAGCATAGAATATCGTAGTAAACCTGAAAGACTGAACCCCAAAGGTGTTTATCACCCTCACGCTCGCTGTCATGCCATGAAGGCAGGGGGAGATCTAAACCGGCTGCGACGGCAACGCGAAACACTCTATTGGCTATAAGGCCCTGCCCGCCCAGGATGCCTGCCTTTAAGCCGAAAAAGCTGTCCGAAAAATAACCGTATTTACCAGCATCATAATACGACCAGGCATTGAATCCGGGAAGCCACAATGCCTGTACGGCAAACCAGTTGTTTATACCATACTCAAACCCTAAACCGGTACTGAAAGCCATGACCTTTCCGACTTCCATTCCATCCCATTCCTGGGCCTGAAAACCAAATGACGGCGCGACAGTAATACGCAGGGTCTTATCGCTTACAAGCTCTGTCTCGGCAGAATAGCCAGGGCTAACGGATAAGGCAAGCAAAATTGTTATGGCAAAAATTATTTTTCTGTTCATTTGTTCATCCTTTATTGATATTCGTAGGCGCCCATGTCTATACCAGGGCCAATTATTCTGTTGTTTCCGGCCAAATCCACGGCCAGTCCGGGTCCTCTTGTACCAAGGACACCCGGTGCGGGGATATTTGCCGAACCATCCGGGTTGAATGTAATCGTACCGGCGCAATCCATTGCATCATATACCCCCATAGGCTCAGTACCGTTGTAGAAGCTGCTATTCCCTGCATCTCTTACGGGGCTCGAGCTTTGGAGGCGGTAATCGCCGCCTGTACTTGGGGCATTGGCAGCGGATGAAAGGGGGGACATAAATCCCGGATCTACAGAGCCGTCAAGACAGCCTGTACCCCATGCGGGGTCTGTTATACCTTCTATAAGGGAGTTTCTGATATTGGCATCAGGGAGACGGTAAGTATCATCATTGATATTGTCGTCTTCACCGCCCCTGTTGCCATAGATTATACTATTATCAATGAAGCCAACTGTAGTTACATCAGCAAAAAAAGCACCGCCGACACCCAAATCGGTGATATTATGTGCAACGGTTACATTGGTAAGATATACATAAGAATTAACCGGCAATTCTACTCCGCCGGTATAACCAATTGACCGGTTGCCGGTAATCTGTACATTGGTCAGCGCAATAATATTGTCATCCATACCGCCTCCAAGAAAGATACCGCCGCCGCTTTCAGGCGAATAATTTCCGCTTATACGAACATTGGTCAGCACCATATTTGACATAATTTGAGACGGGCTGTTTATTCCGACACCCTTGTTACCGCTGATCTCCCCTCCTTCCATAAACAGACTGGCTTTGCCGGCAAAACCATGCCCATCGTTATTAATTATATTTGTATTTTTTAGTATCACGGCGGAGTCAAGAGAATCGGAATGTATACCCGCTGCGAAAGCCATACCGGGTACCAGCGTCGCACTATTATTGCGGATAACGCAGTTCTCGAAGTAGGGGGCAGAAGCTCCGTCAACAAAGACAGCGGCTCCTTCACCGTACGAATCGGACATATTATCGCTGAATGTACAGTCCATAAAAACCGGGCTTGCATCGCGAACATATGCCCCGCCGCCGTAACTTGTATAATTATCCCTGATAACAATGTTAGAAAACACCATATCCCTTGTGGCATTTATGATATGCAGACCCGCGCCGTAAAAAACCTCACCCGGATTTCCGGTCCCCAGAGGCACCCCATTAATCGTTAGGGTTGATGTAATACCGCCGGCGCTGGTTTCGGCTACATGCAGCCCTTCTACCAGGGTAGGTTGATCTATGCCGATTGCGGCTACAAGGTACCTTGACATTGTCGCACTGCCGGAAAGGATAGTTTGACTGTTGGTTCTATCCCTTTCGTCTCTGTTTTTTTCAGTCCCTTTGTCCGAGAACCCGCCGTAGATTTTTATGCCGTTTTTAAGCACAAAGCACCAGTAATTGCTTGAAAGCTGCGTTACGGGGTTAATGTCTTTTGCCCATTCAGGCCACTGTGCAACGGGCAGATTCACCCAATCCCAAATTGGGCTAATGGTTCCGGCGGCTATCCATATTTCATAGTTATTGCTTACAGGATCAAAATCATCTATCAGCTTTTGCAAATTATCAGTCGCTTCAGCCCAGCTGGAACCGTCCCCCTCGCCCTTCTCGTAGACATAGCGCACATTGGACAAAGCCGGAACCGTATCCATTTCTGCGCTTAGGGTAACCCTTTCCGGCGGCATGATGAAGGCAAAGCTGTTGCCGCCTGTTCCCTCCGCACCTGTCAAAAAATTCAGAACTGCACTTTCCGTGGCAGCCTTAACACTGACAATGGTTTTGCCGAATGGCGGCTCTACCATAAAGCTGACAATTTCTCCCGCGCCGAAATAGCGGTCTTCGCTTCCTGATATTATAAAATAATCATCCTGCCCAGGTTCCGGTAATACCTGTTCCGGCCGTATAACGGTTAAGGTGTAAACAACCGGATCGGGAGCTTCTTCGGGGTTTGAGGCAGTGATCCTTATTGTTCTTTCGCCGGCAATAACTTCATTAAACGGAAAGTCATAAGTGGCAGTCCCGTTTATAACGCTTTTGGGATCGTCCATAAATTCAAAGCTGATGCCTGCATTATCTGTATCACGTTTATGCGGAGTAATATCAAATGCCACTGCATTGTAATTTACGTAGACCTTGTACTCTGTGATGCTTGAATCAAAGCCGGGCAAAAAAGGCCAGGAGTAGGCGCCCAGCTCCCGCTCCCCGGTATTGGGGTTATCGGTCCATGTATAAAGATCAATGCTCCTTACCCAGGGGGGCTGCATCCTTATTACATTGATGGTATAAATCGTTTCAAATCTGTAATCCCTGTAAACCCTTAGCGTAACCCTAAAGTCCTTTACAACAACAGGGATATTAAATTTACCATCCCTATTGGTTTCTGCCTTATCATCATAGTTGATGGAATATTCAATGGATTCTCCCTTATTGGGGACGCCGGTAACAACCATGGTTACCGCATCCATTGGAATAAACGCATTGTAATTCATGGAACGGGCGGAAAAAGCGGGGCTTAGCCCATAATTAAGAGCTGCTGTTTTGCCGTCCACATCAATGGTTTCTATGCTGATATTGTCCAAAATTGCAATATCAATAAGAAGCTCATTTACGATCGGATTCTCGCATGAGGCAAAAAGAACAAAACCGATTATTAACAGGCAAAGTTTTATTTTCTTCATTTTAATTCTCCTCCGCCCCGATATCTACGCTTACGCCCCTGAATCTGTCGTTTCCGTTTACATCTTTCAAAAGCGCATCCACTATTTTACTGCGGACAAAGTCCATTTTATCCTGGCTAAAGTTGTTTATTATGTCAGTAATAAAGGCATATACAGGGCTTAAAATATTCCATGCTCCTGTTGAATAAACCGGATAATGGTTATTTATGCCCCTGTCCAAAAGAGTATCGTGGTCGTCCAGGCTGTCAGAATGTCCCGTGGCTATCGAATTGAATAATGATATACCCGGATCCACCTGGATTGTTAAAAGACCGTCGGGATCATAATTGTCCTTAACCACGCAGTTATACATGGACGCTGCTCCTGCATACGGGAAACCGGTATAGGCATCAACTGCGTACGAAGGATTGCCCCCCCAGCCTTCGCTCCCGCGGTTATTTATGATTGTAGAATTCACCAGAGTGACTGCACCATGAGCTTGATTAACTGTATGTATGGGATGTTCCATATTGTCCTTTATCATAAGGTTTATCAGAACCATATTACCGTTCGTATTTCTTATTACATTGGTGCTTCCCCAATTTTGGGATACTGTGCCCCCTATCATTAACAATGCAGTGTCATTCAGCGTTCCGGAATAAAGGTCTATGGCGCTGCCGTTACTTGCAACATCCTGGTTGTAAGAAAATTCGCAGCCGATAAGAACAGGTTTGGCATCACCGCCTATCGTCAAGCCTCCGTTAAAAGTAGCCCTGCCGTTTTTAAAAATAATGTTTTTCATAATGGGACTGGCATAAGCTATAAACATAACTCCGGACTGAATGGCATCAATTTCAATACCGTTTACAAAACATGAGTCCAAGTAGGTTATTACATTGCCAGGCCCCTCCAGGGTAAGCCCTTCCATGTAGGCAAAATTGATACCAGCGGCAATCATGACTCTAACGGTCCTGGTTATGACCCCTGTATTTTTATCCTGTATGTTACCCGAAAGTATGGTTTCGTTGGCCTTTATATCACGGTGCTCCATGTCCTGTTGGGTAACTTCCCTGCCGGAAAAACCTCCGAATATCCTTACCCCCTCTGTAAGTACAAATGCCCAGTAAAGCTCATCGCCTTTTTGTGTAGGGGGCGGTATTCCAAAGTTATTTGCCCAGCCGGCAATGGCCGCCGCGCTAAGAGAAGTCCAGTCCGGCGTATAAGTTCCCCCGGCTACCCAGATTTCGTAGTTATTGGGATCGCCGGCGGTATCCACATATTCGTCTATAAGCCTTTGCAGATCGCTTGTTGCATCCGCCCAGCTCATGCCGCTTCCCGTGCCGTTTTCCGACACATACCGCACATTGGTATGGGCGGCCTTTGGTATTTCGGTGTAAACCACCCTTATTTCTACAGTCTCCACAGGCATAAGGAATACATATATCTGGGATTCTGATACGGGTAAATATTTTTTTTCTCCGCTTTCGATATGTACAAGCTCTATAGTGTTAAATTCATAACCAAAAGGCGGAGCGAGCCTAAAGGACACCGGATCTCCGGGACCAAAGGCCTTTTCATTCGGGTTAGGCGTATCGGCGCCTCCGAATATTTCAAAATAATAACCCGGTATTTTAACAGTATCTTCATGCGCCCTTACCTTCCTGCTGCGGTTTATTACAACACAATAATTTTCCCAGCCATCTTCATCGGCGTCTTCTGTTCCTGTGGCACTTGCGACAGGCCTCGCCTGTACATAGATCGTTATGGACTCCGCTGTATCGGGAAATTCAACTGTAATTCCTTCGGAATTATCAGGAAGAAGCGCATCGGCCGCAACCGCTGTATTCAGGTTGTAGTAGACATTCACCCTTTTCGGTCCGCCGGCAGGTTCCACAATGGGATTGACAATCCCTTTCATGTTCAGCCACCTGGCTGAATAAGTAACAGAGACCTCATAGCTGCTTTCTTCGCCGGTAAAAGCCGGAGTCAGACCCCTGGGGGTTCTTTCATTTTCGGAAATATTATTAATGTCGGCGTAAGCCCTAACCTCTATGTCTCTTAAAAGAAAATCAGCTCCCCTTACAATCCTTAATGTATAGACGGCTTCTTCCATGTACGGACGAATGACACGAATTTTGATGAAGATCTCATCCAATTCCAGGGGGAATTCAAACCTGCCGGAAGATGTTTCATTGCCATAGGCAGTTCCATCACCACAGCTGTAACGGACCTTCCCGGCTCTGTGTGCAAATCCGTCTACAGTAATAAATCTTGTAGAAGGCGGAACAGCAGATGTATATTCAAAAGTGTCGTTTTTGAAAATGGGCCTTAGATTATAAGCCTGTGCATCATCAGCCTTAACGGTGAGGTTTTCCAAAAGTGAAGGACCGTAAAGCAATTCCTGTAATTGATCATTCTCGCAGGTACCAAGGGTCAGGGTAAGAAGAATAAGGCTTATGAAAGACAATACCCCCGGTATGAAAAATCTTGTAACGTTTTTCATATATCCTCCTGCACCGGCTTAGAAAGAGAACCAGTGGCCGGCCATGACTCCCGTTCCAAATAGAAAGGGAAAACCGGTGCGGATATAGGGCTCTACATAGAAACCGCCAAGGAAGTAGAATCTATAACCGGCGGAAAAACCGGTAAGCATGGTATTGGCCATTATTTCGTCCTCCCTGTAAGAAGAAAACCCCCAGCTTAGCTGGGTAAATATATCGCCGGGACCCAATCTTAAAAGATTGTACCTGACAAATATGTCCCCTTCAGTGGCGGAAATACCATCAAAGTCCGACTGCATGGCAAATCTGACGCCTGCACGGAGGAGGCCCTTGTCTTCGGCATAGATAAAATAACGGTCGAGAGCCGCTCCGTAACCCATTGCCGCCCCTTCCCGTGTATTAAGGTTCATTTCGACCCCGCCTCCCAGGGAATAGGGATAGGCTCTGTCATTTGAAACTTCTTCGGCCGTCAGAGACGAAAACCCGAATGCAAAGAGGAACAATAAACAGAATAAAAAGACGCTTAAACGTGAAAAGAAATAATCCGGTTTTTCCATGACATCCATCCTTTGAAAATTGATTTTTGTGTAAAAAAGCTACAAAAGGGCTGAACAACTAGAAAGAATAAGGCATGGAATAAGGCGAGTGCGTGTATACTATCATACTACCTTAACAAAAGTCAAGGCTAATTTTCAGGTTATACTTCAAACCCGTCTGCGATAACAGAAATCTTGTTAATTGACGACTGTGTAACAGCGGCCATGCCGGACACTTCCTGTGCACCCGAGTTAATTTTCCTGATACCGGAGGATACCTCTTCCATGCTGGTCGAAATCTCCGTGGCGCTGGCCTGAAGCGATCCGATTTCATGAAGCATGGTTTCGTTCCCCTGACTCATTTCCTGTGAGCCTGCACTGACTTTGGAGGTAAGTTCATTCATTACCCGCAGGGATTCCATCACCTGGCCGGCGCCGGATTTCTGTTCCCTGACGGCGTTATCAACTTCTATAACAAGTTTTTCTGTATCGTTAACCCGTGTCGATACATCGGAAAAGGCGGCGCCAGATGCTTCCGCATCTTTAACAATTTGACCTATGGTCTGGACAATCTGCTTAAGTTCCGTGCTAATCTTCTGAGACTCAACGGAAGAATTCTCGGCAAGCTTGCGGATTTCATCGGCTACAACCGAAAAACCACGACCTGCATCCCCGGCATGAGCCGCTTCGATGGCGGCGTTCATCGCCAGAAGATTTGTCTGGGCGGCAATGGTAGCTATAATCCTGTTAGCCTCCTGCAGGGTTTGGGACTGCGTTACAATTTCGCTTATGCGCACAGCGCTGTCTTTCTGGATTTTACTTCCTTTAACAGCGGCATCCTCGACAGTCCTGAACTGAGCAGCCATCTTTTCTGTAACCACGCCGATAGATGATATATTTCCAACCATCTGTTCAACCGCAGATGAAGCCTGGCTCATGCTTGATGACTGAATACTTATCGATTCTTCCAGGCTTTTGATATTCTCTATTATGCCGTGTATTGTCCTGGAAGATGTGTTAACATTTTCCATCTGTCCCTGGGTTTTTGCCAGCACCTGTTCTGTAGCGCCCGATATCTGGGTAATGGAAGCCGCCATATCAGAAGCGTTTGTCTCCAGCCTGTGCCCGACATCGGAAAGCTCTTTCTGGCCGCCCTTTATATCCCGTATACCCTCGCTTAAATATTCACTGAACGTATTAACCATTCCGGCTATCGTCCCCAATTCATCAACCGAACAGACCGTTACACGCTTAGTCAAATCCTTTCGTTCAGAAGAAAGATTTTCAAGCTGTTCAATTATTGAACTGTAAAGAACAGAACTGTTCTTTTTCAGGATAAAAGCCAGAATCGTGATAACAAGAAAAAAGACTATCAGGGGAATGAATATTCCGGATAATCCTCCGTGGGATTCAGAAAAATTAATTCCGGCTTTGGTTAGGCCAAGCATAGTAACGGAATAGGAAAAAAGTATTGATATAAGAAGTATCGCCAAAGGAATGATAAAAGCCTTTAACTCCTGGCGGTGCTCGCGAAGGCTGCGCGGATACTTGGAAAACTTATAAGACATCAGGGTGCGGGAGACCAGGCCGTCGCTCATAACATAAATAAATGTTCCCATGACCATTCCAAAAGCCAGGGCGGCAACAAAAAGCGGCCACTTTACAGAAGCCTCAAGACCTAAATACTCGCCTCGGAAAAAGACGCCTCCCAAAAAGAGAAAGTGTATAACCGCATTCAAACCAATCATCTTGATAGGGATAGAACCCAGCGTTTTAAGCCGCTGCAAATACTGTTCCCCGGTTATATCCTTAAAAAAGGCCGGACTAAAGCATTTGGCGTTACGCCCCAGCACAATGTTATAAATGACGATGAAGCCCAGGCCGGGAATGCCAAGCCTGAAAATCAGACTGGAAAAAGAATACCCGAAAAAAATTAAAATCATGAAATCAGAAAAAATCATGACTACACTGCTAAGAAAAATCATCACTGCAAAGATGTATTTTTTACTAATCATACAAAACCCCCTGAAAAGACACGTACGATTGATTATCGGCCTGATTTTAATAAAAAATAAGGCTGGAATGCCATGGCAGACAGAGATTGTATTTTTATTTGATCTGCCGGATAATATACAATATAATGATAAAGACAGTTTTTTTGTTTGTTTATGTGGTTTCTGCGGTTCTCTTTTTGTTTCCAATTGGAATTATTTCGTTTATTTTAAGCTTTTTGGGGCTTGCAAAGCCCATGGCGGCAATGATTTACCGCGTTGCCCAGGGCTGGGCGCTGCTGCTGATTAAAATGACAGGGTGCCCTGTAACTGTAACCGGCAGGGAAAATATTCCTTCCTCCGGCGGCGTTTGCTTTGTCAGTAATCACAGCGGTATCTTCGATATTGTGCTGCTGCTTGCCTACTGCGGCCGCCCAATCGGCTTTATTGCAAAAAAAGAGCTAAGTTTAATTCCCGTCTTTAACTTATGGATTTTTCTGATTGGCGGCCTGTACATAGATCGAAAAAATATCCGCAAGGCACTTCGTACCATAAACAAGGGAGTGGCCAGAATAAAATCCGGCGGCTGCATGATCATCTTCCCCGAAGGCCGCCGCTCACGGGGCGAGGGACTCCTGCCCTTCCACCCCGGTTCTCTGAAACTTGCCACTCAGGCGGCAGCCCCCATAGTCCCCGCAGCCGTTGCCGGCAGCTACGATGTGTTTGAAAAAAATTATCGCGTAACAACAACTCCGGTAAAGGTCTGTTTCGGTGAGCCGATTTACACATCGGATATGCCCTCCGAAGACCGCAAGCAAATCCTTGCCGATAAAATCTACGGAGTTATAAAGGAACAGCTGGAATAGAGAAAAGAGAAGAGGGATACTTCCCAAAAAACTCACACGGAGAACACAGCGAAACGGAGGGCACGGAGAATAATTAAGAGGGAAAGTTAAAGTTTTTACAGGTATACCAGGGGGTTGTTTATGAAAAATCGCAAAAGCTGTCTGTTCTTCGTTTTTATTTTTTACCTTTTATCTTTTCTCTTTTCCTGTGATCTATTTTCCGGCGACACAGACAACGATCTGCTAAAAAAGATTGATGCAGAAATCGCCTGGGCAAATGCGGACAGGCTTACGGTAACCGTGGCTATCCCTTCCGGCTGGGGCACAAGCCCGCAGATTGGGACAAACAGATGTTACGACAACACTCAGACCACCCAAACGCCCCGCAAGGGCTACCCCTTTACCGTTGAGTTCACCCCAGAGCTTGCCTACAGCCTTGACCATTGGAGGGCTTACCTGACTTCTTCCCTGCCCGCAAACTGGACAAGCGACCCAAGCCTTTTAGATACCGCCCCCCGCATTGACGGCTCATCCGTTTCGGTCCCGGCGGGTCTTCCGGCCAGAGGGGGCAGCGGCAGTTTTACGATCAATACCTCTTTGCCTGTTACGCTTATTCCGTGGTGCAAAACAGAACCATATGTTTTGAGAACCAGCCCCCGCCATGCGCCTGATACACTCTACCCCCGCGGCACTGATATTGTTATATACTTTAACGCTCCCCTTGCACTGCCTCCCGATGAGGATTTGCCTTCGTTGTTTACATCAGGGGTTATCGTTATCACAGCGGACGGCGTACCTGTTAGCTCCAATAATTTGTATTACAATTATCCGGTTTATAGCGCCAGCCCTGACCGCGCCGAATACAAGGTTACCATAAGCGCAACAGACGTACCTGGCGACAGTTTAATTGAGGTAACGGTAGGCCCGGATATATTTAACACTTCCGATACACCAATGGCAGAAGCGGAGATTTTTTCATTCACCACCTCCCCGGCAACGGCAAGCGGCAATATACTTACCTGGGAAGCAACATATACGGGAACTACCATAATTGTAAACTGGACAGAAGACTCGAATGTTGAAGTAAAAGGGCGGTATCGAATTGATGGGGGCGGAGATAACGAACTTCTTAACAACACAATCCCAAACGTATCCCTGCCGAACTTCAACAACGTCAGGCAGGGCGGTGAAATTACCGGCATACGGGAGTACGAAATCTTTTTGGATTTGTATGTCGAGGGAATAAAATCCAATGCCGGTTCCAAACAGTTTAAAATATGGAACATAGCAACGCCAAACCTTTCCGGCGGTGGCATTGTAAGCGGTTCGGAAATGGCAGTAAGCAACACAGAACCATTAATAGAGGTGATTGATGAACTAAGCCCATATACTGAAACCAACCAAAGGAAAACCATAGGGTTTAAAAATATTGCCTCCCACAGTTTAAGCGCACAATATGTGGTTACTAACAGCTTTACCGTTACCGGCCACACACCCATAGATCCCTTTACCGGCAAGTTTTACGGCAACGGGCATACTGTTACCATACAGGACTTTGGGAGCACTGGGGCTTACATGGGACTGTTCGGAGACACAAACAATGCGGTAATCCGTGATTTTACCCTTGTCTACGACTCGGACACGCCCGCTTTGCACAACATCGTTACTATTCCGGCAAACTCAAACACCCAATACCTTGGCAGTGTTGCAGGTAGAATACAGGGAACAACGGAAATTTCCAATATAATCACCCGTGGGAGTCTTGAAACCGAAGAACTCGACATCGCAAACACAAAATTCCTTGGCGGCATAACGGGGTATATGGCAACTACAGCAAAAATTGCCAATTGCCGTGCGGGCATGGATTTTACCTGTATTACTGGAAATCCCTTTGAGGTTCGCTTTGGGGGTCTTATTGGTGGGTGCGGAACACAATCAGGCAGCGGTATAAGCGGACATATTGGTATAGATGCAATTAATGTTACGGGAAAACTGTCTTTTGAACATAAAAACACAAGCGGGTATATATTCACAGGCGGTGTTGTAGGACGTTTACAATCTCAAATTACCGTCAACGATGTTGAATTTTCCGGAGCTATTATGGTTACAAGAAGCGACAATTCCACATTTGTAAGTTATATCGGCGGTTTTGCAGGGGAATTAAGCAGCCCCACAGTTTCTAACTGCCATGTCAGCGGCTCAGTTGAAATAGGCTCCTTTGTAGCAAATAATTCTGTTCACATTGGAGGCCTTATTGGAGAAACTACGGGTACTGCCAGTTATGGCACAACCATTACAGACTCATGGGTAAGTGGCAGTATTCGAAGCGCTGTCTCCAGCTCCTCCCAAAATGTGACTTGCGGCGGCATTACCGGTAATAGCTTATGGACTAACTATACGAATGTCTGGTATGAGGAAGGTTCTATCACCGTAACAGGATTAGGCGGCGATCTTTATATAGGCGGCGTTATCGGGCGCATAGTGAATTACAATACCTTCACAAACTGCCGGTCCCTTGCTACCCTTGTAAGCGCTTCACGCACAAGCGGTACAATATACGCCGGAGGTTTTATGGGTTATGCAGCGGGTTCTGACCTTGTTAGGTGTTATGCGGCAACCGAAGTTCGCGCCGAGGGGGGAGGGACGGTATACGCCGGCGGGCTTTCAGGGGCATGGATGATCCAGACTGCAGGGACACTTGTAGCAGATATTGAAGTATCCGAATGTTACGCTACGGGAAAGGTAAACGCTGTTTCCGCTAATTCTAATGTCGCCGCAGGTGGTCTTATAGGCTATATACGTTTTACCGGGACTGGCATTAGGACCTTGAAAAACTGCTATGCCCTGGGTGATGTTTACGCGGACAAGACAGGCGGCACCGGCACCAACGCCAACGCAGCCTATGCCGGAGGGCTCGTGGGTTATGCGCCAGATACCGACCTTACAATACAGTATTCCTTTGCCAGGGGTAATGTTTCCGTTAAATCAGCCTCTACAAACACCGTGTACGCCGGGGGAATTATCGGTTACATGGGCAGCGCCTTAGCCTCCGGTTCCTTGAACAACAATGCGGCGCTTGGAACAAGCGTTACGGCAATGGGCTATCCCACCGCCCCTGCCGACACCGCTGTCGGGCGCATTTACGGGCACAATGGCGGAAGCACCGGGACATACAATTATGCGCGAGGCGGCATGTATCTTGGAACGAGGATTTATACCAACAATCCCAATCCGTCTTTCACCGATATTACTAGCGGCCGTCCGATAAACAGCGCGGCAGATCGCGATGGTGGAAATACTTCTCACCTTAATTTCATGAATAGCTCTACATGGGAAAATGACAGCGGACTTGACTTTGACAGCCAGACGAGCGGAACACCTCCTGACCATGCCGCCGTTTGGAGCTTCGGCAAACTGTCCCAGGGCTGGCCTACGCTGGCGAATGTGGGCGGCCAGTAAAGCACCCGCAGGGTGTGGATGAGTAATGTAGCACGCCGCGGCGCACAGTAAATGTTATCAAGACGGTTAACGCGCGACAGCTTTAGCTGGAGCTGCGCGCTTATAGGAAGGATATAAGCGCCGCTGCCGAACCATGGTTTGGCGGCGGCGTGGCGTCTTTGCGTGAGACCTTTCCCTACAAACTCCCTTGCCTCAATTTACGTTTTCATATAATAATACCAATATGCCGAATGTAATTACTCTTTACCAAGGCACTACTTTTTCGTTTGATACGGTAGATATTTCCCGGGGGAAACCATATAAAGATTTTGGCGCTGGTTTTTATACATCCAAAATCAAAGACCATGCATATAAAATGGCGTTAAGAAACAAAGAAATAGAACAAATCAGAAGAAAAGACAATCATGTTAATGCATTTGTTTATTCCTTTGAACTGGATTTAGATCAGCTAAATTACTTGGACATAAAAGAATTTACAAGTGCTGACAGGGAATGGATGCGTTTTATTGTAAAAAACCGTTCTGAGATAGAATTTCAGCATAATTACGATTTGGTTATTGGCCCTACGGCAAATGATAATACCCTGACAGCTATTGGACTGTTTTTCGCAGGTGCTTACGGCGATGTAACAAGTGATAATGCAATTGACAGACTTATCGAACAAATAGACCCCCAAAAACTGCCCCATCAGTATTTCTTTGGCAGCCGGAAGGCAGTAGAACTGCTTGTTTTAATAACACGGGAAACGCTTATATGACAATAACCGAGCATACTATACCATTTTGCATTGATGCCCTTTCAGTCCGCGTTGCACAGCAATATGCAAAATCAAACGGTTTATCCCATACAGATGCTTTACGGTTTTTTATATCTACCAAAACTTTTGAACTTCTAATAAACCAAAAATCGTATTTGTATCTTGAAAGTTTGGAATATATTCTTGATATGCTTGACGCAGAACTGTCCGAAGATTGGGACAGGTGGTATAAAATATAACCATAGGAGTATCGAACGAATGGCTTTGAATCAGGTCTTATATTTACAGGCTGAAATCTCCCATCTGTATATGAAACGCCGAAATATCACTCCTATTGAATTTCTTGAACAGGATAAAAAATATGGAATACTGAAATTTCTTGAGGCCGGTTATGAACCTTTTCACCTTACCGGACCTGAAGGGGTATTAAACGAGCTTGAGCATTATATCGATTCTTGTATTGAAGATAAAAAATAGTCAACAACCACCGCAAAAGGTATAATGAAATCTGTGAAATCAGCGTAATCAGCGGACTAAAAGATTGATTGTCCGCTTCATAAATATCTGTGTTCGCCGGAGTCTGTAGGAAAAGTTCTTGTTTTTTTCACACGGAGAAACACGGAGGAATGGAGAACACGGAGGAAAAGTCTGAACTGGCTTATACAAATGGCCTATACTCCGAACCATTATGCGGCATTGTTCCTTCTATTAAGCTCATTCA
>Ga0099364_10000621_pt1 | contig 60596 bp, 57 predicted proteins | sample TergutTh196P3_FD_73070 | JGI IMG/M metagenome (GOLD analysis project Ga0099364, IMG submission 73070) | Microcerotermes parvus P3 segment gut microbial communities from Pointe-Noire, Republic of the Congo - Th196 P3 | ecosystem: Host-associated > Arthropoda: Insects > Digestive system > Gut ... | reverse complement strand
CCGCAAGGGTTGCCCCTACAATATCTATCCTCATATCTTTCAAGGCAACCGCAAGGGTTGCCCTTACAATATCTATCCTCATATCTTTCAAGGCAACCGCAAGGGTTGCCCCTACAATATCTATCCTCATATCTTTCAAGGCAACCGCAAGGGTTGCCCCTACAATATCTATCCTCATATCTTTCAAGGCAACCGCAAGGGTTGCCCTTACAAACACCACTAAACGATACTGCATATTTGCTTTATGAATAAAGCAAGTTAGAATTTCAGAACTCCTGACTTGGCTCAAGCTTGACTGTCACTATTTTGTATCGTAGTAACAACCTTATTATTACCTTATTTTTTCTACAAAACAACCTTAGTAGAAAAAAAGAACCTAATAAACCAACCTTATTACCTTATTTACAATATTTTAGCCAATAATGTAATAAGGTAAATTGTGATGGAGTCCCTCATCTACTAAGGTGGTTAGTGAGCCATGCCGAACTATTGTTTTGTTGGAAAAATATGGTGTGAATAAGGTACAATTAGAAAAATATCTCCAAAAATTGCGCTATTAGGGCGACCGAAGGGGAATTTGGTGTTTACCTGCTTATTTCGGACATACCCGTTCACTTTTTAGTCTTTCTTTCATCAAAAAACTCTGACAAAATGACACATTTTTTTCTTAAACACTGTGTTACAATAAATTACATTAAATGTTTTTAAACTGAACATTTTTTTCACAAATCAAACTAAAAAAATTTCACTTTTTTTTACAAAAATTTGCAAATATCATAAAAACAATAATATCTTTGCACCCGAAATATAATAAAAATTTATGAAAACAACTGATTTTTTTAAGTATATAGCGGTTTTGCTGATTTTTGTGGAGAGTTTTTCATGTAAAAAATGGGAAAATGCTGAATTATTTACGGAAAATGGTATAGTTAAATATATTTCAGGCCCGGATACTTGCGATGATTATATGATTTTGATTAAGCAAGAAAAATCTGACCTTATGTTATATTATAAACCGAATAATCTTCCCGAAAATTTTAAAGAAGACAATCTATATGTGAATGTAAAGTTTAGTATTTCTGAAAAAAAACATAACTGCGGTTTTGGTGGTTATGTCTCAGTTATTTACATAATTAAAATTCAAAAACAATGAAAAAAGTATCATTATTGATTTATTTATTCGTATTTGTTGCTCCTTTTGCAGAATTGCGAGCAGAATATGAAATCGAAAACGGTGATATTGAAACGTTTACAACTCTTTTTTCAGAAGACGTTAATTACACTTTGCAATTATGGAGTGACCATTACGGGTTAGTAAAATCAGTGAGTAGCATCCAAGCAATTGTGCAAATACCTGTCAATGATCTATCTTCCGGTATTTATTATTTACATTTCATAATAGATGGACAAATTTTGGACAAGCAAAAAGTGATAAAAAATTAAAAAAAAATAAAAAAATTTCACTTTTTTTTACATAAATTTGCAAATATCAAAAAAACAATATTATCTTTGCACCCGAAATAAAAAATATATTATGAAAACAATTGATTTTTTTAAATATATAGCAGTTTTGCTGTTGATGGTAGATATTATTTCATGTCAAAAAACCGATCCTTCAACTGCTTTGTCAGATGAACAGATTTCCTTAAATTTATCAAAAAGTGGAAAGATAGACCCCGAACTCCTTATTGGAGAATGGGACTGTGTGAAGTTTGCTTATACAGTAGAAGGTAAGAAAATCTCGAATGTAGTAGCCATATCACAAGGTAGGCTTACAATACCATTTGCATACTCACCAGATGATGACAATGGATTAAATCGGTGGGAATTGCAGGTTGTGAATTCAATTATGTATGTTTGCTCAATGGAAAGCAATTATATTGAACTTTTTGTCAAAAGAACTACTTATATAAATGTAGTTCCCCCACATTTAGAATATGACTTAATGTACGCTTTAGAGAATGCGCTCAGTTTTGTCATTAAAGAAAATGAATTAATAATTTATTTTCCGAAAATAGAAGATGAAAATAGATTATCGCAATGTTCGGTTGTTAAGAACAAGAATTTATTAATCTTAAAAAAACGATAAACCATGAAAAGAGCAGTTTTTATTGTTGCCCTTTTGGGTATTTTTGCCCAACATATGTTTGGACAAATCAGCGAAGGAGGAACGCCAATAAGTTTCTCTTCAGATTTTGATGCGAAAAGAGAAGTAATTCCCTTAATGACAATGCCTCTTGTAGATGCGAGAGCACTTAACGAAGAGGATGAAAGATTGGAATCGGAAAACGTTCAAAGACCATTTCGTTTTGGTTATCTCATACACGTTGACATTGACATCAAGAAAGATGGTATAAAAATAGAGTTGCTGGATGGCGGAAGTATATATCTGTTGAAAATACATTGTCCCGATGCTTTTTCCATCAATTTGATTTATAATCGTTTCTTTCTTGGTGAAGGGTCAAAATTCTTTATCTACAATGAAGAAAAAACAATGGTTTTGGGTGCATTTACACCGGAAGTCAGCAATAATCAGTACAACGAATTTGCCACGGATTTGGTGCAAGGCAATTCCATTATCTTGGAATACTATGAGCCGAAAACAACAAGCAATGGTATTATCAATATTAGCAAAGTCATACATGGTTATGTAAATATTTTTTCCAGAGGGTTAGGAGATTCTGCCCCTTGTAATGTTGATATACTTTGCGCACTTGGGAATAATTGGAGAAATGAACAACGCTCCATTTCCATGTTATTGGTAGATAATAATACAGCGTTTTGCTCAGGCTGTCTTATAAACAATACACAACAAGATTTTAAACCCTATATCTTAACTGCAAATCATTGTTTGGATGGTAGCACAAATACTTGGATTTTCAGATTTTTGTATTGGAAACCTAATTGCGGTTCAGGTAATCCTACTAATTGGCAAAGTATAACAGGTGCAACTTTGCGGGCTAATTACGAACCGTCTGATTTTGCTTTATTGCAATTAAGTTCAAGCCCCCCTGCAACTTGGAACTTATATTATGCAGGTTGGGATAGAACTGCAACACCTGCGCAAAACTCAACGGGAATACACCACCCGCGAGGGGACGCAATGAAAATAAGCTATGAACAGCACCCTGTTGTTGCAGCAGCTTGGAGTGGAACAGTGCAAAATCATTGGGAAGTACAACATTTTGAACAAGGAACTGTGCAAGGAGGCTCGTCTGGTTCACCCCTTTTTAATCAAAATCGTAGAATAGTGGGTCAATTACATGGTGGCGATTGTTTAGGCTCCGATAATAACTGTGTTTGCAACAATCCTATGGGACTATACGGTCGTCTTGATATTTCATGGACTGGTGGTGGCACAAATGAGACACGATTGATTAATTGGCTTGCACCCGGGAACAATCCTCCCCAAACTCTTGATGGAATGTATCAACCTTACATTTCTGGCCCCACCCTTATCTGCACCTCATCTATATATTCCATAAACAATCTTCCTCAAGGCTCATCAATTTCGTGGTCCAGTAGCTCCTCAAGCATATTATCATTGATGTCAGCTCCAAATACCAATAATGCAATATTTCAAAAAGTATCAGACGGTCAAGCAACAATCTATGCCACCATCACAATTGGAAGTAATACAATATCGTTAAGCAAAAAAGTTAGCGTTGGTGTTCCTTCCCGCCCTCACCTACAAGATGCAAGTGGGAAAAACTACACTACCCCCAATCCATCCTACACTCTCTATTATGGAAACCCCACCACGTCACAACAATTTCATTTTGTTAACCCTCCCGGCTCTGCTTCAGCAGACGCAGTATTTGAGAAAGTGTTAAATCCTTCTCATTTTACTATGATAAATTTGGGGACTTTTGTCAATACTATCCCTTTATGTGTGGGTGGCGGCACGTTTACAGCAAAAGGAATAAACGAATGCGGCACAAGTCTTCCAACAACTATGCATTTAACAATAAAAAATCCGTCAACAGGTGGCGGTTCTGGTGGTCCGGGCAAAAATATCAAAAGACTGCCTTCGTTACCAACCTATTCTCAGATTATTTCTCCAAATCCAGCTTTTAATGAAATATCGGTTACAATTCTCGAAGAAGCAGAATATGAAATCGAAAACGGTGATATTGAAACGTTTACAACTCTTTTTGCCGAAGACGTTAATTACACGCTACAATTATGGAGCGACCAATTCGGTTTAGTAAAAACAGTTGTCAGCAACCAAGCAATTGTGCAAATTCCTGTCAATGATCTATCTTCCGGTATTTATTATTTACATTTCATAATAGATGGGCAAATTTTGGACAAGCAAAAAGTGATAATTTATTAACCTACATTATTCATATTATTTATTTTAACGCAAAGTCGCAAAGTTGAGAACGCAAAAAACGCAAAAATAGAGTGGTTAAAAAAGAAAAATTGTGTCCTTTGTGTATTTCAATAAATTCAATAACCAAAACCTTTGTGTTCCTTTGTGGTTAAAAGATATTTTCATTTCTTATGAATAATGCAAGTTAAAAAAAAATAAAAAAATTTCACTTTTTTTTACATAAATTTGCAAATATCAAAAAAACAATATTATCTTTGCACCCGATTTTTGCCAAAAAACAAGAGGAAAATCATCCGTAGAGAGGTGATAAATAGGAAGTTAGAAGGGCGACACTTGCAAAGGAAATCTCGAATTGCTTTAGAATTTTTTTGAATTTAATATATGAACCAAAAAATAAGAATAAAATTAAAATCTTACGACCACACTTTGGTAGACAAGTCGGCTGAGAAGATAGTAAAGACCGTAAAAAGTACGGGTGCTGTGGTAAGCGGACCTATTTCGCTGCCCACGCACAAGCGGATTTTTACAGTACTTCGTGCCACTTTTGTCAATAAAAAGTCGCGCGAGCAGTTTCAGTTGTCGTCATACAAACGTTTGATAGATATTTATAGTTCAACTGCAAAAACCATTGATGCGTTGATGAAATTAGAATTACCGAGTGGCGTGGAAGTAGAAATAAAAGTTTGAAGTAAAAAGATAAAAAAATGCCAGGACCAGGATTAATAGGAAAAAAAATCGGAATGACATCCGTTTTCAGTGTTGAGGGAAAGAACGTTCCATGCACTGTTATCGAAGCGGGTCCTTGTGTCGTGACTCAAATAAAGACTGTAGAAGCAGACGGATATTCCGCCCTTCAGTTAGCGTTCCACGACAAAAGAGAAAAAAGCACCACCAAGCCATTAAAAGGGCATTTTCAGAAGGCAGGTGTAACTCCCAAGGCGAAGCTGGTAGAATTTAAAGGGTTTGAGGATAAATATCAGTTAGGTGATGTCATCACCGCTGAAATATTCTTAAACGATACTTGGTTAGATATTACAGGAACCACCAAAGGAAAGGGGTTTCAAGGAGTTGTTAAGCGTCATGGTTTTAGCGGAGTAGGCGGACAAACACACGGACAGCACAATCGTGGACGTGCGCCCGGCTCGCTCGGAGCCTCATCATATCCTTCAAGAGTATTTAAAGGAATGAAGATGGCAGGTCAGACAGGCAACAACCAAAAGAAAATATATAACCTAAGAGTAATAAAAGTAATACCCGAAAGTAACATCCTTATGGTAAAAGGCTCTGTTCCGGGTGCAAATGGTTCATACCTAATCATTCATAAGTAATGGAACTGAACGTAGTAAACATAGAAGGAAAAGAGACAGGTCGCACCGTCGACCTGCCCGAAACAATTTTCGGAATTGAGCCAAATGACCACGCCATCTATTTAGACGTAAAACAATATTTGGCAAATCAGCGTCAAGGGACTCATAAGTCGAAAGAGAGAGCCGAAGTAGCCGGTAGTACAAGAAAACTCCATAGACAAAAAGGAACAGGAACAGCACGAATTGGAAGTAAAAAATCACCACTATTAAGAGGCGGAGGTAGAGCATTCGGACCTAAGCCACGCGATTATAGCTTTAAATTGAACAAAAAACTTAAAAGGTTGGCACGTTTGTCAGCGCTAACATATAAAGCAAAAAAGAACGCAATTTATGTAGTAGAAGATTTTACCTTCGAAACACCCAAAACAAAAGAATTTTTGGCAATTCAAAAAAATCTTGGACTCAATGGAGTGCGCTCAATGTTCGTTTTAAAAGAGAGAAATAAAAACATATATCTCTCTTCACGAAACATACAAAAATCGGAAGTGGTTATCCCCGAAGATTTGAATACCTACATAATTATGAGAGCCAAAACAATGGTTTTCACCGAGAGTGCAGTAGCCGAGTTAAGCCAATTTTTAAACAAAAAGGAGGAAAACCATGAGTAATACAGGTCATATTATTATTAAGCCTTTGGTAACAGAAAAGATGACCAATTTAAGCGAAAAGTTAAACAAGTTCGGATTTATTGTCCGCCGTGATGCGAACAAAATCGAGATAAAAAAAGCCGTTGAAGAGATGTATAACATTAACGTTTTAGATGTTAACACTATGCGCTATGCAGGCAAAAAAAAATCTCGATTGACCAAAGCCGGATATTTACGTGGCAAAACTCACGCTTATAAAAAGGCAATCATTACGTTAGACAAAGGTGAAACAATAGATTTTTTTAGCAATATTTAACAAAAAAATGGCAGTTAGAAAGCTAAAACCCACAACACCGGGTCAAAGACATAAAGTTATCGGTACATTTGATACGATTACCTCAAGCGTACCGGAGAAATCCCTGCTGGCACCCCTCAAAAGAACCGGAGGAAGAAACAATTCGGGTAGGATGACGGTGCGCCAAATAGGCGGAGGACATAAAAAAAGATACCGGATAATCGACTTTAAAAGAAATAAAGATGGTGTACCTGCAAAAGTAAATTCAATACAATACGACCCCAACCGGAGCGCACGTATAGCGTTGCTTTTTTACGTTGACGGAGAAAAGCGTTATATACTCGCTCCCAATGGATTGCAGGTAGGACAACAAGTACTTTCGGGCAGTGGTGTTGCACCCGAAGTAGGAAACTCTTTGCCGTTAGGTGAAATACCCTTAGGAACAATAGTTCATAACATCGAACTTCAGCCCGGCAAAGGCGGTTGTATGGCACGAAGCGCAGGAACGTTCGCACAATTAGCGGCACGTGAAGGAAAATACGTTGTATTGCGACTCCCATCAGGTGAAGTCCGCATGGTACAAACTGTTTGTCGTGCAACAATAGGAGCCGTAGGAAATTCAGACCACGCGTTAGAACGCTCGGGTAAAGCAGGGCGTACACGTTGGCTCGGAAAAAGACCGAGAGTTAGAGGCGTCGCAATGAACCCCGTTGACCACCCAATGGGAGGTGGTGAAGGAAGAGCATCCGGCGGACATCCACGCTCCCGTAAAGGACTATTAGCAAAAGGCTACAAAACACGTAGCCCCAAAAAAGCTTCCAATAAGTATATAATTGAAAGAAAGAAAAAAAAGTAACATCTTAATTTAGATTGAATTATGAGCAGATCATTAAAAAAAGGTCCATATATACACTACAAATTGGAACAGAAGGTTTTGACCATGAACGATTCAGGAAGGAAATCAGTAATAAAGACCTGGGCAAGGGCTTCAATGATTTCTCCCGATTTTGTAGGTCATACCATTGCGGTACATAACGGCAACAAGTTCATTCCGGTTTACATCACCGAGAATATGGTAGGTCATAAATTAGGTGAATTTGCGCCGACACGCACATTCCGCGGACACGCAGGTAATAAAAAACGTTAAGCGTGATTAGAGTTAATTAATTAATACCAAGAAAATGGGTGCAAGAAAAAGAATAAAAGCCGATGAAAGAAAAGAAGCCTTAAAAACAAAGGCTTATGCAAAACTACGGAACGTCCCTACATCGCCTCGAAAAATGCGATTAGTAGTGGATATGGTTCGCGGAAAAGATGTAAATTTGGCGCTTAATATCCTAAAATTTTCAACCAAAGAAGCATCACGCAGAGTAGAAAAACTCCTACTATCAGCAGTCGCTAATTGGAAAGAAAAAAATGAAAAAATTAGGCTCGAAGACGCAAATCTTTATGTAAAAGAGATATTTGTCGACGAAGGCAGACAATTAAAAAGAATCAGACCACGCGCTAAAGGTAGAGCATATCGTATCTTAAAAAGGTCAAACCACGTTACGATACAAGTGGACAGCAAAACGACAGATATAATTAATAAAAAGGATAAATAAACGGAAATGGGACAAAAAGTTAATCCGATTAGCAATAGATTAGGAATCATAAAAGGATGGGATTCCAATTGGTACGGAGGAAAAAACTACGGCGACAAACTCGTAGAAGATTCCAAAATCCGTAAATACCTGAACGCACGACTCGCCAAAGCAAGCCTTTCCAGAATTATTATCGAAAGGACACTTAAACTTATCACAGTTACAGTCCTTACAGCAAGACCCGGACTGATAATAGGAAAAGGCGGTACAGAAGTTGATAAACTGAAAGAAGAACTGAAAAAAATTACTGATAAAGAAGTACAAATCAACATCTTTGAAGTAAAAAAACCCGAATTAGACGCTCTTATTGTAGCGAATAACATCGCACGACAACTTGAGGGACGCATCCCATACAGAAGAGCCGTTAAAACAGCAATTGCATCTACCATGCGGATGGGTGCTGACGGTATAAAAGTTTTAATTTCAGGACGTCTGAACGGCGCAGAAATGGCTCGTTCTGAAATGTATAAAGAAGGTAGGACTCCATTGCATACCTTCCGAGCAGATATCGACTACGCAAGAGCAGAAGCGCTTACGAAAACAGGGCTTTTGGGACTTAAAGTCTGGATTTGCAAAGGCGAAATTTACGGGAAACCCGACTTAGCTCCAAATTACGCTCAAAAAGAGATGAATATGGGACCCGTCGGAATGAACCGAAAAAGAGAACAACCCCGAGGCGACGGCGGTTTCAAACGCGATAGAGACAGAGACTGGGACAGAGGAGATAGAGGCAGTCGCGATAGAACCGATAATCGAGATAGAGACAACAGAGGCGGCGGTGGAGGCGGCGGATTTAGAAAAGATAAAAACAATCGTTATAAACGTTAATTGAAGCGACACGATGTTACAACCAAAAAAAGTAAAGTTCAGACGACAGCAGAAAGGCAAAATGAAAGGGAACGCACAACGCGGACACCAATTAGCCTTCGGCTCATTTGGCATAAAATCCCTTGAGAGCAAGTGGATAACAGGTCGTCAAATTGAAGCGGCTCGGATTGCCGTAACAAGATATATGCAACGGCAAGGACAGATATGGATACGTATCTTCCCCGATAAACCTATAACCAAAAAACCCGCAGAAGTTCGGATGGGTAAAGGAAAAGGTAACCCCGAAGGATTTGTTGTGCCCGTAACACCCGGCAGAATTTTAATAGAATGCGAAGGCGTTTCATACGAAATTGCTAAAGAAGCCCTTCGGTTAGCGGCACAAAAATTACCCGTTATTACTAAATTTATTGTAAGAAGGGACTTTGTTGAATCATCAAATGTATAAAATAAGATGAAAACGTCAGAAATAAGAGAAATGACAATAGCAGAAATTGAGGAACGAGTTGACGCTACCAAAGTTGAGTTGGCACGTTTAGTCCTCAATCATCACGTGTCTCCATTGGATAATCCGATGAAGATAAAACAGACGCGCAGAGATATTGCCCGTATGCTGACAATTTTAACACAAAAAGAACAAAACGCATAACCAAAAAATCAGAGATGGAAAATACAGAAAGAAACCTCAGAAAAGAACGTGTTGGCGTTGTAGTCAGCAATAAAATGGATAAAACCATCGTTGTAAGCGTTGTCAGTCGCGAAAAACATCCCATGTACGGAAAATTTATGAAAAAAACTAAAAAGTTTTACGCACACGACGAAAAGAACGACTGTAAACCGGGCGATTCCGTAAAAATTATGGAAACCCGCCCCTTAAGTAAAACCAAACGTTGGAGATTAGTAGAAATCACAGAAAGAGCTAAGTAATTATGATACAGCAAGAATCCAGACTTAATGTAGCCGACAATAGCGGAGCAAAAGAAGTTCTTTGCATTCGTGTACTTGGCGGAACAGGACGTAGATATGCCTCGATAGGTGACAAAATTGTTGTCGCAATAAAAAGCGCAGTCCCGTCCTCAGATGCGAAAAAAGGAACAGTTAGTAAAGCAGTTGTGGTTCGTACCAAAAAAGAGATACGAAGACCCGACGGCTCATACATACGTTTCGATGATAATGCCTGTGTGCTTATCAATAATCAAGGTGAAATTAGAGGAACAAGAATTTTCGGACCCGTAGCAAGAGAACTTCGAGACGGATATATGAAAATTGTTTCATTAGCACCCGAAGTACTTTAATATTAAATATTTATCAGAAATGGCAAAATTACATATTAAAAAAGGCGACACAGTTATCGTGAACACAGGAATAGACAAAGGTACCGAAGGCAGAGTGCTTGAAGTATTTCCGAAAAAATTGCGGGCAATTGTTGAAGGCGTTAATCTTGTCAAAAAACATACAAAACCTAACGCTAAACACCCCCAAGGTGGCATCTTGAAAAAAGAAGCTCCAATCCATATCTCAAACCTTAATCTTAAAGACCCCCATTCAGGTAAACCTACCCGAATCGGGCGTAGATTAAATGCTGACGGTAAATTAGTTCGTTATTCTAAAAAATCAGGGGAGGAAATCAAATAATGAGTTACATACCTAATTTAAAAACAAAATATAAAGAAGAAATTGTCCCGAACTTAATGAAAGAGTTCGGCTATACGAGCATTATGCAAACGCCAAGATTAGAAAAAATTGTTATAAACCAAGGCGTTGGCAAAGCAACAGCTGATAAAAAATTAGTTGAAACATCTGTCAAAGAACTTTCTTTGATTTCTGGACAAAAAGCTGTGCAATGTCTCTCTAAAAAAGATATTTCTAACTTTAAACTGCGTAAAAAAATGCCCATTGGCGCACGTGTTACTTTACGCAAAAACAATATGTACGAGTTCTTAGAACGATTAGTTAAAGTTGCTCTGCCACGTATCAGAGACTTTAAAGGTATCAATAGTAAACTTGACGGACGCGGAAATTATACACTCGGCGTTTCAGAACAGATTATTTTCCCCGAAATAAATATCGACACCATAAGTAAAATTATGGGAATGAATATCACTTTCGTAACAACAAGTAGAACAGACGAAGAAGCACAAGCACTACTCCGCGAATTTGGATTGCCCTTTAAAAATTTGAAAAAGAACTGATTATTTTAGTGGTTAGTGGTTAGTGGTTAGTGGTTAGTAGGGGCAAAAAAACTACCTTTTGTGGACTTTGTGGTAAAATTTTTTAGCATCGGAAAACATACGAGTTTGCCTTCATTCCGCGACATGCGTGTATGTCCCGAACGCACAACAAAAAAAACCTAATTACATTACTCCTTATTTGGCGTAAAATCGATTGTCGCAAATTTGGGTTGTAATAACAACCTTATTATTACCTTATTTTTTTACAAAACAACTTTAGTAGAAAAAAAGAACATAACAAACCAACCTTATTTTCTTATTTACAATATTTTAGGTAATAAGGTAATTTCCATTTCTGCAAATCTCTGCTCTTGCATTAATCTTTTTGTAACCGGATCGGTTGCTAAGTATTCTAATGTATGTGTCATACGTCAATTTAGAGATGGCGTTAAGTTTCCAAAGCGTTGCTGGTACTCGGCGAGTTGTGCTAAGAGGGCAGCATTATTGCTTTGCAGCGTTGCGTTATTGCTTTGCAGACCGATAATGGCATTGCCTTGTTTTGTAATTGTATTGTCCTTTCTTCTGATTACTCTATTCTGTTCTTTGACAGTTTGTTTCCACGACAAAACGTCCATTTCTGCAAATCTCTGTTCTTGCATCAATCTTTTTGTAACCGGATCGGTGGCTAAGTATTCTAATGTATTTCTCATTTTCTGTATGTATTTATTGGTTATTGGATAATTATGAATTTTTAATAAATTTTCTTCAACAAAATTTATTTGCTCAAATAAACTTAATAGTTGTAACAAATCGCGGCACTTGTAGCCTGAGCTAAACAATTCCGGTGCGATGCGCCCCACGTGTATGAAGTAGGCATCGTGAGTAAGGGCTTCGATGAGCGGGTCGAAGGGCTTTTGAATGCTTATTTCTTCACCTGTCAACAAAGAAACCCCGCTTCGTTTTACCTTATAGGCTACATCTGAAATGTGCGATGTTTTCGGCGTTTCGTCACCAATTATGTAGATGACTGCGATTGGCAACGCCTTTAAAATTCTGTCACCTTTTTTGATTAGATTATCTTCATTTTTGTAATGATTGCCCATGTATGTGCGAAAACGCGCTACGTCGGCGGGTTTGAGAGACTGCTGTATTTCTATCAACACCTTTTTTTTGCCGCCGCCTCTTGTGCGAATTGTGGTAACAAAATCTAAATGTATCGGTTTTAGCGTTTCGATGGGTTTTGCTTGTTTATCAGTATCCGTTTCTTTATTTTTTTCCAGAATATATTCCTGCGGCGCAAATTCGATGTCTAAAATCCGCTCGCCAGTTATTGTACCCACAAGGCAACGCGCGTTGTCCTTGTCTGCCATCAGCGACTTGAACACCGCGTCATACATCGGGTTAGCGATAATGATGTCCTTCTTTTGTTCTGTCATATTATTATTCAAAAATTTTACGCCGCAAAAGTAATATTTTTTTTGGGGACATGCAAATTTTTTTTGGATTTTGAGTGGATTTTTGAGTTTTTTTAGCAATATCTTTAAGTTACCTGCATTATACATCATTGTTTTTACGCAAAGTCGCAAAGTTGAGAACACAAAGAATAGTGGTTAGTGATTAGTGGTTAGTGGGGGCAAAAAAACTACCTTTTGTGAACTTTGTGTAATCATTTGTGTACTTTGTGGTAAGATTTTTTAGCATCGGAAAACCAAACCTCACCATCTCTATACACCCCACACTGCAGCACTCGGTACGAGTGCAAAGTAATAACTCGGTAGGGGCATACCCTTGCGGTTGCCTAAACAGCGCAATTCGGGGGATCTCCAAAAAAAAGATGCATTCTTTTAACGCAAAGACGCAAAGTTGAGAACGCAAAGGGCGCAATAAAAAAACCAACCTCATAACTATTTATTTATGAGGTTGGTTTGGTTTTAATAATTTTTACAAATTTACAATGAATGTTAATTTATTCGTATAATTCCGCTTTTTCCTATGCCCACACCCCCCAAAAAGGAAATAACGGCAATGATTAGTTTATAGAGCAAATCTTTGTCATCTTTTAAGTCATATCAATTAAAAACTTTTTGTAGTGAATTTGTTAGTTCTAAGTCAATTTTTTCCGATGTACAGCTCCATGCAACGTGCCATACTAAAACGTACAAGAGGGTGATTAGTGACTGCTGCCTTTGATAAAATTCGCATGTTCTGCCCAAACTCAACGTCTATTTCTTTTGATAATTCTCTAATGTTTCTATTCATAATCTTATTTTTGTTTTTTCATCAACTTATTTTGTTTAATAATTAGGTATAAATTAGGTTTGTACCCTTTGCAACCTCCTCCTGCTTTCTAAAATACCCTCTTGATTATGTTTTTGATGGAATTGTGTGCCATTGACGGTGCCGGATTTCATTTGGGGGAAATTTATGCCGGAATGCTCGTCTTCGCATTCTTTGAGGGCGGCGCGTTTTGCTTCTAATTCGTCGCATGTTTGGAAATACTGGTTGCAGAAATCGAAATAAACAGCCATGGTTTCCGGATTTGGTACTGGCCAGCCCATACTTTCGTACGTTTCACAAACCTGAGCATAACCATACGGTCCTTTAATATAATTTGCGGTGTCAGCAAATGTTCCACGTGGAACATCGGGATGGTCATTCATATATCCAAACATTAGTCTTGTTATGTCATATGGCACTGTTAACGCCGGTTCCAGTGCTTCACGACCGTTGGTTATATAAGTAAGACTATCTTGCACACCGGCTTCCACCGCGTCACGCTCATATTCGCATGGATCACCATCCCCATACCGGTACACCTGGAACCCCAGGTTCGCTAGGTATGTACTGTCTTCCGGGGTGAAGTCACGTGGGTTTATATAATTTTTTCCTTTGATCACGCCTTTACCGGTTGATTCCAGTTCTTTCAGTTTCTTAACCAACCAAGCAATTTCCGCAGCGGAGTATTCTTTCGGTGTCCAATGGAACTTTCCATCAGAAACCGCATGCAGAATATCCCCGTCTTCCAGATTCTTTTCCGCAGTTTTAAAATCCGATGATTTTACGTTTTCACCTTTCAGTAACAGTTCTGCAATACGATCTTGGTCAACCTGGTCTTTCTGGCATGCGCTCATAATAAACGCAATAAGTAACAGCAACGCAGGTGGCAGAACAAAGCCGGTGGGTTTCAAGTGCGGCTTTGTTTTAGGCAAATGGTTATTTGCCCCTACATTCTTTTTTAATAATTTTTTCATCGTCTAAACATTTTTTGGTTATTATATAAAATTTATAAGATAAATGCAATATTTCTGAAAACTAAAAACTGAAAACTTTTTTTCTACCTTAAACGTAAAAATTAAAAAAAAGTTATGATTTTTTATTATTTTTGGAAAAATTTATTAGTTACTTTTTGATGCATCTAATTTGTGCAGGTTTAACTGCTTTAATATTTATAAATGTAGCAAACCCTTTATCGTTAGTAACAAAATAATAGCATTTCATTTTTGTACCAATTACGTACTGCATTGTATCTTCCATATCTGAATATGGAAAAAGTAAGGATTTTTGTATATCTTGTTCTCCAAAATCAACTATTGTGAATTTCGTAGCAAGATACCGAATTATTTCTTTTATTTTAGCATTAGCCATCTTTTTTTGAAAAAATGCTACAAATTGCCCTATACTTAACGATGAAATAAAAAGTCTTTTACTGTTCATCGAAAAAAGAAATTTCAAACATTCAACATCAGCCTTTATGTTCAAATAAAATCCATTAAGTACATTCGTATCAACAAATATGTGATTTTTAGTCAATTTCATACCATTAGTATTGGGTGATATTTTTTTAACTCTTCGGTAGATAACAAATCAATGTTATCGTTTACGAAACCGCTAATTGCAGCGTCGTACAGCGTTTGTTTGCTAACGTTTGCCTTTTTTAACATCAAATCTATCAACTCTTTTTGCATAGATTTCACTATTTTTTTTTCTTCTGCACTCATATTTACTTAAATTTCATAAATTATTGAAGGGTTTTTTCTTCTGCGATTTTGTACCTATTAATAAAAACATAATATTTCTGAAAACTGAAAACTGAAAACTTTTTTTCTCCCTTAAACGTAAAAATAATAAATAAGTTATGATTTTTTATTACTTTTGCAAAAAATTTTTAATCAAAAAATTATGAGAAAGTTTAATGTTGCGGGGAATTGTATCCCTAATATGCACTATATGGTTGATATTAGTGAAAAAATTGACCAAATTTTTTTGTTGGTAGAGGATTGTAGCTATTTTACAATCAATCGTGGTCGTCAGTACGGCAAAACGACAACGATCGGGATGTTAGAAAAGCGTTTACCAGACGATTATATTTGTGCGAGTATCAGTTTTCAGTATTCAGAAGATGAAATGTTTGCAGATGAAAAAGGATTTTGTAAAGGATTGTTGAGAAGAATTTATCGGGCTTTATCATTGGAAAATACAGATGAGGCAAACCTTTGGCTTAATGAAAATATAACTGATTTCGCCAAATTAGACCTTTTCCTTACTGAAAGGAACAGAGACAAAAAAGTAGTCTTGATCATCGACGAATCTGACGAAGCCTCAAATAATAATCTTTTTGTAAGGTTTCTAAAAATGTTGCGCGACAAATATTTGTTTCGAAATGCCGGAAAAGATTATACTTTTCATAGCGTCATTCTTGCAGGCGTCTACGATATCAGAAATCTAAAACAAAAGATGATTTTGCAGGGTAATTATACTCCAAGTTTAGGCGAGAGTGCCATGAACTCGCCATGGAATATTGCCGTAGATTTTAAAATTGATATGTCTTTTTCAGCAAAAGAGATTGAAACAATGCTCGTAGATTACGAAAAAGATCATGGTACAGGAATGAATATCAGCGAGATAGCAAACGAAATTCGTTTTTACACAAGCGGGTATCCCTATTTGGTTTCGAGAATTTGCCAATTCATTGAAACTGATTTAGATAAAAATTGGACTATTGAAGGCGTTCAGGAAGCAATAAAATTAATACTTAAAGAAAAAAGTACCCTGTTTGATGACATGATAAAAAAAATTGAAGAAAATCAAGCTTTAAGTGATTTGATATTCGATTTAACGGTTGGTAAGATAAAATACGAGTACAATGTAGACGATCCTGTGATAAATTTTGGACTTATGTTTGGTTTTATTGCGGAAGAGAAAAACGGATTACAAATGCACAACAAAATTTTTGAAATTCGTATTACCAACTATTTTGTATCAAAAACCAAAAGAAATTGGCGAGAACAGGAAATTGCACAAACTCCTTTCAATGAAATTGTTAAAGATGGCTTTTTCGACATGGAACTTTGCCTGACCAAATTCAAACAGCATTATTCGGAAATATATACAGAAAAGCACTTAAAATTTTTGGAAAGAGACGGCAAACTTATCTTCCTAACCTACTTAAAACCATTAATCAATGGTTATGGTTTCTACCATTTTGAGCCAGAAACACGCGACTACGGCAGAATGGACTTGGTAGTAGATTTCCTTAAACAACAATTTATTATTGAGTTAAAATTATGGTACGGCAGCAGCAAGCACGAGGATGCCTACGACCAACTTGCGAACTATCTGAAATCAAAAAATATGGAGTGCGGATACCTGTTAACATACGATTTCCGCAAAAAAAGAGACCCATTGTTACATGAAACTCAATGGGTAAATTGGAAAGGAAAACGTATTTTTGATGTTATTTTGAGGGTTGGAGAGGAGGATAGTGATTAGTGGTTAGTGCCACGTAGATAGCCTCCTGTAGGGGCGTACCCTTGTGGTCGCCCTAAAAGCGCAGTTCGGGGCATCTTCATAAAATGCGACATTTTCAGTTTGCGGTAACATTTTCATAATCCGTTGTGATATAAAAAAAAGAACTGCCAAGTAAGGAGTTCTGAATTTAGTTCAACACAACAACCTCATATATCACTATTCATTATCATTTCAGCGGCATAAAGTGGAAAAATTTTAATATTTTGAAATTCTCCAAAATTTTCCAAAGAGCATCGAATACCGTATCTTCTCTTTTTTTCAGATAAAAACAAAAACATACTCTGCATAGTCCCTTTTGTACCAGCCTTAACTTCGACAGGTACAATGCTTTGTCCTTTTTGAACAATATAATCAATTTCGGCGGCACTCCCTTCTTTTTCGCGTTGCCAATAGTAGAGTTCTGCAGGCAGACGGTTGTTTTGTGCTTTAATTAATTCAATTCCAACAAACATTTCCGCGATGGCACCTCTGTTAATTTGTTCAATTTTATGGTCAAGCAAAATTTTAGTAATATCTAATCGCAGGATGCGTTGATAAATTCCTGTGTCTAAAATCATTAACTTTCTGTATCGATGGTTTGTATCAGCCGATAGTGGTAGTCCGTTGGCTGATGTGTGTGTAGTAAAATAGACCAATCCTGCCATTTTAAGTAAATCGACCGCTTCTTTAATTTGAGTCAGATTAGCACCTGAGTCCACTTTTGAATAAGTAAACTTTTGCCCTGTTTGTGTAATAATGGCAGAAAAAACTTCTTCTATTCTTGTTGGTGGAAAACGCTGTTTATATTTAGCAAAATCATTGTAAAAAGTATCGGTTAGGTCGTCCAAAATATTTTGGCAATCAAGCAAAGACCCACCTGACACAAATTTTGATACAACTTCGGGCATTCCGCCAATCACTATAAAACGTAAAAATAATTCTTTAATTTGATTATGGACTTCTTCGTTCAAAGGATTTTGTGGAGTTGCATTGTTCAATTTTTCTAGTAAAATAGGACGTTCTAATGCAATTAAAAATTCAACAAAAGAAAAAGGATACATATAGATAGAACGTACTCTTCCAACAGCATAAGAAGGAATTTTTTGCAATGCAAATTCCAAAAGCGACCCAGCAGCAATTACGTGAAGCAATGGCATTTGTTCATAAAAATACCGCAACGCTGACAAAGCATCGGGACAAGCTTGAATTTCGTCTAAAAACAATAACGTTTCTCCCGCTATAATTGGAGTTTCATGAATTGCAGATAGGTGTTCACAAATTAGTTGTGGGTTAGAATGACGTTCGAAAAGTCGTTTAGCACCCGAATGATCTTTGTTTTCAAAATTGATTTCCAAAAAATTTGTAAACTTTTTGCTTAATTCCCTAACTGCAGAAGATTTACCCACTTGCCTCGCTCCTCGTAAAATTAGTGGTTTTCTGTTTTCAGAATTTTTCCATTCTAAAAGATCTTTATCAATTTTCCGTCTTAAATATTTGATATTCATAACATTATTTTATTTATTCGTTTTTTATTCTGATACAAAGATAATATTTTTCTAATTATTGGGTGCAATAATTGGTGTTTTTTTGTAATTATTGGGTGCAATAAGTAATGAGATTTGAGTATCAAGTAATGAGATTTGAGTATCAAGTAGTGAGATTTGAGTATCAAGTAGTGAGATTTGAGTATCAAGTAGTGAGATTTGAGTATCAAGTAGTGAGATTTGAGTATCAAGTAGTGAGTAATGAGTTCGTGAAACGATTACCTTTGTGTTCTTTGTGAAACCATTGCGGTCGCCCTAAAAGCGCAGTTCGGGTGTTAAACCCCTGCCGAGTAACCATCGCCTTCTTTTCAGGGCGACCGTAAGGGTCTCCCACACAATATTCGCAAAACAATATAACATTTTCACTTCAGAATAATGAAGGCTTACTTCTATCACTTATAAACACACGAGACGACACTGATTTTTTTCGATTATCATGCCGAAAGTACAATCTGTGAAAATCAAAATATTTTTTTTATTATTTTCGAATTAAATGAAAAAATATTTTTCATTATCTCAAAAATATAACTTTCTAATATATAGATAGATAATTATAATAATAAGAATAGATAAAATAAAAATTACAAAAAAAAAGTAAAATTTTTCAAAAAAAATATAAGATAACCAAAAAAACTATTTATCTTTGCCGCCGAAATTTTTAGAAGATTTTTAGAAAATATCATAATAAATGGCAAAAGAAAGTATGAAGGCTCGCGAGGTAAAGCGGGCAAAACTAATAGCAAAATACGCAGAGAAACGTGCGAGAATGAAAGCAGCAGGCGATTACGAAGGGCTCCAAAAGTTGCCCAAAAATTCTTCGCCCGTTCGATATCATAATCGCTGCAAACTTACAGGTAGACCAAAAGGATACATGAGACAGTTTGGTATCAGCCGTATTTGTTTCAGGGAGATGGCAGCAACTGGACTAATTCCCGGAATTAGAAAGGCAAGCTGGTAAATCCCCAAAAATTAGAGTGTTAAATATTGTTCCGACAGGCGGAATCAATTTAAAACGAAATAAAAAAAATGACAGATCCAATTGCAGATTTCCTGACAAGAATCAGGAACGCCAATCAGGCGAAACATAAAGTTGTTGAGATACCCGCATCAAACCTCAAAAAGGATATGACCAAAATCCTACACGAAAAAGGGTATATACTCAACTATAAATTTATGGAAGACGACAAACAAGGCATCATAAAAATTGCCTTAAAGTACGACCCGATGACGAAAACTCCCGCAATTACTAAATTGCAGCGCATTTCACGACCGGGTCTGAGAAAATATACCGGATACAAGGATGTACCGAGAGTTCTGAACGGTCTGGGAATAGCCATTCTATCAACATCAAGAGGCTTAATGACCGACAAAGAAGCAAGAACTGAAAAAATTGGCGGTGAAGTTTTATGTTACGTTTATTAATTAAAAAGGAGGTAAAAGAATGTCAAGAATAGGAAAAGCACCCATTACATTACCCGCAGGAGTAAGCGTAACAATCAATGACCAAATTGTAAAAGTAAAAGGTCCAAAAGGAGAATTACAAAGGTCAATTCACCCCGACCTGAAATTAGAAATCGACAACGGAACACTAACCGTTACCCGTCCCACCGATTCAAAAGAACATCGGTCGATGCACGGCTTGTTTAGAGCATTGATAAACAATATGGTAGTAGGCGTTTCACAAGGTTTCGTGAAAAAAATGGAATTAGTAGGAGTAGGTTTCCGAGCAACATCAACAGGACAGATTTTAGAGTTATCCTTAGGATACTCACATCAAATCCATTTCCAGATGCCACCCGAAGTAAAGGTCGAAGCCGTTACAGAACGGAAAAGCAACCCTATAATCACATTAGAATGTATCGACAAACAACTGTTAGGACAAGTTTGCGCAAAAATTCGTTCCTTCCGTAAACCAGAACCTTACAAAGGCAAAGGTATCCGTTTTGTAGGAGAAGTTATCAGGCGTAAAGACGGTAAAAAAGCCAAAGCATAACCAAAAAATTGAAAAAAATTATGGCATTAACAAAAATAGATAGACGATTAAGAATAAAGAGACGCATCCGTTCGAAAATAAGCGGTTGCAATGAAAGACCGCGAATGTCGGTATTCAGGAGTAATAAACAGATTTTCGTTCAGTTGGTCAACGACGAGGACGGAACAACGTTAACAGCAGCATCGTCATTAATAAAAGAAATAGCTGCTCAAAGCGGAACCAAAACAGAAAAAGCCGCAATGGTCGGAAAACTTATAGCCGAAAAAGCACTCGCAAAAGGCATCGAAAAAGTAGTTTTCGACAGAAACGGATACCTATATCATGGCAGAGTAAAAAAATTAGCTGAAGCAGCACGCGAAGCAGGACTTAAATTTTAATGATTATGGCACTAGTTGATAAAGATAAAAGAGTTCGTACAACAAACGATTTAGAACTGACCGACAAATTAGTCGCAGTTAATCGTGTTACAAAAGTTACAAAAGGCGGGAGAGCGTTCAGTTTTTCAGCCATAGTTGTCGTAGGTAATCAAAAAGGAATTGTAGGTTGGGGATTAGGAAAGGCAAATGAAGTTTCAATAGCCGTCGAAAAAGGCAAAGAAGCCGCAAAAAAGAGCCTCGTAAAAATTCCATTAGTAAACGGAACAATTCCTCATGAACAAATTGCACACTTCGGTGGAGCAAAAGTATTTATGAAACCTGCATCGCATGGTACGGGTTTAGTAGCAGGAGGCGCAATGAGAGCAGTCCTCGAATGTGCAGGCGTAATTGACGTACTCGCAAAATCAAAAGGCTCCTCAAACCCGCATAACCTCGTAAAAGCGACATTACAAGCCCTCAGCCAAATGAGAGATGCCCATACAGTCGCAAAACAAAGAGGTATTTCAATAGAAAAAGTGTTTAACGGATAAAAATAGTTTAAAATGGCAAAAATAAAAATAAAACAGGTCAGAAGCAGAATAAAAACGACTAAAAGGCAAAAAGCTACCTTAGATGCCCTCGGACTGCGCAAAATGAACGCTACCGTTGAACACGAAGACACTCCCAACATACTCGGAATGGTCGCAAAAGTAAGGCATTTAGTCACTGTTGTACAATAATTATTTAAATAAAACGAAGTAAATCATACAATAATATGGAATTACATCAATTGAAACCTGCAAAAGGTTCTACACACCACCAGAAACGAGTGGGACGCGGGCAAGGCTCCGGACACGGCGGAACATCCACAAGAGGACACAAAGGAGCAAAATCTCGCTCCGGATATTCCAAAAAAATTGGTTTTGAAGGCGGTCAAATGCCCCTACAAAGAAGAGTACCAAAGTTTGGATTCAAGAATATTAATCGAAAAGAGTACAAATCAATTAATATAAGCGTTCTGCAAAGTTTGTCCGAAAAGAAAGGTTGGGATATAATTGCTCCCGAAAACCTCATCCAAGCAGGATTAGTCAAGAAAAAAGACCTAATAAAAATACTCGGAAAAGGTACTCTAACAGCGAAAATTGAAGTGAAAGCACACGCATTCTCAAAATCTGCGGAAGCAGCAATAATTGCCGCACAAGGTACAGTAGTAAAAATTTAAACTGACATGAAATTAATAGAAACAATTCGGAATATTTGGAAAATCGAGGAACTTAAAACACGACTTTTAACTACACTCGGTTTCGTTGCTATTTATCGATTAGGTTCTTATGTGGTTTTACCCGGCATTGATCCAAGTCAATTAGCAAGTTTACAACACCAGACCCGCGAAGGCGTTATGGGACTGTTAGATATGTTTTCTGGGGGAGCATTTTCGAACGCATCAATAATGGCGTTAGGAATTATGCCCTACATTTCAGCATCAATTATAGTGCAACTTCTCGGAATGGCGATACCCTACTTCCAAAGGTTGCAGCGCGAAGGCGAAAGCGGGAGACGTAAAATAAATCAAATTACACGATATTTAACTGTCGTAATTTTGTTTTTCCAAGCGCCAAGTTATATGGTGAATTTACGTATGCAAGCACCCGATGCCTTTATTTATACGGGATGGTGGTTTACGCTATCTTCCACGATAATACTCACCGCAGGGACAATGTTCGTTATGTGGCTCGGCGAAAGAATTACTGACAAAGGAATTGGAAACGGTATATCGATGCTTATTATGGTCGGTATTATCGCACGATTACCATTCGCAATTGTTGCCGAATTTATTTCACGATTAGAAGAAAGCGGCGGTTTAGTTATGTTGCTCATTGAAATTGTGATACTATTTTTCGTTTTTTGCGGAACTATACTACTCGTACAAGGAGTCAGACGTATACCCGTTCAATATGCTAAAAGAATTGTCGGAAATAAACAATACGGCGGCGTAAGGCAATATATTCCTTTAAAAATTAACGCAGCCGGTGTTATGCCAATAATCTTTGCGCAAGCAATAGTATTTTTGCCCGTAACTTTTGTAGGCTTTGTCGACAGCGAAGCAGCATCTGGCTTTGTTGCCACGTTTGCAAACTTTACAGGTTTCTGGTACAATTTTATTTTCGCAATGCTGATAATTCTTTTTACATATTTTTATACCGCTGTTACCATCAACCCCACTCAAATGGCGGACGATATGAAACGTAACGGCGGATTTATCCCCGGTATCAAGCCCGGCAAAAAAACCGTTGAATATCTTGATACTATCATGTCCCGTATTACTTTGCCCGGTTCGTTCTTCCTCGCTACTATTGCGATACTTCCTGCTTTTGCACAAATTGCAGGCATAGATAAATCTTTTGGACAGTTTTACGGAGGAACATCTTTGCTTATCTTGGTGGGAGTTGTACTAGATACACTTCAGCAAATTGAAAGTCATCTTTTAATGAGGCACTATGACGGGCTTCTTAAATCAGGAAGAATAAAGGGGCGCGGAGGTAGATAAAACAGTAAATTTTGATATACATTTTTTTATTGTAATTTTTATTGCAATTGAAAGGGGAGGTTTCGTGTATCATTTTCCTCCTCTTTTTTTGTTTTGTACAATTAAATTCTGAACTCCTGACCTTTGTGGAAATCAAAATGTCTTCCATCGGCATTTTTTAAAAAATATCTGTATCGATAGAAAAACATTGCGTACCAAACGGCACGCCCTGGCGCGTCCATGAATTGATTTTCTACCGATATCGCATCCTACGGGATGCTGTCCCGCAAAAAACGCAAATTGAGTATTTTATTTTGTCAGCGTTCCCACCAAAAAAAACCTAGAAATATCTCTATTTCTAGGTCTCAATATTTAACCAATCTTATGAACGCAATTTTATTCTTTTTCTTTTAAATTCTGTAATCTTGTGAAAAGTGGACTATAACTTTTCAGTTTTTCTATTAATTCAAACTTTTCTGTTGACTTCAATGGTGATTTATAGAGATCATCTTCAAAATACCACTTTAATCCGCCAGGATTTGTTGTCGTTAATGTTTGTGTAATTGTAACATTTCCGTTACTTGCTTGTGAAAATGATATGGTGTTATACCAGACGTTCCATCCTTTTGCATGAGGAAGATTCATAGTCCCCGAAAATTTATCTCCTCCATACGTTTCAGAATAGGAACCAGTAACGGTTACACTTTTGTCCACATAAACATGCACAGCAAAAACATAGGTAAAGCCTGTATTGCTACTTGTTTCTTTTTCTTGAAGAAAAATACCTTCAATACCCCCATTAGAATTATATGCTACAATGCCTAATCCGCGTATTTTTGCGGAGTTATCGCTAACTTTGAAGTTACCACCATCCCATAAATCCTTAAAGAAATCATCCATACTAATTAACTTATAACTCTCAATTGGAGGTAACTCAAGGGTAAAGCCGTTATTTACATAATTAGTACTTGTAACTACATCCTGATAAGAGACTAGATCGTCAGATAGTACCCCTTTTACTTCCTTAATATAAGAGTTTCCACCTTCAACATTTGTTGCCGTAATTTTAGTAATACCATTAGCACTGCCAGTAGTTGGTGCATCGGGGTCGCCATCGCCCGTATATTCAAGGCTCCATGTTAGTCCCGCTGGCTTTTTATTGCTTAATGAAGTCGTTTCAACTCCATTCTTTTCTAATGTCGCACTATAAATTTCATTCCAACCCTCTTCCAAAGTAAGATCAATTTCATAGCTCTCATCGTTGTCAGAATAAGACATTTTTATTACAACAACTACATTAACATATACATGTATGGCATCTGCTTTTGATGTTGAGGAAGAAGCAGAATATAAAAATAGTCCAACATCTTCGTTATCCTTATATGCTCTAAGGTCCATAAAGTTCATCTTTGCAGATGAAGGTTCGATAGAATATTCATCCCAACGTCCATCATCATAAAAAATATCAAATTCATCAATGGGGTAAAGATACTGGTCTTTAATCGTTTTATTTAAATCAACAGTAAAGCCTCCATTTTTAAAATCGCCATCGCCGGCTATAAAATCACCGTCATGATAACTGATAATTGCTCGTACTTCATCGACAAAATCATTGTACTTATTGCCAACATTACCAGATATTTTGCCATCAATAAGCCCTTGGGGACCGCCGCCACCACCTCCGCCGCCATTATTGCAGCTCGTTATTAAAATCAAGCCCGTTAAAAAACAAGCTAAAACGACAGATTTGAATATTAATTTCATAATATAAAATTTAAATAATTGATAAAAATATTTTAAAATAGGGCGCAAAGATAATAGCTTTTTATTTATTACAAAAATTTTTTATTTATTTTTTTACGAATTATAATGAATAATTTTTTATTAATACCTCTATCTGTGTATTGTTGTTTGTACGACCCTTGCGGTCGCACAAACTATGATCTCGTATTTAGTTTGTAGGGGCGAGTCTTGCCATCACCTTTTTTATTGAAAAAAAATTAAAATTTTTTCATTTCAAAAAAAACATCTATCTTTGCGCCCTCAAAAAACGAAATAATTTTATTAGTAATAACATACAACTCATTGATTTTTATGGAAAAAAAGCGAGTATATACCTTTGGTGACGGCAAAGCCGAAGGGAAAGCCGAGATGAAGAATCTACTCGGCGGTAAGGGAGCAAATCTTGCCGAAATGAATTTAATCGGCGTTCCTGTTCCTCCCGGATTCACTATCACTACTGAATCGTGTAACGAATATTACGAGTTAGGAAAAGATAAAGTAGTAGAACTTTTGAAACCCGAAGTTGACGTTGCAATTGCGGGAGTGGAAAAATTGATGGATTCTAAATTTGGAGACATCGAAAATCCACTTTTAGTTTCTGTACGGTCTGGCGCACGTGCATCTATGCCCGGTATGATGGACACAATTTTAAATCTTGGACTTAACGACACTGTCGTTGAAGGTTTAACCAAAAAAACGGGAAACCCACGTTTCGTTTGGGATTCGTACCGTAGGTTCATTCAGATGTACGGTGATGTTGTTTTAGGTATGAAACCTGAAAATAAAAATGACATCGACCCATTCGAAGAAATTATCGAAGACCTCAAAAAAGAGAAAGGAGTAGAGTTAGACACACAACTTTCCGTTGCCGACCTCAAGGAATTAGTCGCTAAATTTAAAGCCGCTGTTAAAAAGCAAACGGGCAGCGATTTCCCCGAATCTGCTTATGAACAACTTTGGGGTGCTGTTTGTTCTGTCTTTGATTCTTGGATGAACGATAGAGCAATTCTTTATCGTAAAATGGAAAATATTCCTGCAGAATGGGGAACAGCAGTTAACGTTCAAGCAATGGTTTTCGGAAATATGGGAGATACATCCGCTACGGGTGTCTGTTTCACACGAGATGCCGCTACCGGCGAAAATAACCTCATTGGCGAATACCTTATTAACGCACAAGGTGAAGATGTCGTAGCAGGTATCAGAACTCCGCTACAAGTTACGAAAATTGGTTCTCAAAGCTGGGCTAAATTGGCTTGTATTTCAGAAGAAGAACGAGCCGATAAATATCCATCAATGGAAGAGGCATTGCCTGAAATTTACAAACAACTTGATACATATCAAAGAAAATTGGAGAACCACTATAAAGATATGCAGGATTTGGAATTTACCGTCCAAGAAGGCAAACTTTGGATGTTACAAACACGTAACGGCAAACGTACAGGCGCAGCAATGGTGAAAATTGCAATGGACATGCTCCGACAAGGAAAAATTGACGAAAAAACTGTTTTGTCCCGCATGGATCCCAATAAATTAGACGAACTTTTGCACCCCGTTTTTGATACAGATGCATTGAAACAAGTAAAAGTCATTGGAAAAGGTTTAGCCGCATCTCCCGGTGCAGCAACAGGAAAAATTGTTTTCAACGCCGATGACGCATCCGAGTGGACTAAAAGAGGCGAAAAAGTTATTATGGTGCGTATCGAAACATCACCCGAAGACCTCGCAGGTATGGCAGCAGCCGAAGGAATTTTAACCGCACGCGGCGGAATGACATCACACGCTGCTGTTGTGGCAAGAGGTATGGGAAAATGCTGCGTTTCTGGTGCGGGCTCGCTGAAAATTGACTATGTAACCAAAAAAATAGAAGCCAACGGAAAAGCATATTCAGAAGGCGACTTTATTTCTATTAACGGCTCAACGGGTGATATATATGAAGGTCAAGTTGCTACAAAAGAAGCAGAATTAAACGAAGATTTTACAGCAATAATGGAACTTGCAGGTAAATATACACGTATGTCGGTCAGAACTAATGCTGATACCCCTCACGACGCACAAGTTGCCCGTAAATTTGGCGCTCAGGGAATTGGTCTCACTCGTACCGAACATATGTTCTTTGAAGGCGACAGAATTAAAGCAATGCGCGAAATGATACTCGCCGCAACAACCGAAGATAGAGAAAAAGCATTAGACAAACTTCTTCCTTATCAACGTAACGATTTTGAAGGAATTTTATCAGCAATGGAAGGTTATGGAGTAACAATCAGATTGTTAGACCCGCCTTTGCACGAATTCGTTCCGCACGAAGCAAAAGCACAAGAAGAGTTGGCAAAAGAGATGGGTGTGTCCGTTGAAACTGTTAAAGCAAAAGTAAATCAACTACATGAATTTAATCCAATGCTTGGACATCGCGGATGCAGGTTAGGAAATACATATCCTGAAATTACCCGTATGCAAACAAGAGCTATTATTGAAGCCGCTCTAAACCTCAAGAAAAAAGGTATTGACGCACGTCCTGAAATTATGGTTCCTTTGACAGGTGAATTGAAAGAGTACAAAATGCAGGCAGATATAATAAGGAAAACTGCTCAACAAATTTTTGCTGAAAGAGGTGACCAAATCGATTATTTAGTAGGTACGATGATTGAAATTCCACGTGCATGTTTGGTGGCGCACCAAATTGCATCTGAGGCTGACTTCTTTTCGTTCGGTACAAACGACCTTACGCAAATGACATTCGGTTATTCACGGGACGACGCAGGTACATTCTTACCAATTTACGTCGACTTAGGCATTTTGAAAAACGACCCATTCCAAACTATTGACCAAGAAGGAGTTGGACAGTTGATGCAAATTGCAGTCGAAAGAGGTAGAAAAACAAAACAAAATATAAAACTTGGCATTTGTGGTGAACATGGCGGAGAGCCATCATCGGTAGAATTTTGCAACAGACTTGGAATGGATTATGTTAGTTGTTCTCCATTTAGAGTGCCTATCGCAAGAGTTGCTGCAGCAAAAGCCGCGTTATAAATAACTATAATATAAGTTTTAGACCAATTATCTTTGCACAAAAACCTCAACATCATTAATGATGATCCAACGGTCTAAAACTTTTTTATGGGGCTGACATGGATTTGACAGCAAGATAAAGAGGTATGTAAGCATGCCGAGCCTTGAGATAACAGCTCGTTAAAACTGGATCTCAAACGTTTTAAATGGCGAAAATACTTACGCTCTCGCAGCTTGATCGAAGTATAGTAGACCAACGCTTAATCCTCGCTCGGAGAGTGAGGACGAGACATCTTCCGTTTGCCCTTGTTCCGAGGCGGACGATATGAAGGTGCCAGAAATCGGAAATAGTCGGTAAATTGTCTCGCTTTATCGGTGAAAATTAGAGGCTTAAGGAATTGTCGGGATGTCTGTTTCCTTGCTTTTTTCGAAAAATAAGAACAGAATAAGCATGTAGAAATCATATTGCTTTCTTGTTTGGACGAGGGTTCGATCCCCTCCAGCTCCACAAAATGTGGTGTTATTAGATTTTAGATTTTCAGATTACCTGAACTCTTGGGAAATCAGAGTTTCCTTATCTATTTTATTAAAAAAATGACGTGGAAAAACAAATGTTATAATTGTTTCTTTTGCATATTTTTTTAAACAGATTTCCTATCAACAAGAAACGCTACGGTAATGTCTCCTGTTACATTGACAATAGTGCGTACCATATCTAAAATTCTGTCTACGGGTAATATAATTGCTACCCACGCTGGATTAAGTCCAACAGATGAAAGTACAATCATTAAAATAATAATTCCAGCGCCCGGTATTGGAGCTGCGCCGATGCTTGCCATTGTTACAGTGAACATAACCGTCAATTGTTGTGCAATTGTAAGGTCTATCAAATGAAGTTGTGCCAAAAACAAAACCGCTACAGCCTGATATAAACTTGTTCCGTCCATATTTATTGTCGCACCTGTTGGTATAACAAATCGGGCAATTTTTTTATCTATTTTTAAATTTTGTTCTGCGCATTCGAGAGTAACGGGTAAGGTTGCGGAGCTGCTACTTGTCGAAAATGCCAATATTTGTGCGGGAAATATTCCTTTTAGAAATTGTTTTGGAGAAATTTTCTTTATAAATATTTTTATCAAAAAAGGATAAAAAATAAATGCTAAAAAAATCAATCCACCGAAAACAGTCAATGCATACCACGAAAGCCCTTTAAAGAGTTCTAAAATTTTTGCGGGATTGTCGCCTGCAATTTCGTTTATCATGCCTGCCATAAGCGCAAAAACAAAAAATGGCGCCGCCTTCATAATCAAATCTATCATTTTGATTAATGTATCTGTTACTATATCTACTCCGCGAGTAAGAGATTCCGATTTTTCTGTTGGCAAAAATAGCCCAGATACCCCGAACATAATTGCAAAAAATATTATCTGTAAAATTGCTCCGTTATTTTGAAGCGCATTAAAAATATTTATAGGAACAAGTTCTTCCAAATAAGACAATGGTGTCCGCTGCTGATTCTCTTTTGCTGATTGAACTTTTTCTTGTATCTCTTCCGTCTTTTCTAAACCTTGCCGTTTCATCACTTCGTCCAATAATTTTTCATATTGAAACTCATCGGAGTACCATCTGCCATCATTTGGTGAAAGATTTTCTGACTTTAGCCACAATTCGTAAGAAAGCCGATTTTCAATACGGGCAACCTCTTGAATTTGTTTACCCGGTTTTATCAAATTCACTAATATCAACCCTACACTTATTGCCATTATGTATGTAGTCAAATAGAGGAGTAATGTTTTACCGCCTAATTTTCCCAAATTTGCGGGATTCCCTAACCTAATAATAGCACCTATAATGGAAAAAAAGACCAACGGAACGGCTGCTAATTTCAACAAATTAATAAAAATTCGTCCGAAAGGAGCAATCCAAATAGTCGTAAAGTTTGACCATCCGAGGTATCCACTCAAAAAAGCCCAAATTATACCGACAAAAAGTCCGATTATAATTTTTAGATATAAAGGTATTTTTTTCATTTTATTATTTGCCACTAATTACACTAATTTTTAGGGTTAATAAGTTCTTTTCAACGCAAAGTCGCAAAGTTTAGAACGCAAAAGTCGCAATCTATTCAACATTTCGACAAGGCATACTTCAACTTTGCTCTATAACCATAGCTTGTCGCTACAATTCCCATATCTCATATCTAACCTCTACTTCTTTACTCAATTATAACAATGTGGGCGACCGCAAGGGTGCGCCCCTACACTCATTTACTCATTTTCTCATTTTTCTACTAAGGTCGTTTTGTTGAAAAAATAAGGTGAAAAATAAGGTTTTTTCTCATTCACTCATTCACTCATTTACTCATTCACTTATTCCCTCAATAAATCAATAATTGTCATCGCTGCCATTGCTTCAACGACTACAACAGCGCGTGGAACAATACATACGTCGTGCATTCCTTCAATTTTTATTTCACACAGGTTTCCATCAATATCAACTGTTTTTTGTGTTCTATTTATCGAAGGAACAGGTTTAAATGCAACCTTAAAATAGATATCTTCACCGTTAGAAATTCCTCCTTGGATACCGCCTGAATAGTTTGTTACAGTTCTAATTTTTCTATTTTCAGTATAAAAAATGTCATTATGCTGCGACCCTCTCATTTCAGCGGAACGAAATCCACTGCCATATTCAAATCCTTTTGCGCCACCAATACTTAACATTGCTCGTGCCAACAATGCGCTTAATTTGTCAAAAATTGGTTCGCCAATTCCCGCTGGAACATTTTTTATTACACAAGTTACAACTCCTCCAACGGAATCATTATCTTCTTTAACTTTTTTTAAATGTTCAATCATTTTGTTTGCCACAATTTGGTCGGGACATCTAACAATATTATTTTCGGCTAACGATATATCTAACTCTAAATAATGTTTATCTAACTTTATTTCACCTATTTGCGAAGTAAATGCAATAACATTTATTTTATGTTTTTGTAACATCAATTTAGCGATTGCTCCTCCAACAACCCTAACAGCCGTTTCACGACCCGATGCACGTCCGCCGCCTTTATAATCCCGTATTCCATATTTTTTAAAATAGGTGTAGTCGGCATGCGATGGTCGAAAAATATTTTTTAAATTATTGTAATCTTGTGAGTTATGATTGTTATTATTAATAAGAAATGCTAACGGAGTACCTGTTGTTTTGCCGTCAATTATTCCCGAAATAAACTCAACAAAATCTGTTTCAAAACGTTGCGTTGTAATGTTCGATTGACCCGGTTTTCTGCGATTCATTTCAGTTTGAATAAAATTCATATCTATTTCCAACCCGGGTATCACGCCATCAATTACGCCTCCAACGCACTTTGCGTGCGATTCACCAAACGAAGTCAATTTAAAAGATGTTCCAAAAGTATTTCCCGACATATTTTTTTATATTTTTATGCTTATACAAAAAACGTTCTTGCCACAAGTATAAATAAAATTCCGAACAGCATAACAATTTTGCTTATCCGAGAAGAACCATGAAATTTTTTTGCACTATTCGCTTTATATACGCTAAATATCAACAATAATAAAGGGATTGTCAGGAACAGAATAAAATAGTAGATAGTTATCGAATCATTCTTCAATTCGGGAATAACAAAATATAGCGCCCAAATTGCTGCTATTGATGTAATAGTCAGCGCATAAACAACTATTTTAGTATTTTGGATTCCCATTTCAATTGGGAGAGTGTGTGCACCTTCCTTTTTGTCTCCTTTTTCGTCTTCCATATCTTTGATAATTTCTCTAATAAGATTAATAATAAAGGCAAAGAACGCAAATCCGGTTGTCCAAAACCATGCCGTTGAGCACGCTTCTGTTTCAGTGATTGCTTCACCAAATTCCTTTATTAGTGCTGAAAATTCGAGGGAAACGACAAAATAAGGAACAAGCGCTGTGAGCAACGAAATGACCAAATTTCCCAAAAGAATCTGTTTCTTTAACTTTGCTGAATAAAACCAGAGAACAATTGGTATCATGATAAATACTAAGGCATAGTTCTCTTTTTTATAAATAAAAGAGATGAAAAGTCCGATAAAAACTCCCGCAATAGTGAAAAACACGTGCATCAACAGCACAGAACGACGTCTAAAAACATTTCCAACTACAACTTTTTCTGGTCGGTTAATTTTATCTATTTTTACATCAAAATAGTCGTTAATTACATACCCGGAGGCAGCCAAAAGTACGGACACAACTACTAATAATGCAAAATGAAAATCAGACAAAACAGGTTCGATTCCATAAAATTGAAGCATCGGAATTAATAGCCCATAACGTAGCAGAGACTGAAGCAACGCTATGATTATCAGATTTTTAATTCGTATAAGTTTAAAAAATGCTTTCATAAATAAGTTTTTTGTAAATGTTTAAAAATTTTTTCATTGGTTCATCTTAAACTCGCCGACCTCCATATCTTTTATTGTTCCCTCATCTATAACAAACCTCACGGCTGTTTGGACAGTATGAATACCTGATTTGCCCGCTGCTCCGGGATTGACGTGAAGCAAATTTAACTCTTTGTCGTTCATAATTTTTAAAATATGACTATGCCCGCAAATAAAAAGATTTGGAGGATTAGAATAGATTTGCGATCTTATTGCTGGGTCATAATTACCGGGATATCCACCAATATGAGTTAATAAAACATTAACACCCTCACATTCAAAACGCTCTACTTCTTTTAATCTAATACGTAGAATTGCGCCATCTACATTACCGAAAACGGCTCGTATAGGCTTAAATTTTTCTATTTCATCAAAAACTTCAGCAGAGCCAAAGTCGCCAGCATGCCATATTTCATCTACATTCGCAAAGAAATCATAAAGACGAGGGTCAAAATATGTATGCGTATCCGAAAGAACTCCTATTTTTTTCATAGATATTGATTTTATTTTTTACAAAAATATGAAAAAAAGTTGATAAAAATAAAAAAAACATAATTAAAAAAAATATTTTTTTGTATTTCGAAAAAAAACCTCTATCTTTGCACCGCAATTTTTTATTGATCCCGTAGCTCAATTGGATTAGAGTACCTGGTTACGGCCCAGGAGGTTGGGGGTTCGAGCCCCTCCGGGATCGCAAAAATTTTTTAGATTTTTTCATTTCTTTTTATAAAACAATAAAAGAGCCCTATAAAACAAAAGATGTTTTTATTTCAAAAACAAAAGAAAACAAAAATCAATAAAAAAAATTCTTACCATTATTCTTACCCTTAAACAATTATTATTATCTTTGCAGCCAAAATTTTTATAAAATGGCTACAGTTAAATTTTATCTACACGACAAAAGCGCAGAGAAGACTAATATCTACTTTTTTCTAAATTACGGCGCTTTTGAATTGCAAAATGGTAAGAAAAAATATTTACCCTTTAAGTATTTCATTAATGAATCAATAGAGCCAAAGAATTGGAACAGTGAAACGGGCAGGGCAAAACAAACGAAAAACTTCAGGCAGTTTCCAGAATTTAATGCGAAGTTGCAGGCAATTGAAGACGAGGCTTTAACGATACTTCGTAAGTTGCAGAACGACAATATTAAAATTACACACGAAGTGCTGCGAAACAAACTTGATGTTGTATTTAAAACTGAACACCCACGACAAAAATAAAAATTTTAGATATACAAACAATGATTATATTTCGGTAAACTCAATAACAATTTCGGTAAACTCAATAACAATTTCGGTAAATTAGTGTTAATTAGTGTAATTAGTGGCTAAATAAAAACAGATGAAAAAACCAACTACATATAAGCCAAAAAAGATTGGGCAAACACTTTTCAAGGATGTCGCCAATTTAATTGACGAAGCCCGAAAAACAGTTGCATACACGGTCAATGCAGCATTAACTTATATGTATTGGAAAATAGGCATACGTATCAACGAAGAGATATTGCAGCACGAAAGAGCAGAATACGGCTCTCAAATTGTTGCCGTCTTAGGACAACAACTACAAAACGCTTATGGACGCGGCTTTGAGGAAAAAAATCTAAGAAGAATGATGCGATTTGCAACTGTATTTCAAGATGAAGCAATTGTCGCATCACTGATGCGACAATTGAGTTGGACGCATCTTATTATTTTACTGCCACTTAAGGACAATTTACAGCGCGATTTTTATGTCGAAATGTGTAAAATGGAAAGATGGAGTGTACGTACTTTACGCAAAAAAAACTGAAAAGAAAAAGAGAGAAATAGTTGAATATCAAGATATTAAATAAATTGAATAGTTGTATCACTGATACAACTATTCAAAAAAACATAAATAAATATGGCAGTAAAATTTCAATACAATAAAACGTCGCATCAGACCCTTGACAAAAGGCTGAAAATACTTAAAAAAGCGCTACCAACGCTTAAAAACAAAGAATCAGCGTTGCGAAACGAAGTGAAACGGGCAAAAGACGAAGCACTAAAGTTAGAAGAGGAACTAAACGAAGCACTCAAAAATTTAGAGTTTATGTCCCGATTATGGAACGAATTTGACCAATCTTTAATTAGCATTAAAGATGTTGTTTTATCTGCAAAAAAAATCGCAGGTGTCCTTACGCCACTACTCGATGATATATTATTCGAAATCACTCCTTATAATATGTTTAACAGTCCGATATGGTTTGCCGATGGAATAGCAATACTCAAAAATCTTGCCGAAACTGCAATCAAAAGAGAAGTTTTTTACAGAAAAATGGAACTTTTAGACTTTGCACGCAAGAAAACTACACAAAAAGTTAACCTTTACGAAAAAGTTCAAATACCCGGTTTTGAAGATGCAATGAGAAAAATTAAACGTTTCTTAGAAGACGAAGAAAATTTATCAAAATCGTCTCAAAAAATATTAAAATCTAAACAAGAAAGCTATGGTTGAAAAAATGAAAAAATATAGTTTCCTTATTTATTATAAAACTTATAATGAATTTTTGGAAAAAATAGCTCAAGCGGGAGTAGTGCATATTGTTGAAAAACAAAAAGGTATACCCGAAGATGCTACCGAACTGCGCCAACAACTGATGCTTAATTCTACATTAAAGAGTACTATTCACATCTTTAAGCAAAGAATTGAAAAGCAAAAAAATATGACCGCACTGCCATACAACCCAAACATAAACGGTATGGATGTTATCAATGAATATGAGCAACTTAAATCTACTGAAGAAAAATTGTCCACACAAAGACAAACTCTGTTGCGCGAAATTGAAAGTATGACAATATGGGGCGACTTTGACCTCTCAATGCTTGAAAAAATTGAGAAAGAAGGGATGCAAATAAAGTTTTATTCGTGCCGTGACAGAGAATTTCAAGAAGAGTGGATAGAAAAATTTGATGCCGTTAAAATTGCACAAAAAGGTTCTTTTATTTATTTTGTTACAATAACGAAAACCGACAGCACTACCGAACCCGAAGCCGAAAAGATGAAAATTGCAACCCACTCGCTTTTCGAATTAAAAACAATTTTATACCAAATCGAAACTAAAGCCGAAGAAGTGCAAAACAGGATAACAGAAATGGCTGTCGAGCATCACCAAAACCTTATTGAGATGCAACGTCTTTTGCATCAAAACATTGATTTTAACAAAGTTCACCTCCAAACTGAAAAGAAAGCGGAAGAAAAATTAATCCTTTTAGAAGGGTGGGTACCCGAAATAAAAGAGCAAAATCTTATTGAAGCGTGTGAAAATCAAGATGTTTACTATATTGGAGTAGTGCCCGACAAAGATGATAATTCAGTTCCCATACTGCTCAAAAACAATCCTTTCTCAAAATTATTTGAGTTTATTGGCGAATTATATGACTTTCCTAATTACCACGAATTAGATTTAACGCCGTTTTTTGCGCCGTTTTATATGCTCTTTTTCGGACTATGTCTGGGTGATGCAGGATATGGAATGTTAATAGCAATTTTAGCATTGTTCGCCCGCACAAAAGTGAAACCTTCAATGAAACCAATTATGTCTCTTGCGGCTATTCTTGGTGCGGCTACTACAATTTGTGGAATAGTTTGCGGTACGTTTTTTGGTATAAACCTTTTAGAAGTAAAGTGGGAGTGGATAATTAAGTATCAAGGTTTTATGTTAGACGACAATAATCTCTTTATGTTGGCATTGATTCTGGGAGGTGTTCAAATAGTTTTTGGTATGATAGTCAAAGCAATAGGTCAAATTCGAAGATATGGGCTTATTTATTCATTAGAAACTTGGGGTTGGCTTATACTTCTTTTGGGTGGAGCAACCTTATATTTGGCTTATGAAGAGGAGATGTTTGTTCAGGCACGACTTTTATGTTTTATAATAATATCAGTATCGGGAGTTTTAATCTTTTTGTTTAACAGTCCCGGACGAAATCCGTTTGTTAATATAGGTTCCGGTTTATGGAATACATACAATATGGTAACGGGCTTACTCGGCGATTTACTTTCATATATTCGTTTGTTTGCACTTGGAATTTGCGGCGGAGTTATGGGTATGGTTTTCAATAATTTAGCCATGCAAATGAGTGGTGATACACCTATTGTCAGTCATTTAATTATGATTTTAATATTGATAGTAGGGCACTCGTTAAATATTTTTATGGCAGGTTTAGGTGCATTTGTACATCCAATGCGCCTTACCTTTGTTGAATTTTATAAAAATGCAGGATTTGAAGGTGGCGGGAAAAAGTATAAACCTCTCGCATCATGGGAAACGATAAAAACAGAGTAGTTGAATATAAAATTTAAAATTTAATACAAAATGTACAGAACACATACAAACGGTGAACTACGTATTTGCGACAAAGATAAAAATGTTACTCTTTGCGGGTGGGTTCAAAAAGTGCGCAACCTCGGCGGAATGACTTTTGTTGATTTACGCGACAGATACGGAATTACGCAGTTAGTTTTTGATATTGATAAAAACAAAGAACTAACTCAACAAGCACAAGCACTTGGACGTGAATATGTTATACAGATTGACGGAAAAGTTGCAGAACGAAGCAACAAAAACAGCAAAATGCCAACAGGAGATATTGAAATTATTGTTGATAAAATAGTTGTACTTAATATTTCTGAACTACCTCCCTTCACCATCGAAGATGATACAGACGGCGGCGACGAACTGCGTTTGAAATATAGATATTTGGATTTGCGCCGAAACAACATTAAAAAGAATTTTGAGTTACGGCATCAAATGGCATTAGAAATTAGAAATTATTTAAGTTCTCAAAAATTTGTCGAAATTGAAACTCCTTTTTTAATGAAATCAACCCCTGAGGGCGCTCGTGATTTTGTTGTGCCTTCGCGTATGAATCAAGGTCAATTTTATGCCTTACCGCAGTCTCCGCAAATTTTTAAACAATTGTTGATGGTAGCAGGTTTCGATAAATATTTTCAAATTGTTAGATGCTTTAGAGACGAAGATCTACGCGCCGACCGACAGCCCGAATTTACGCAAATTGACTGCGAAATGGCATTCGTGGAACAAGAAGATGTTCTCAATACTTTTGAAGGAATGGCAAAACATCTTTTTAAAACCATCAAAAACATTGAGTTTGATGCTCCGTTTCCACGCATTCCTTTTTCAGAAGCCATGGAATTATATGGAACGGATAAACCCGATTTACGTTTCGATATGAAAATTGTGAAACTGAAAGAAAAAATTTCCAACAAAGGTTTTAAAGTATTTGACGATGCACAATATATTGGAGGTATTTGTGTTGAAAAGTGCGCTTATTATTCAAGAAAAGAACTTGACAACCTCACCGATTTTGTTAAAAAACCGCAAATTGGTGCACAAGGCTTAATCTACATTAAATATAATGAAGACGGCACTTTAAAATCATCTATTGATAAATTTTATAACGAAAATGAGTTAAAAGAAATTGCACAACTCTTCGGTGCAAATGTTGGCGATTTGATGTTATTGGCAGCGGGTGAAAAAAATAATACGCTAAATGCACTTAACGAACTGCGTTTAGAGATGGCAAACAGGCTAGGACTGCGAGATAAAAACAAGTACGCACCTCTTTGGGTAGTAGATTTTCCTCTTTTAGAATGGGACAACGAAACTGATAGATTTTATGCAAAACATCACCCATTTACATCACCGAAAAACGAAGATATTCCTTTGTTGGAAACAACTCCCGAAGTTGTCAAAGCAAATGCTTACGACCTCGTTATCAATGGAGTAGAAATTGGAGGCGGCTCAATTAGAATTCATAACCAAGAATTGCAAAAGAAAATATTTAACATACTCGGCTTTTCTGACGAAGATGCTCAAAAACAGTTCGGTTTTCTAATGAACGCTTTTAAATATGGGGCACCTCCCCACGGAGGAGTCGCTTTTGGATTTGATAGGTGGGTAGCACTTTTTGCAGGTACAGATTCCATTAGAGACGTGATTGCATTCCCAAAAAATAACACAGGAAGAGACATCATGAACGATGCTCCTTCGATAATTAATAAAACTCAATTAAACGAACTTAATATTTGTTTGGCTAAATAAAAGATTAATAATATATTAAAAATTTAAACAATATGAAATTTAGAAAAATTTTTATTATGGTAATTATTTTGTGCTGCAATTTTATCTTTTTGCACGCAAACGAATTAGAATCAATTATCAATCAAGGAAAAAAACTTTTTGATGACAATGAGTTTGTTGAAGCACTCAATTTTCTGAATAGTAAAGAAAATGAGTTCGAAAATGCCAATGGCGACATTAAAGCGCAGTTTTGGACACTGATAGGTCAAACATATTTACAATTACGTAATATTAGCGAAGCCGAAAAAGCATTGTTGAAAAGCATCTCTTTTTCCGAAAATAAAGAAAATGAAAATTATGCAAATACATTACATACCTTAGGAAATATCTATTATAGTATCAGTAATTTACAACAAGCCGAAACATATTGGTTAGAAGCAAAAGCACTAAGGGAAAAAATTCTGGGAAACCAACATCCTGATTATGCCCGCTCTTTAAATAATTTGGCAGTTTTGTATTCTAATAGAGGCGATTTTTCTACATCAGAAAAATATTTGTTAGAGGTATTAAGTATCGAAGAAAAGGTTTTAGGAAAAGAGACCATTGAGTATGCGCATACATTAAATAATTTGGGAAATCTCTATAGAGATATGGGCAATTATCCTAAAGCAGAGATATACTATTTAGAAGTTAAAAATATCAGCGAAAAAATTTTGGGAAACCAACACCCCGAATATGCACGTTCTTTAAACAATTTGGGCGTTATATACAACGACATTGGAGATTATCAAAAATCAGAAATATTTTATTTAGAATCAAAAACAATATTTGAAAAAGTTTTTGGTAAAGAACACCCCGAATATGCCCACTCTTTAAATAATTTGGGTGTCCTCTACTTCAATATGGGTGATTACCAAAAATCTGAAAAATACTACATCGAAGCAAAAGATCTTAGAAAAAAAATATTTAGGACAGAACATTTGGATTATGCTGGATCATTAGGAAATCTTGGAGGTTTCTACCACAATATTGGGGACTACCCTAAAGCAGAAATATTTTATTTAGAAACAAAAGAAATTTTAGAAAAAATCTTAGGAAAAGAACATCCCCTTTATGCCTCCTCGCTTAATAATTTGGGTGCTTTATACAACAACATAGAAGATTTTTCTAAAGCTGAAATCTATTTTTCAGAAGCAAAAGATCTTAGAGAAAAAGTTCTTGGAAATGAACATCCCGATTATATAGCCTCGCTTTACAATCTCGGAGTAATTTACTACAATATTGGAGACTTTTCTAAAGCCGAACATTTTTATCTTGAAGCTAAAAATATTAGAGAAAAAGTTCTCGGCAAAGAACATAAAGATTTTGCACAATCATTAAACAAATTAGGAGAGCTGTATATTAGAATTGAAAACTTTTCTAAATCTGAAAAATACTTCCTTGAAGCAATAAAAATCAGAGAAAAATTATTAGGAAACGAACACCCCGATTATCTCACTTCTTTAAACAATCTCGCAATTATCAACTTTGTAACAAAAAATTTCCACAAAGCAGAAAATTTGAAAATCGAAGCTGACAAAATTACTATAAATATAATTGAAAATAACTTCCTTTTCCTTTCAGAACGGCAAAGAGAATTATATTGGAACTTATACAAAGAAGACTTTGAAACTACATTTTCATGCAATTTTTCATACCCATCTTCGATTCTAACCACTCAATCATACAACAACATACTGTTTACTAAAGGATTATTACTCCGAACAACCAACGGAATAAGAGATATTATATATTCCTCTAATGATGCAGATTTAATCGAACAATATGATTTTTTAAAAAGCAACCGACTTTCATTGAATGCGCTGAAACAACAAGAAAATCCCAATTTTCTTATGATTTCAATTTTGGAAGCAACAGTAGATAGCCTTGACAAATCTTTAACACAAAAATCCGCAGAATATAGGGATTTTACACAAGAAATTAAGTGGAGTACTATTCGAGATCTTCTCCAAGAAGATGAGGCAGCAATAGAATTTGTTCATTTCAGAATGCTTGATGACAAAGCTAAATTTTCCGACACAATTATTTATTGCGCACTATTGCTTAAAAAAGATATTGAAAATCCTTTATGGATACCTCTTTTCAAAGAAAATGATTTGTTAGAGTTATCAAAACGGGAAAAAAACATTTCTGATTTGGAATTTACACAACAACTTTATTCTGAAAAAGGTCCAAACCTTTACGACCTTATTTGGAAACCAATAGAAAAAGAGTTAGATGAAATTAGTACTATCTATTATGCGCCGACGGGTACGTTACATCAGATTTCTTTTGCGGCTGTGCCCGTTTCCTTTAACCACAAAGGCACACAAAGTGATTTCACAAAGACACACAAAGATACTTCACAATTATTATCTCACAAATACAATTTACATTTATTAACCAGCACTCGCGAAATATTGAGCCTCAAAAAAGAAGTGGCAGGTAGTTTGCCAAAAGGTAGTGCTGCAATTTACGGTGGACTCTTTTACGAACCCGAAAACTATGAAACCAAAAACTCATCAACTTATTCTCAACTCTCAATTCTCAATTCTCAATTCTCAAATAATTCCGAACGAGGCTTAGGTATTAGGCAAAAATTTCTACCCGGTACAGAAAAAGAAGCCGAATTAATAGTTAAATACCTGAATGAAAGTCAAATTGATAGCCGCCTCTTTTTATATTCTGCGGGCAGCGAAGAAACTTTTAAACAGTTAAGCGGAACAGAAACAGGAATAATTCATATTTCAACGCATGGTTTCTTTTTTGAGGATATTGAAGAACATAGTAATAATGATTTATCAAATTTGCTTGGCAGCGATGGTCGCAGTAGTAAAACATTAAAAAATAGGCTTTTACGTTCGGGATTGATGTTTACGGACTCAAACCGTGCGTGGACAGGTGCAGAAATACCCGAAGGAAGCGAAGACGGTATCCTTTCCGCTGACGAAATTGCTCAAATGAACCTTGTAAATACAAAATTAGTAGTTCTATCCGCATGTGAAACAGGGCTCGGTGAAGCAAAAACTGCCGAAGGTGTATTCGGGTTGCAAAGAGCATTCAAACTCGCGGGAGTTGAAACAATTATTATGAGCCTTTGGAAAGTACCCGACAACGCTACTGCTGATTTGATGACCTTTTTTTATCAAAATTGGCTATCCGGCAACTCCAAACAACAAGCTTTCGCCGAAGCCCAAAAACAAGTCCGAGAAAAATATAACGATGCATATTATTGGGCAGGATTTGTGATGCTGGATTGAATATCCCCCGAATTGCGCTTACGCTTATTCGGGGTTATCTACGTGGCACTCGTACCGAGTGCTGCTGCGTAGGGTGTATGGATATTGTGGGGTTTGGTGTGGTAATGTATGCTGCATTCCGTTAGGAATGCATCGCTTGGTAGAAAAACGCACAATCAAGCCACCTGCATTCCGTTAGGAATGCATCCAATGTTTGGTTGTTTGAGATAACCCGAATTGCGCTTACGCTTATTCGGGGTTATCTACGTGGCACTCGTACCGAGTGCTGCTGCGTGGGGTGTAGAAATGTTGTGGGGTTTGGTGCTGAAAGGGCAAACACGAAGGTTTGCCCCTACTTATCACTAACCACTTACCACTAAAAAAAAAGCCACCCTTCCCAGAGTGGCTATTTTTTGTAAGTGTATTATACGTTTTTGTGATCTAGTTTCTTAATGTTTATAAGAAACGGTCGCGGTATTATTTCCTGGACTAAAAGCTAACGTTTTAACGTTAATCAAGAAATAATTGTCACCAACTTTAGAGATAAAAAACTTAGGTGTAAAGCCGGTAGGATTCCATTCGAATTGTTCCACTTTTGTTCCAGTCTCATACGCATCTGCTAAATCTTCTTTTGTTGCAATTTCACCATTAGCGAGTGACACAAAAAGAACAGTAGTAGGTTCGCCAATAAATCTTGCCAAACCACCATTGGTATTGAGAGACCACTTAATACCAACAGTTCCATTAACGTTTCTGCCATCTGTCTGAGACGAACCTGTATAGGTTAAAGTGAAATCAGTACCTGCTACAAGAGGCGTTTTAGGAACAAAGATAATAGTAATTGTTGCTTCAGCATTTTCTTCAGCACCATTGTCAACAACAACCTTAACCGTACAATTTTCTTCGATACCTGTAACGGTGAATGATAATAGATAAGTATCTTCATTCTCCTCATCCTTAGTATAAGGTAAATTTTCTAATTCTCCATCATTGATGGATATTTGCACAGATTTTAACTCTGCTTTAGATACAATAGTACCCGTTACGAGGCCCTCAGAAGCTCCTGGTTCGAGGGTAGGCGCTACTAACGAAACCGTAGCTTTTTCGATTGGATCGTCTTCGTCATCATTTTTACAACTCACAAATAATACACTTGTCGCTAGCAAGGCGACACAAATAAACATGCTTACTTTTTTCATCTTACTTAAAAATTAATTAATTAAAAAATATAAATTATTATTAAAAATATGTACTTAAACGGAGTGTTTTTAAAAATGTTTCATTTATTTTAAAAAAAAGTGAAAAAAAGTGAAAAAAAATTAAAATATTTTTTTGGATTTTTTGTTAAAAAACAGATTATCAAATATTTATAAGATAAACATTTTTTTTATTTTTTTTAAATATTTTTTGAAAAAAAATAAAATAAAAGAAATATCAAAAAAAATATCTAATTTTGTATTTTAAAAAAATTTGGGCCTCGTAGTTCAAAGGATAGAATACCAGATTCCGGTTCTGGTGATATGGGTTCGATTCCCGTCGAGGCTGCTTCTTTATTAGAGTTTATTGCTTTTTGTGTTTCTACTTTTAGGTCATTATTTTTTAATTAAAAGAATAATGCATTTTGATAAACATTTTCCCAAAATCCAAATTCTGTATAAACTTTATAAAATGCTTTTAGAATTTTATCAGTTAAATCATTATGAAAATATTTTTTCAATCTTTTTATCTTATTGACAGGAATTCAAATAGTTCCGTTTTTAGAATATAGCCTGAACGACCAAATTACTTTGTTAACAGATTTAAACTTTTTGGGAGTTGGATACTATTATGGCAATATCTTAAACAATAAATTTTCAAATTTTTATCTTGGCTTCGATTCTGATAATATTTTGACATTTAGCGATATTAGAGTCGGATTTATTTATAATTTTTAAAATTACACGTTTAAGGTTTGGAAATAAAAAAGATTTTTTCGTAGACAACCAAAATAGTTGTGTCTCCCCTTCTTTGCTTTTTGTGTCACTTTTTATTTGTGACTCGCTGATAATGTAAATGGATAAATGATGTATAAGAGTCTGAAATTTTTTTCATTATTCCGAAAAAATCTATTTTTGTCTATAATTTTCTACCCGTTATACTCTACTTTTGCGCCAAATTTTTTAAAATCTATATTTTTATTGCGAAATTAATTAAAAGTCCGAATAAGGAGCGGACGTAAAGCAAAAAGAGTATGTATAAATTAATGTTTTTTAGAGTATTGGCGTTATTGTTATTTGCTTCAATGCACAATTTGTCTGCAAACGTGAAAAATGATGACTGCACAACGCCAATTGACAGCGGCACGTTTGGCAATGGTCTGACATGGAAATTATGCCCAGACGGTACGCTAAATATCAGTGGTAACGGTGAAATGCCAAATTGGGTTTCAACAGAATTAGGCAGACCGTGGCAAAGCCATATTGCAAATATCACAGGAATAGTGATAGATGGCGGAATAACGCGTATTGGCAACTATGCTTTTTACAATCACAGTGCTGTAAATTACAAGAGTATTGGCAGCAGCGTTAATGCCATTGGCGAGTGGGCATTTGCAAATTGTACGGCATTAGAAACCGTAATTATTCCCGATGGCGTAACAAACATCGCTATTCGTGCGTTTTCGGGCTGTACGGCGATGTCTTATTTGAGCATCGGAAGCGGTATTTCTCAAATCCGAAGCGGTACCTTCGAAAATACAGGTTTAACCGAAGTTACAATCCCCGAAGGTATTACATCTTTTATCGGTGGTGGCGCATTTAGTGGCTCTTCCAATTTGGAAACAATTTATTGGAATGCCATCAATTGCGGCGACTTTATTAGTACTGACTATCATTTCATCAACTGTCCACTTTTAGAAAATGTTGTTTTTGGCAACAGTGTACAGCGTATTCCCGCTTATGGTTTTTATGGTATACCAGGATTGAAATCTGTAACTATGAGCGGAAGTATTACACACATTGGCAATTATGCGTTTGGCGATTGTAACGGATTACCATCTGTAACCATTGGAAGCGGAGTAACAAACATTGGCAACCGAGCCTTTGCAGGTTGTACAGGTTTAACCGAAATGGTTATTCCCAACAATGTAATCACAGTTTCCAACTCTGCGTTTGAAGATTGTACAGGATTAACATCAGTAAGCCTCGGCAGCGGAATGACCACCATCCCTGATGGTATGTTTCGTAATACGGGATTAACTTCCGTTACTATTCCCGAAGGAATTGGCTCCATCGGAAGTAATGCCTTCACTGGTTCCGCAAATTTGGAAACGGTTTATTTTAATGCCGCAAACTGTTCAAATTTTGACTATGTTTATTTAGCGTTTCATCCTTTTTACAATTGTGTTGGATTAACTACCGTTGTTTTTGGCGACAATGTTCTTCGTATACCCGAAGCGGCGTTTCCATCGCAGGTGGCGCTGCAAAACGTAACCATTGGAAGCAGCGTAACGAATATTGCTCGTTATGCCTTTACAAATTGTAGCAATTTAAAGGAAGTAGATATTTCTAATAGTGTAAATACCATTGGTTCTAACGCATTTTCAAACTGCGTGTCTCTAAATTCCATTACTCTTGGCAGCGGTGTTACAAATATTGCAGCGTCAGCCTTTTCGGGCAGTGCAATTACTGAACTTACTATTCCCGAAGGAGTGATTTCAATAGGTAGCGATGCATTTGGAGGCTCTACAAAATTAGAGACAGTCTATTTTAATGCTATCAATTGTGGAAATTTCATAAGTATTGATTATCATTTTGCTAACTGTCCACTTTTGACAAGTGTTATTGTCGGCGATAACGTAATTCGCATTCCCGACTACGCTTTTTTCGGAATAGCAAGTTTAACTGCAATTAGTATCGGTAGTAGCGTAAACCAAATAGGGAGCTATGCTTTTGCAAATTGCCCTGCTTTAGCTACTTTAACAATTCCTAATAATGTAAATAGTATGGGAATTAGTGTATTTGAAGGTTGTACTGGATTAACATCAGCCTCTATTGGTAGCGGTCTATCGGCAATTCCTAATTCTGCATTTCTAAATAGCGGCTTACTTGAAATCACTATTCCCGATGGCATTACATCAATAGGTTCAAGTGCTTTTTGGGGGTCGTCCCGTTTGGAAACAATTTATTTCAATGCCCGTAACTGCAACGATTTTATAAGCACAAACTATCATTTTCAAAACTGCGCCGCTTTAACAACAGCAATCGTTGGAAATAATGTTAGACGAATACCTGCTTACGCATTTCTGGGTACAAACGTAGAAATTGTTACAATCGGCAGTGATGTTAGAGATATTGGAAATTATGCCTTTGCAAATTGTACTTTTTTGGAAGATATCACCAATTGGGCACTAATTCCGCAAATAATTAATGCTAATGTATTTGACGGTGTAGATAAAAGATATTGTACGCTTTACGTTCCAGAAGCATCTATTGACGAATATCAAAATACTCTTGTGTGGAAAGATTTTTATATGGAGCCTATTACATCTGTAAAAGAACTATTAACTTTTGATATAAAAGTTTATCCAAACCCGTTTATTGACAGGGTGTATATCACTGATGCTGCAGGTTTTTCATTGCAGATTATAAATTTTGCGGGTACAGTTGTATATAATCAAAGGATTGAGAGTGCAAATGAAACTCTATATCTGGAGCATTTGCCAGCAGGAATTTTTATTTTTAGTTTCGAAGACAAGGGAGAAGTTAAAGTTTTGAAAATGGTCAAAAATTTGTAAAAATAACATAGTGTTCTTCCTGACTTCGACACTTTTAAAAAATACTTTTATAATGCACTGAAAATCAATAATATAAAATTTCGAGTGGGTGTCGTAAAAAGTTGTAAAAGTGGCTTAAAATGCCAATTTAATACTATTTGGGTGTCGCATTGTCGAAGTCAGGACAAGGGAGAAGTTAAAGTTTTGAAAATGGTTAAAAATTTGTAAAAATAACATAGTGTTCTTTATGTTCATAAAATCAGAACTCCTGAAAATTACTCTTCAGCATGTTTCTCAGCACTATAAGATGACCGTACTAATGGTGCGCTTTCTACAAATTTAAATCCGCGTTTTAAACCTTCTTTTTCATAAAATTTGAATTGTTCGGGGGTGATGTATTCGCTTACAGCAATATTTTTAAGAGAAGGTTGCAGATATTGTCCTATTGTAAAAACGTTCACTCCGACTGCTTTTGCGTTGTCCATTGTTTCGAGTACTTCGGTTTCTGTTTCACCGAGTCCTAACATTATACCCGTTTTTGCCACGATTCCTGAATCAGCGATAGTTTTTAAAACCGACAAAGATATTTCATATTTTGCTTTGGAACGTATTAAGGGTGTTAATCTTTTGACTGTTTCTAAGTTATGACTAATGACTTCGGGTTTTATGTCAATAATTTGTTGAATTAGTTCTATTTTCCCTTGAAAGTCGGGTATTAAAGTTTCGATGGTAGTATTTGGGTTTAATTCTTTGATTTTCAATATTGTATCTGTCCAAATAGAAACGCCGCAGTCGATTAAATCATCTCTATCAACTGAGGTAATTACTGCGTGTTTTAAATTCATAATATTAATAGATTTAGCAATTCTCAAAGGTTCATTTTTATCAATGGGATTTGGTTTTCCTGTTTTAACGTTACAAAATTTACATGCACGTGTACAAATATCGCCGAGTATCATAAAAGTAGCGGTACCTTTGCTCCAACATTCTGCGGCATTAGGACAACGACCGCTACGGCAAATTGTGTGCAGGTTATTATTTTTTATTGTTTTGTTCATCCAATTATATTCAGCCGTTTCGGGTAATTGGACTTTTAGCCAGGATGGTTTTGGTATTCGTTTCATATTTTTTCATAGATAGTTTTATCTTACCTTTACAAAATTTTCTTCATTAATAACAGGTTCACCTCTAAATTTCAGAAAAATTTGTGCGGTTGTAAAGACATCTTTTTCGCAATATTTAACAATACGTTCTATATCTTTTTCTTCGTAGTAAACATAAGCAACTTTACTTCCGTCAATGTCTCCTTTGGGTGATGGAATGCCTAAAATAGTTGCTAATAGTTCTAATGATGTATTTTGTTTATGGTCGCCAAATTTCCAAAGTTCCATGGTATCAAAAATGTTTACTTCCCAAGGTTTTTTTCCGGCAATTTTAAAAATTGGGGGCAATGGCACTCCGTTAATAACCATTCGGCGCGCAACGTAGGGAACATCAAATTCTTTGATATTATGACCGCAAATATTTTTGGTATTTTTAGAGCAAAACGAAGTCAAAAGCGCACCAAATTCTTTCAAAATTGTTATTTCGTTGTCGCCGTAAAATGATTTAACACGAAAAAAACGCTCATTATTTTTTTTAATTATATGACCGGCAGAAATACATACAATTTTTCCAAATTCGGCATAAATTCCGGCTCTATGATAATTTTCTGTGGGAGTTTTTCCTTCGGGCTTTATAGTTGTCGACTTTTTATCCCATAAAAGTTTTATACTTGTTTCTAACATTTCATAATCAGCCACTTGTGGAACAGTTTCTACATCAAAAAATAGAATATTTTCGGGAAGATATTTATCAAGCATTTTCAAGAGTTTTGTCGTTAATATTATGTAGAATATATCTCGAAAGGATATCAATAGCAACGTGGTTGTTTCCTCCTTGGGGAACAATGAGGTCGGCATACCGTTTTGATGGTTCAATAAACTGAAAGTGCATTGGTTTAACAGTTGCTTGGTATCTTTGCAAAATTTGATTTGTATCTCGACCTCTTTCCTTTATATCACGGTGAATAACCCTAATAAGTCTATCGTCGGCTTCGGCATCAACAAAAATTTTCAAATCCATCATTGAGCGCAACGCTTGGTGTGTCAATACTAAAATACCTTCGATAATAATAACTTCTTTTGGTTTTATTTCGATGGTTTCTTCTTGTCTTGTATATGAAACGTACGAATAAACGGGCTGATAAATAGTTTCACCTGCTTTTAATTTGCATAAATGATTAACGAGCAGGTCAAATTCAACTGAATCGGGGTGGTCAAAATTCATTCTTTGTCGCTCTTTCATTGGCAAATGAGAGCCGTCACAATAATATGCGTCTTGCGACAGAATAGCCGCCGTATCAACGGGAATCCTATCAACTACTTTATTGACAACGGTTGTTTTCCCCGAACCAGCTCCGCCTGCAATTCCGATTATTAACATATAGTAAATATTTAATTTTTGAAAAATAAAAGACAAAAATACATTTTTTTATAATTATAACAAAATAAAATATTACTTTTGCAAAAATTTTTAGTGTAAAAAATAATAAAAAAATAATAGAGATTATATGAATGATCCAAACAAAAATCAACAGTTAAAGATAGAACTGACAGAAGAAACAGGGCAAGGTATTTATTCCAATTTGGCAGTAATTAGTCATTCGCCAACAGAATTTGTCATTGATTTTATTCGCGTAATGCCGGGCATTCCGAAGGCATCAGTAAAATCAAGAATTATTTTAACTCCCGAGCATGCAAAACGGCTGTTTGTAGCATTAAAAGATAATGTTACACGTTTTGAAAAACAATTTGGAATGATAAAACATGTAGACGAAGGCGGATTTAATCCCATTATGTTCGGCGGACCGGCAGGGCAGGCTTAATTATTTGTAACTATTCAGATTCTTTTATATTTATATTGTTACATTTGTGATAATCAAGTTGTTAGGGATTCACTGATTTGATGGATTCTGTGGGATTTCTTTGGGGTAAGGTCTGAAATAGTTTTGTAGGGGCAAGGCTCGCCCTCGCTTTAGTTTTGTCGATATTTCTTACTTTAAGAAACAATTGTTTCCAACAAAAAAATTATAAGAAAAATCTGACAAATTCACGTATCTCCCAATAATTTTGATGACAATTCCTCTGTTCTATTTTAATACAAAAAAAAGGATAATTTCCATAAAAAGTATTAATTTTGTAAAATAATCAAATAATAAAAATTATGAGAAAACCAATTTTAACAGGTGCAGAATCCTTTGAAAAAATTATCGAAGGAAATTATTTTTACATAGATAAAACATTGTTTATCAAAGAATTGTTAGAAAACAAAGGTGATGTAACGTTGATAACCCGACCGCGCAGGTTTGGGAAAACTCTCAATATGAGCATGTTGCAACATTTTTTTGATATGAACAAGGATGGCAAATCATTATTTGGAGGGCTTAAAATAATGGAGTACAAAGATATAGTAGAAAACCATCTAAATAAATATCCGGTTGTTTCGTTTACATTGAAAAATGTAAATTTTTCTACTTATGAACAATCTATAGAGAAGATAAAATCCATTGTTTCTTCCATTTATCAGGAAAAGTTGTACTTATTCGAACGCAACGGTCTTAACGAGTTTAAAAAGAAAAAGTTTTATAGATATTGTTCGGAAGAGACGACTGAGGCTGAACTTCAAGACGCATTATTGTTTTTGACAGAGTGCCTATATACCTATCACAAAAAACGCGTAATTGTCTTATTAGACGAATACGACAGACCTATTGACAGTGCTTATATGAAGGGTTACTACACTGATATGATAGGATTTATGCGCGGTTTTATGGGTAACGTTTTTAAAACTAATAATTACCTTGAATTTGGCGTTTTGACCGGCGTGCAAAGGATATCAAAAGAGAGTTTGATAAGCGAATTTAACAACCCATTGGTTTGCGGAATTACGGATAAATTATTTGCGTCTTGTTTTGGTTTTACCGAAAATGAAGTTAAAGAAGCCTGTCAGATGTATGGATTAGGCGACAATTTTGAGGAAGTTGAAAAATCGTATAACGGTTACAGATTTGGAGGACAAGCTATATATAATCCATGGAGTATTGTTGGTTTTTTGAAAGAAAACGAGTGTAAAGATTTTTGGGCAAATACGGGCAGTATGGATATTTTGTCGGATATATTCTTCAAAGGCTCGCCTGCATTGAAGGATGATATTGCAGCGTTATTGACCGATAAACCAATCAAAATGAAATATGTAGAACATATAAAATATCCGATTTCGTACAAGAATGATAATATTTTTTGGTCAATGTTGCTAAACGCAGGATATATTAAACCCTGCGCAGGTGCTACTGAAAAAAGATTTTACGCCGAATTGGTAAATCTTGAAGTGAAAAACGTACTTTCTGATTGTATTGAATATTGGTTTGATACTCAAGAAAATCAAACGCCAAAAGTAATCCAACAATTTGTAAACTGCCTGTTAAATGGCGACAAAGAGGGCGTTAGCGAAACCCTCAACAAAGACCTCCTCAACAACCCAAGTTGCCACGACTTTAAAGAAGAAAACAGTTATCACATGTTTATTTTTGGGATATTGCTTGCAGTTTCTGCCGATTATGTTGTTTATTCAAACCCCGAAAGTGGCAAAGGACGGTCAGATTGTTTGATTAAACCAAAGGATAAAGAAAAATATGCCGTAGTAGTAGAATTTAAACATTGTAGGGACGAACTTGTGTTTTCGTCCGATAAAAATGCATCATCGTCCACTAAACCAGCGCGTTCGACTGCAAAAATTAACGAAATCCTGAAAAAAGAGGCACAAATTGGTCTGAAACAAATTGAAGACAAAGTTTATATACACAATTTGAAAAAGGAAGGCTATACCAAAATTTATAAATATGGTATTGCATTTTATAAGAAAACGTGCGTTGTGGAGATGGAAATTAGTGGTTAGTGGTTAGTGATTAGTGGTTAATGATTAGTGGAAAAAAATAAAAATGAAAAATTCGTGAAAATTAGTGTATTTCAATATTTCGGTAAACTCAATAACAATTTCGGTAAACTCAATAACAAATTCGGTAAACTCAATAACTATTTCAATACGTTCAATAACAAACAAATTAGTGGATAAAAATAAAAATTATGAAAAAGCGGATTTTAACAGGTGAAGAGTATTTTGATAAAATTATCGAAGGCAATTATTTCTATATAGATAAAACGCTGTTTATCAAAGAATTGCTTGAAAACAAAGGTACGGTTACATTAATAACTCGACCGCGCAGGTTTGGGAAAACTCTCAATATGAGCATGTTGCAGCATTTTTTTGATATGAACAAGGATGGCAAATCGTTATTTGGAGGGCTTAAAATAATGGAGTACAAAGATATAGTAGAAAACCATCTAAATAAATATCCAGTTGTTTCGTTTACATTGAAAAATGTAAATTTTTCTGCTTATGAACAATCTATAGAGAAGATAAAATCCATTGTTTCTTCCATTTATCAGGAAAAGTTGTACTTATTCGAAAGCAACGGTCTTAACGAGTTTAAAAAGAAAGATTTTTATCGGTATTGTTCAAAAGAGACGACTGAGGCTGAACTTCAAGACGCATTATTGTTTTTGACAGAGTGCCTTTATACCTATCACAAAAAACGCGTAATTGTCTTATTAGACGAATACGACAGACCTATTGACAGTGCTTATATGAAGGGTTACTACACTGATATGATAGGATTTATGCGAGGATTTATGGGTAACGTTTTCAAAACTAATAATTACCTTGAATTTGGTGTTTTGACCGGAGTGCAAAGAATATCCAAAGAGAGTTTGATAAGCGAATTTAACAACCCATTGGTTTGCGGAATTACGGATAAATTATTTGCGTCTTGTTTTGGTTTTACCGAAAATGAAGTTAAAGAAGCCTGTCAGATGTATGGATTAGGCGACAATTTTGAGGAAGTTGAAAAATCGTATAACGGTTACAGATTTGGAGGACAAGCTATATATAATCCATGGAGTATTGTTGGTTTTTTGAAAGAAAACGAGTGTAAAGATTTTTGGGCAAATACGGGCAGTATGGATATTTTGTCGGATATATTCTTCAAAGGCTCGCCTGCATTGAAGGATGATATTGCAGCGTTATTGACCGATAAACCAATCAAAATGAAATATGTAGAACATATAAAATATCCGATTTCGTACAAGAATGATAATATTTTTTGGTCAATGTTACTTAACGCAGGATATATTAAACCCTGCGCAGGTGCTACTGAAAAAAGATTTTACGCCGAATTGGTAAATCTTGAAGTGAAAAACGTACTTTCTGATTGTATTGAATATTGGTTTGACACTCAGGAAAATCAAACGCCAAAAGTAATCCAACAATTCGTAAACTGCCTACTCAACGGCGACAAAGAGGGCGTTAGCGAAACCCTTAACAAAGATCTGCTCAACAACCCAAGTTGTCACGACTTTAAAGAAGAAAACAGTTATCACATGTTTATTTTTGGGATATTGCTAGCAGCTTCTACCGATTACGTTGTTTATTCAAACCCCGAAAGTGGCAAAGGACGGTCAGATTGTTTGATTAAACCAAATGATAAAGAAAAATATGCCGTAGTAGTAGAATTTAAACATTGTAGGGACGAACTTGTGTGTTCGTCCGATAAAAATGCATCATCGTCCACTAAACCAGCGTGTTCGACCGCAACAATTAACGAAATCCTTAAAAAAGAGGCACAAATTGGTCTGAAACAGATTGAAGACAAAGTTTATATCCACACCCTGAAAAAGGAAGGATATAAGAAAATATATAAATATGGTATTGCGTTTTATAAGAAAAATTGTGTTGTGGAGATGGAAATAACGGAATAAATTTAGGTAACAATTATTTTTCTTTCTTTTTTCGAGAAAAATAGACAACGCCAAATTTACGGCATTGTTCTGTTTGTTCTTCCTGTGGTAGATGTTCTAAATTTTGTTTTACTTCGTTCCAGATGTCTGTTATTAATCTGTCCGAATAAAGTCGATTTTCGGTTACTTTTTCCAATAATTTTTGTGTAGTATTTTGCAGATGTTTGTGGGTATAATAGAGTTCGCAAAATTTTTCATATTTTACTTTAACCATTTGTAAGGATGGATTGTAGATTCTTGTTGCACCTGTCAAAATGCGCTCTTCCTCCCCTGAAATAAGTTTTTTGCCCCAAGTGATTAGTTGCTGTTCTGTTGATATAATCGGAGTAGTGGTATCGGTTTCTTGAAGTCCGTAAAATATTCTTACTTCGGGTTTAATTTCCCCTCTTAATATAGAAAAGTTTACTACTTGAAAAAAATGAGATACATACAACCTCGCCGACCGATATTGGACTACAAGTTGTTTGTAAACAGTTGCTTGTCGTTCTTTGTTATGTTTATATTGAAAAATAGTTTGTTCGAAATGAGGAAAAAAAGTTTTAAGGTCTAAAAAAGTTTTTTGTGAAAAAGGCAACTCCATCGGAGTCATTTGAGACCCCGCTGATAATGCTGTTTTCAACGCTTTTATACGCGACAAATCTGTATTAGGAAGACGACGATAAGGCATAATTTTCTATTTTTTTCTTTTTTATTTGAACATAATAACGAAAATTTTTTGTAAAAAGTCTATTTTTTTTTGCAAAAGAAAAAAAATAACTAATTTTGCGCCCTAAAACTAGATATTAGATATTAGATATTAGATATTAGATATTAGAGTTTAGAGTTTAGAGTTTAGAGTTTAGAGTTTAGAGTTTAGAATGAGTGAATGAGTGAATGGGTGAGTGAGTAAGTGAGTGAATGGGTCAGATGGCATTCCGTTAGGAATGCATCGCTTGGTAGAAAAATGAGGAAACTCGGGAGATGAAAAAATTAGTGCTAATTAGTGTATTTCGGTAAACTCAATAACAATTTCAATAAATTCAATAACAAATTAGTGGCTAAAAAAATAGTGGCTTAAATAAAAAAAATTAGTGGTAAACAAAATATAAACATTTATGAAAAATCTGATATTTACTAAAAGCATTCTGTTATTATCTTTTGCTTTTATTCAACAAATTGCTCATTGTGACGATGACAATGGTTTTGATTTTCAAAGAACTGAAACTCAATTTTATGAACTTCTTACCGAAGATACTTCAAAAGCCGATTCCCTCGCAGATGTTCTTATCAACGAACAAAATGACCCTTACCAAATTGGTTTAGGACATTATTACAAAGGCGAAATTGCCTATCATTTGTCTGAATGGACAACTGGTGCCGAACAATACCAAAAATCCATCGATTATTTAAGTAATTTAGATGATAAAAAACGTCTTTCGGCTGCATACAATAATCTTGGCTGTTCCTTCCTCTATTTATCGTTATTCAACAAAGCGTTAGAAGCATTGACGTTATCTTTGGAATATGAATTGAGTGCAGAGGATATTGTAGGTATATCCCAATCATATCAAAACATTGCTTTGGTTTACGACCGACAAAACAATATTGAAAAAGCAATTGAATATAATTTACTTGCCCTTAATTACCTCATAGATACAGAATTCGAGGAAGAGTTGGCGGGAGTTTACAATAATCTTGCCGCTCTTTATTCTGATGAAAGAAATTATGAAGAAGCCGAATTTTACTATATCAAAGCCATTGATATTTACAAACATAACGATAATTCAAACAAGCATGCCAAAGTCTTAAGTAATTTTGGCAACTTGAAAGTAAAACAAGGAAAATATGACGAGGGTAGCGATATTTTAGAACAAGCGCTCGCACTGTTTCGTATTGACAATGATATATTTAGCGAAGCATCTGTTTATGAGATGATTGCAGATATGCACGCCTTTAAAAATAACTACGACCAAGCACTATTTTATAGCAAATTAGCTTACGAAAAAGCTCAAGAAACTGATTCATATTTCCTTAAACTTAGCACACTTTATTCATTATATTTATATTACAGGAAAACAGAGAATTGGAAAGAAGCCTTAGAAAAATTTGAAGTTTACAATTATTTAAAAGATACATTATTGTCTTTTGACCAATCCGCTCACAACGAAATACTTCAAATAGAACTAACTCATACACTCCAAAAAACTGAATTTTTGAATATGCATGCCGAAAAAACTAAACTAAAATTTCAAGCATTGGCAATAATTATTCTGATATTCACATTCTTAATTATTATCTTTTTTTTCCGTTTGCGAAAATTAAAAAAAGATTTGTATTTTGTTAGCCGTGAGCATCATTTAAACAAAAAACGGACAAAATTTTCATTGCAATCGTTTTTGCCCAAACAGAACGTCCAAGCCGAAAAAGTTTTGGAATATTTGCCAATTTTAACAGAATTATTGGAAAAAACTATTGATAGCACCGAAAATATTTTTGTTACTATAAAAAATGAAATCGACTATATTTGCACATTTGTAGCCCTTTGCAAAAATCTTTACAACAAAGAAATAAAATTTCGTTTAGAAACAAATATACCCGAAAATAGGTTAAACAGCATTATTGTTCCTACAATGCTTTTCAAGCCCTCAATCGACCACCTTCTCTTTTGTCCCGACATCGTAAATAAAGAATTAGATTTTAATGTTTCTTTTATGGTTAAAGATAATAAACTCGATATTATTTACGAAGATAGTGCATCTAAGCCTTTTTATAAGAAATATGATAGAGATGGAATTATTTCCGAATCTGAAATTATGCTTATTAAAAAGAGAATGAAACAGATGAGCAAACCCGGTAAAAACTTTATTTTCAAAGGAGTTTTTATTGAAGATGATAAAACTCGTTTCGGTTATTCATTCCCTTTGGTATATTGTTAATTTACAAATACTTACCAATTAAACTTTTTATTTCCGAAGAAAATTCTAACTGTCAGTGAAAATAATAGCATAAAAATATTTACCTTTATTTAGTTTATATAGATTGTTTAAATTTATTATTACATTAATATTATGAAGAAGTTTCTGAAAATCTTTTTTATTTCATTAGCGGCATTAATATTGCTGCTTTTGGTTACACCTTTTTTGTTCAAAAACAAAATAATGGAGTTTGCAAAAAAGGAAATTAACAACATGTTGACGGCTGAAGTTGACTTTTCTAACCTTAGGCTGTCGTTTATACGTAATTTTCCAAACGCTTACGTGGCATTGGAAGATTTAACCGTTGTTGGCACTGGCGATTTTGAAGGTGATACTTTAGTTGCCTTCGATAAATTCAGCGTTACTGTTGATATCAAAAGTGTTATCGGTCTTTCTAATATCCAAGTTAAAGCGATAATTTTAGATAGACCTCATCTTTATGCCCACGTGCTCAAAGATGGTCGTCCCAATTGGGATATTATGAAACCCTCAGACGAGGAAACTCCCGAAGAGGAAGAAGAACTACCCGACGACAGCGAATTTGCCGGCGAATTTAATGTTGCACTCAAAAAATTCGAAATTAAAGACGCTAAAATTGTTTATTTCGACGAACCCGGAAACATGAAAGCCTCTCTCGACGGATTTAATTTTTTGCTCAAAGGGGATATGTCCTTAGAAAGAACGATACTTGATATTAAAACAGGTATCAACGAATTAGACTTTTGGATGGATGGTATTAGGATGCTAAAAAAGGCTGAAATTCAGTTCGATTCTGAAATCGATGCAGACCTTACTAATATGGCATTCGCTTTTAAAGAAAACATGTTCAGGATTAATGATATTGTCCTGAAATTTGATGGCGAAGTAAAAATGCCCGAAGAAGACATCGATGTAGACATTACATTTGCTACCGACAAAACTGATTTCAAAAGCCTGCTTTCTTTGATACCCGCTATCTACATGCAAGATTTTGAAGCGGTTCAAACCGCAGGTAGTTTAGAATTAAATGGTTCTGCACAAGGTACCCTGAACGACAAACAAACGCCAAGCGCAAAGATTAATTTAGCAGTTAATAACGCAATGTTCAAATATCCTGACCTGCCCAAATCTGTCGAAAATATTAATATTGCTGTTAAAGTTGCATACGACGGAGTAGTGTTTGACAGGACTACTGTTGACGTTGATAACTTTTCGTTCACAATGGCGGGTAATCCGTTCAAAATGGATTTACATGTCAAAACACCCGATAGCGATATGCAAATTGCCGCTAATTTTGACGGAAAAATTGATTTTAACTCAATGGCGGACATTATTCCTTTGGATGATACCAAATTGCTCGGCTTGTTAGAGTGCGACCTTTCACTTGCAGGACGTATGTCTACATTAGAAAATGAGCAATATGAAGATTTTAAAGCGGATGGTTTAATTAAATTGTCAAATTTTCTTTTTGAGAGTCCTGATTTTCCTCAAGGAGTTACTATTTCACAGACTCACTTAGAATTTTCACCTAAAATTGTGAGCCTCAAAGCATTTGACGCAGTCATTGGACGTACTGATATTTCCATGAACGGTTCATTAGAGAATTTTATTCCTTTCGTATTTAAAGAAGAAACCGTAAAAGGAAGACTTGCACTTAATTCCAAAAGAATCGACCTCAACGAATTTATGTCTGACGAAGAAACTCCTGTCGAAGAATCAGCCGAAGATGTTCCCATGTCAATTATTGAAATTCCTAAAAATGTCGATTTTACATTGACAGCGAATCTCGAAACGATTATTTTTGACAAATTGAATATTTCGAATACAAAAGGCGAAATCATTGTGAGAGACGGCGCAGTTAATATGCAGCGACTTGCCATGAACCTTTTAGATGGAAGCTTAGTGGTTAGCGGACAATACAACACCTCTGACATTAATAAACCTTTTATTGATTTAGATTTAGATGTTTCTAAATTTAATATTCCAACAACGTTATCCTCTTTTTCAATGTTGGAAACATTCTTCCCCGAACCTAAAGATTACAAAGGGAACGTTTCTGCAAAATTTAAACTTAATAGTTTGTTAGATAGCGAATTTAGCCCTGTAATGACCTCTGTTTATGCAAAAGGAAGACTCCAAACACAAAATTTAGAAGTTCATAACTCGAAACTATTCGTTACAATGGCTGATATGCTGAAAAACGAAAAATTGCGAGTAGTTAGACCAAATGATATGAACATCGGTTTTGAACTTGTTGATGGACGCATGAACGTTGAGCCTTTTGAAATGAAAATTGACCAAGCAAAAATAGGTTTTTCTGGCGACCAAGGCATCGATATGACCATGAACTACAATTTAAAAATTTCTGTTCCTAAATCGGCTGTTGGTGCGGGTGCTGACCTACTTAACAAAATACCCGGCGGAACAAGTATTAACGAATTGATAATGAACGGACACATCGGTGGAACTGTTACAAATCCGGATGTCAAAATTAATTTTGGAGACATGGGTGATGTTCTTAAAGACGCAATTAAAGAAGTTATTACCGAAAAAGTAGAAGAAATAAAAGGAAAGGTAACTGACGAAATTAATGCTCAGATAGAAAAAATTCTTGCCGAGGCAAACAAACAGGCTGAAAATATACGTAATACCGCAAAACAGGCTGCAGATAAAGTTCGCCAAGAAAGTGAAACAGCAGCCAAAAAAGCAATTAGCGAAGCAAACGCTGCCGCCGACAAGATAGAGAAAGAGGCAAAAAATCCTTTGGAAAAAGCCGCTAAAAAAGCCGCCGCAGACGAAGCACGCAAAAAAGGTGAAGATTTAGCCAAAAAACTTAGAAGCGAAGGCGAATCAAAAGCAAAAGGAATCGAAGCCGAAGGCGACAAAAACGCAAAAGCAGTTATGGACAATGCCAACAAACAGGCAGATGCACTAAGACAATAGGTGGAATAATAAATACGCAAAAGTGCGTATATTTATGAGTTAGAGGCAATGCGGGGAGAGAGTGTTGAGAAGGCAGTATGTTTTGAGTAGAAAGAACAGCCCGAAAAAGAAGTAAATAAATTGAAAGTATTAAAAATCAAATAAAAACCTTGTCACTGTATAGGTCAAGTGCATAAACGATATGAAAAAGATCATGTTTTATGTGGTGATGTTAGCCGCCGAACGAAAGAGCAAAACCTGCAGAAATCTGTCAAATCTGCGTTATCTGCGTGCCAAAAAGTCAGTAATCATATTGGTATTAACGGCTATGGCAGCCGCTGGAAATGTGATGGGACAGCGTAGTTTGACAGTCGATTGTAGTCCCTCGTCGGGAAATGGATATACCGGCAGAGCCACCATAAGTGTTTGGTTGGACGAGAATCCTATTACGGTCTTTCCGTATACATACTTTTCAATACGGGCAGGTGTTTCATCATCTATCAGTAATGTATCTTATGTTTATGGTGGCAGGTCTTATACTTCTGCCGAAATTCCGAGCATAGGCAGCCCTCGTCCGTATCAAATGACTTGCGAAGTAGGCGTTAGTTACGGAAACAGTTCTGTAATATGGAAGCGAGTAGGTTTATCAGCCGTGCCAAGCGACGATGCCAGAGTAAACCTTTCGCAGTTAGGAATAGCGCTTCCGGCAGTAACCCCGCATCCGCCGGGTTTCAGTACGCCTGAAAATCAGGCGCAATGGGAACAACAGCGATTAGAACACGGAAGAACAGCCGACGCCCACAGGACTGCATACCGCAGTGCGTTAAACAGTATCAACGTTCAGGTAAGAAATTGCAATTGCGCTAATGATACGCGGGTTGATATGGACATCAGAAATAAATTGTCTGAAACGGAAGAAACTCCCACGCAGCAGGTCGGCGCCCAAACAGAGACTACATCAGAAAGGACGCTTTACAGTCCCAGCGCAGCGGGTACCCGTCAGTTGAGCGAAGGCGAAAGGGTTGTGCAGCAA
>Ga0099364_10000620_pt1 | contig 60689 bp, 47 predicted proteins | sample TergutTh196P3_FD_73070 | JGI IMG/M metagenome (GOLD analysis project Ga0099364, IMG submission 73070) | Microcerotermes parvus P3 segment gut microbial communities from Pointe-Noire, Republic of the Congo - Th196 P3 | ecosystem: Host-associated > Arthropoda: Insects > Digestive system > Gut ... | reverse complement strand
CCGCAACCGAACCGAAAGTTCACATCGGCTCATGGTGAGAGTATATGCGTAAACTTGCAATTACCGCCGTTATACTGCTTACTGCTGCAAACCTGAACGCTCAGGGAAATCAACATGAAACATCACGCCCCATCTTTTTTGCCGCACCTGTTATAGAAACCGTATGGTACGGACGCAAGCCGCCTTCGATAGGATTCGTATTTGCGCTCGGCTCGGAAGACAAAGTATCTATAGGTTTAAAGGGGATATACGCAATACCCCTTGCGGAAGAAGATTTTACAACCATCGAAATAACGCTCTTTTTCCGCGTATACCTGTCGGAAGCAGCCAGCGGCTTGTTTGCGCAGCTCACTTACGGAGTTGCGGTATTTTCAGGGGAGAGCGCGGTATCGCTGCCAGCGGAAGGCGGCGCAATATCAATCGGGATTACAGCAGGCTTGCGGTTTCCGCTTGGCAGCCGCTTTTTTATAGAACCGTACATAAGGGGAGGCTATCCGTATTACGGCGGAATCGGACTTTCAACAGGGATAAGGTTTTGAACAAAGAGCAATTGGTAAAAAATATTCTCACACGGAGGCACGAAGGCACAAAGGAAGAAGAAAGATTTCGAACAACAACTCTGCGCCGCGAACCGAAGGTTCGATGTGCCTTTGTGTGAGATAAATTTCTTGAAAATTGATTTCAGTGTACCTGCGGTGCGAATAAGAAAGGAGAATTAGAAATGAAAACAGGCAGTAAGCGGACATATATGAAAATAGTAGTTATTCTTACTTTATTCTTTATTCTCTTTTCATTTTTCTTTAGTTGTGAGAACCATTGGATAAAGGAACTCACCGACCATATGTTTTGCGAAACCTGCGGAAGGCCGAATGTTAGGTGCATCTGCATTCCTGATGAATTGACAGCAGACCTTACCGGCATTACTGCAAGCTACAATCAGGGGAATACAACAATATATTTAAATACTCCGCTGGATAATCTGAAAACAGGATTAACCGTAACAGCAATTTACAGCGACGGCACAACCGAACTTGTGAACGATTACACATTAAGCGGAACATTGACAGTCGGAACAAGCATTATAACCGTATCTTACAGCGGACAAACATCGGCTTTTAATGTAACTGTCACAGCGGCAGCACTCACAGGCATTACAGTAGCTTACAATCAAGGAAGTACAACAATCTATCCAAATATACCGCTGGACGGCCTTAAAGCTGATTTAACCGTAACGGCAGAATACAGCGGTGGCGCAACCGAACTTGTGAACGATTACACATTAAGCGGAACACTTACAGCCGGAACAACCTGTACAATAACTGTAATCTACGGCGGGCAGATAGCGTCTTTCACTGTAACGGTTTCCGCAGTAACCGTTACAAGTATTACCGCAAGCTACAATCAAGCAGGTGCAGCAATCTATCCAACTACGCCGTTGGATAATCTGAAAAGCGGATTAACTGTAACGGCAGAGTACAGCGACAGTACAACCGCAATATTGATCGCGTCTGAATACGAATTAACAGGAACACTTACAGCCGGAACAAACACAATAACCGTAACATACGGCGGGCAGACAACGGCTTTCGATGTAACAGTAACAGCCGTAACTTTGACAAATATTACCGCAAACTACAATCAAGTAAGTACAATAGTATTTCCAAATACTCCGTTGGATAATTTAAAAACAGGTTTAACCGTAACGGCAGAGTACAGCGACGGCGCAACCGCAATATTGAGCGCGTCTGAATACGAATTAACAGGAACACTTACAGCCGGAACAACCTGTACAATAACCGTAAGATGCGGCAGCCAGACAGCGTCTTTTACTGTAACGGTTTCCTTAGTAACCGTTACAAGCATTACCGCAAGCTACAATCAAGCAGGTGCAGCAATCTATCCAACTACGCCGTTGGATAATCTAAAAACCGGCTTAACTGTAACGGCATTTTACAGCGACAGTACAACCGCAATATTGACTGCGTCTGAATACGAATTAACAGGAACACTTACAGCCGGAACAAGCACGATAACCGTAACCTATGGCGAAAAGACAACTACTTTCCCTGTAACAGTAACAGCCGTAACCCTTTCCGGCATTACGGCAAGCTACAATCAAGGAAGTACAACAGTATATACAAGCACATCTATTAACAGTTTGAAGGACAATTTAACCGTAAAGGCAGTTTACAACAACGGCGCAGAAGAAACAATAAGCGCGTCAACTTACGAATTAGACGGAGAACTTACAGCCCCAACAAGCACAATAACCGTAACCTACGGCGAAAAGACAACTACTTTCCCTGTAAAAGTAACAGCCGTAACCCTTTCCGGCATTACGGCAAGCTACATTCAAGGAAGTACAACAGTATATACAAGTACATCTGTTAACAGCTTGAAGGACAATTTAACCGTAAAGGCAGTTTACAACAACGGCGCAGAAGAAACATTAAGCGCGTCAACTTACGAATTAGGCGGAGAACTGACAGCCGGAACAAGCACAATAACCGTAAGTTACGTCGAAAAGACAACTACTTTCGATGTAGAAGTAACAGCCGTAACCCTTTCCGGCATTACAGCAAGTTACAACCAAGGAAGTACAATCGTATATCTCAATACATCTCTTGACAGCCTGAAAAGCAGTCTAACCGTAACAGAAGTGTACAACAACGGCGCAACCGCAACATTGAGCGCGTCAGATTACACATTAAGCGTATCCAGCGAAGGAACACTGATAGTCGGAACAAACACAATAACCGTAAGCTACGGCGTGCAAGAAACAACCTTCACGGTAAACGTCAGCGATGCCGTAATACTTCCTGACATTGCCGACGCAGACGACTGGGTCGATGCGCTCACTGCAATCAGCGGCGGCGGCAATAACATGGCGTACACTATCGAAGTTACCGGAGACATCAACATAGAGGGCGGCAACGATACATTCGGCGACGCAACCGACATAACAGTAACCATCACGGGCGACGGCAAATTGACCCTTGACGATGCTAACAACCTCAGAATGTTTCATATCAGCGCAAACCAAACCCTCATAATCGGCGAAACCGGCGTCCCGGGTCCGACTCTGCAAAGGGACAACAATACCGGGCCAAGTTCACTAATAGCTGTCGAAGGCGGCGTTGTTGAGCTGCGCAGCGGGACAATAACCGGAAACACCGGCGCCGTTGCCGGCATGAGCGGTGGAGTGTATGTCAACAGCAACGGCGTTTTCATCATGAGCGGCGGTGTAATCAGCCGCAATTCAAACTCCGCCGGCGGCGGAGTGACTCTCAATTTAGGCAGTACTTTCATTATGAACGGCGGTGTAATCAGCGGCAACAACAGCACCAGCCCCACCGGCGGCGGCGGGGTTTGCGTCCGCGGCGACAGCGTGTTCAGAATGACGGGCGGCATCATTTACGGCGACGATGGCGACACATATACGCCGTCGGGCGCGCCAAACACCGCCCCCAACAACACCAACCCCAGCAATGCGTTGTTTGTGAGCGAGGGCACAGCCGAATACGGCTGGTTTGACGCTGGCGGCAACTGGCAAAAGGTAGACGACCTTGATAACACGGACAAGACTATCGAGGTGAAGGAAGGAGTGCTTGTTGCGCCGCAAGCATGGTAAAAGGTAGCAGGTAGCAGTAGCCAATCTAAAAACGAAAAAAGTGCCTGTCACCCCCCAATTTGTCGAAAATCAATATGGACTTTTAAGATAGACAAACTGGTGGGTAACAATCTGCCATCTGTGCTTTTTTGCTGATATGTAAACATACTTGCAGGTGAATTTGCTACAAGAACACTTTTTCAAGATAAACCGCAAGCCCTTCTTCGGTATTTGGACCGTAGATTAAGTCAGCTTTTTCGCGGATTTTGTCCCTTGCGCTTTCCGGGGCTGCGGCGAAACCGGCTACCGTGAACATTGGGAGGTCGTTTTCTTCGTCTCCAAAGGCGATTACTTCTTCCGGTTTTAGACCTCTGTGCTGCATGGCGATTCTAAGCCCCTCGCCTTTGGAAACACCGGAATTGATCACCTCCAGAAATGTCGGGTAGCTTCGGATAACGCTGATCCTGTCGCCGAAACGTTCGCTCATCCTTGCCCGGATTTCATCGTGTCTTGAAGGATCGGCTATATACATTCCCTTTATGCACCCCTCAAGCGGCAGCGCGGCAATTTTTTTTAAATCCCTTACCATTGGGACAATGCCTGTGTGCCTGTAGTAATACTCCGCTTCTTCGCCGTAGTGATCAATCACAAGAGCTTCCCATTTTTGCTGAGGGTCTTCCTTTCCTGTGTCCGGGGAAATCCTTGCAGGAAGATAGACCTGATAGTGAACCTTAAGCTCGCGGGCAATGTCTGTGCCGAAATCCGCCACATCCATTCCAATCAAATTGGTGTACACTGTTTTCCCTGAAGGAATGTCCGTAACTTCCGCGCCGTTAAAAAACACCATCGGCCCTTCGGCGCCAATCGCGCTGAAGTATTTTTCTGAAGATTCAATCGCCCTTCCTGTTGATATTATTATCTGCATCCCTTTGGAAATTAGTTTTTTTAAACAATTTTTTGTCCTTTCGCCGAGAATTCCGTTTGGAAGCAAAGTGGTGCCGTCAAGATCGATAGCGAGTCCCTTGATTATATTGGGATCCATGTTTCTGCTCATGGCTTTAGTATATCGGCGGAACAGGGTGTGATCAACGGCATTTTGTAAGCTTCCTGCAGCTAAACGGAGATAAAACAAATGCACCGGCTGACATTGGTCAAAAATGGTGCGCCTGTCGCTTTACAATTACCCATAAATGTTTTAAAATTACAATGATGGGTAAAATAACCGCCAGAGATGTCGCTTTTATTACATTTAAAAATCGCGTTAACTATCGAATAGTAGTTTTTTCAATCCAACTTGTAGTTTTCTCTCAGTTATCGGCATTACGAAACAAAGAGAGATGATATACGCAAAATAAGCCAATTATTTGGTATGCATTGATTAAGGAGGAAGCAAATGAAGATCAAAGTAAAGCTGACGTTAATGGGAGCCGCCATGATAGCGGTTGTGGCAGTAGCGCTTACTATCCTGCTTGTGAACCAAGCTTCAGGTATCAGCATGGATTTAAGTATCGAGTCGATGTTGAATCTTGCCGACAGGGAAGCAGAATACTGGGATGGCAGAATAAACGGTCATATCCGTGCTTTACGCACTTTAGCGGATGTTATGTCGGGTTATGAGAGTTATGAAACGCAAAACAGACGGGATATTTTCGATGAAATGATACGGGGGGTAATGGCCTCGCAGGAGGTTTTTTTCGAAATTGGTACGGTCTGGAGACCTAACGCCATTGACTCCGATGCTCAATATATAGGCCGGGAAGGCTCAACGCCTACCGGACAGTATGCTGCAGTTGTAGCAAGGGATGAGTATACCGGTGAATTATACATCAGGACATCCGGCATTGTAGATACGATAATAGACTATATAAACGGACCGCAAGCAAGGCGGGACAGGATAGAGACTCCGGAAATTGTCCCAATAAGAGGTAATGATAATTCCATTATGAGGGTGTCAATCCCTATTATCAGTAAAACTACCAATCAGGTTCTGGGTATGGTAAACGGCAGGATAGATCTTGTTGCAGTACAGCCCTCGGTAATGCAGGCAATGATGGATAATCCCGAAGTTGCAGCGATGTCAATTTATGCCAATGACGGCTATATCATAGCAAGTTATATCCCCGATAACGTTGCAAACTATTTACACGAAGTAAATACCATGTTTGGCGACAGGCTTAATGATGTAAGGCGGGCGGTGGAAAACGGTAACGATTTACACCTTCAAGGTTTTTCGGCTGTTCTTAATTCAAACACAGAAATTGACCTTAGTACATTTACCATTGGAGACTCCAACACCACCTGGACAATAATGATGGCAATAGCTGAGTCAACAATCATGGCTCCTGTAAATGCCATGCAGGGATTCGCTATTATGGCTGCCGCTATATTCCTTGTTATTGGGGCGGTAATCAGCTATTTTGTCTACCACTTTACGACCAAGCCCATCGTGGATGTTACTGTCACACTCAAGGATATTTCCGAAGGCGAAGGAGACCTTACCCGCAGTATTGCAATAAAATCCAAAGACGAAATAGGCGACCTTGCGCATTACTTTAATCAGACTATAACAAAAATTAAAAATCTGATCATCGACATAAAAAAAGAAGCTGGAAACTTATCCGATATTGGCAACGACCTTGCAGCCAATATGAATCAGACAGCAGCGGCAGTGAACCAAATCAACGCAAATATTCAAAGCATAAAAGGGCGAATTATTAATCAAAGTGCCAGCGTCAGCGAGACCCATGCGACTATGGAGCAGTTGGAAATAAATATTAACAAACTCAATGGGCATGTAGAAAATCAGAGTACTAATATTTCTCAGGCTTCATCCGCTATTGAACAGATGGTAGCCAATACCAGTTCTGTTACCGAGACGCTTATTAAGAATTCGGACAATGTAGGCACTTTAATGAAAGCATCTGAAGTCGGCCGTGTAGGCTTGTCTGATGTAGCTTCGGACATTCAGGAAATTGCACGTGAATCTGAGGGGTTGATGGAAATAAACGCCGTTATGGAAAATATCGCAAGCCAGACCAACCTGCTTTCCATGAATGCCGCGATTGAAGCAGCCCATGCAGGCGATGCAGGCAAGGGTTTTGCCGTTGTTGCCGATGAAATACGAAAGTTAGCTGAAAGTTCCAGCGAGCAGTCAAAGACAATCGGTAATGTTCTTAAAAAAATAAAAGGGTCTATCGACAAAATAACCAGTTCAACAGAAAATGTGTTAAACAAGTTTGAAGATATTGACTCAAGTATAAAAACAGTCGCTCAACAGGAAGAGAACATCAGGAATGCAATGGAAGAACAAGCGGCCGGAAGCAGGCAGGTTCTTGAAGGTGTCGGTAATGTTAACGAAATAACCAGAAAAGTAGACAGCGCCACCGATGAAATGCTTCAAGGTGCAAAAGAAGTTATAAGCGAAAGCGCCAATCTTGAAAAATCAACACAGGAAATAACTTCGGGCATGAACGAGATGGCAAGCGGCGCCGAACAGATCAATGTGGCAGTAAATGCTGTCAATGATTTAAGCAGTCAAAACCGCAACGGCATCCAATCCCTGATGACCAATGTTTCGCGGTTCAAGGTAGACTGATGATTTTATAACGGTAACTGGAGAAGGATAAATGAAGATCAAAGTAAAAATGACTTTCATGGGAATCGCTATGACTGTAGCAGTAGCGCTTGCAATTTCTGTTGTGCTTTTAAGCAGGGCATCAACTATAAGCATGGATTTGAGCATTGATATTTTACATGAAATGGCTGATCTGCAGTCCGAGTACTGGAACGGCCGTATAAACGGTCACGTGCGGGTATTGCGTACTTTGGCGAATGTAATGGCAGGTTATGAAAGCCTTCCGCCTGAAACAAGGCGAGATACGTTTGACGAGATGATTAGGAATACGGTGGAAGCAGAGACGGTTTTTTTAGAAATAAATACCGTATGGAGGCCTAATGCCATAGACGGTATGGACGCCCAAATGATTGGCAGAACCGGCTCTTCTCCCACAGGACAATATGCTGTTAATTTTACCAGAGAAGCGGGAATAAATAATGTTAGCTCCAGATATACCACTTCTATACCCGACATAATGGCGCACATACAGGGTCCTAACGCCAGGCTGGACAGGGTAGAACCTCCGTTTGCCATGGAAGTATGGGGCAATGATACCAGCCTGATAAGGATTTCGGTTCCGATAATCAACTCACGCACAAATGAAGTAGTGGGAATGGTATCATGTCTTTTGGATTTAGTGATGATACAGCCTTCTGTAGTAGAGATTATGGAAGACCACGAAGATATTGCCGCAATGTCAATTTATGCTAATAACGGATTTATCATAGCGAGCTACCTGCCCGATAACATTGGTTATTTACTGCATGAAGTACCTACAATGTTTGATGATAATCTTTCAATTGTTCAAACTGCGGTACGCAATGGAGAAGCGCTTTCGCTTGAAGGGTATTCCGCTTCCATGAGATCCAATACGCAAATAGAGTTTAGTCCTTTTACTATAGGCAATTCGGATATGACATGGACGGTAATGCTGGCTATGGCCGAGTCAACTATTATGGCTCCTGTAAGGGATATGACAAACTTTGCCATCGTAATAGCGGCGATAGTAATAGTGATTGGGTCGGTAATAGCTTTCCTTGTCTACCATTTTATGACTAAGCCCATTGTAACTGTTACAGACACTCTTAAAGATATTTCTGAAGGCGAAGGCGATCTTACCGTCAGTATAAATATAAGCACCAAAGATGAAATAGGAGACCTCGCGAATTATTTCAATAAAACTCTTGAAAAGATTAAAAATCTGATTATCGACATAAAAAAAGAAGCGGGAAACTTGTCCGATATTGGCAACGACCTTGCCGCTAATATGAACGAGACGGCAGCCGCAGTGAACGAAATCACCGCCAATATTCAAAGCATAAAAGGGCGGGTAATTAATCAAAGCGCCAGCGTCAGCGAAACTCATGCGACTATGGAGCAGCTTGTAACAAATATCGATAAGCTCAATGGGCAGGTCGAAAATCAAAGCAATGTGATTTCTCAGGCTACGGTTGCCACTGATGAAATGAACGCAAACATTCAATCAATTGCCGATACGTTAATCAAAAACGGCGCTAATGTAAAGAACTTGCGGGAAGCATCGGAAGCAGGGCGCGGCGGCTTGCAGGAAGTTGCAGGAGATATACAGGAAATTGCCCGCGAGTCAGAGGGGCTTTTGGAAATTAACTCGGTGATGGAAAATATCGCCAGCCAGACAAACCTGCTTTCAATGAATGCCGCAATAGAGGCCGCCCATGCAGGCGAAGCGGGTAAGGGATTCGCTGTTGTTGCTGATGAGATACGCAAACTGGCCGAAAGTTCCGGCGAGCAGTCCAAGACCATAGGCACGGTACTCAAAAAGATTAAGGGATCAATTGACAAGATAACTGATTCTACCAATACCGTACTCAACCGGTTTGAGGCCATAGACTCCAATGTTAGGATTGTGTCGGAACAAGAGGAGGTTATCCGCAGGGCAATGGAGGAACAGGGTGAAGGGAACAAGCAGCTTCTTATGGGCGTAGCCGAAGTAAACGAAATAACCCGCCGTGTTAAAAGCGGTGCAAATGAAATGCACGAGGGGGCGCGGGAAGTTATAAGCGAAAGCGCCAATCTTGAAAAATCAACGCAGGAAATAACCTCCGGCATGAACGAAATGGCAAGCGGCGCCGAGCAGATCAATGTGGCGGTAAATGCAGTAAATGATTTAAGCAGTCAAAACCGCAACGGCATTCAGTCCCTGATGACCAATGTTTCGCGGTTCAAGGTAGACTGATCCGGGCAACATCTCATTTGTCCAAACACTGTTTGGACAAATGGGTCTGTGCCTGTTGTGTTTAGTTTTGGGACTTTGTATTTAGTAATTTGCTCTGTTTTTGCCTTGTTGGATTTCCTCAACAATTCGCTTTCCAATAAGCCAATAGGCTTCAACCATTGCGTAATTGACAGCCTTATAGGCCTTCGCCTTTGCTTCTATGAGGATTTGTTTAATTTCGGCAATATATGCTTTTGTTACTTTTGGCATTATTGTTTCCTCTTGTCATCTATAACTTGAAAATTAACACGAACCCGAAGTTTGTTCATTAGACCTTCTCTTGTACGCTCCGGCTGATCAAATGCCATACTACCGACAACTTTACGAGGACGATTGTTTGTTATGCCCAAAACCAACATACCCCCGCCGCAATTTGCCAAAGCACAGCAATATTTTAGAGCTTCTTGATAATCAAAGCGTGTTTTTGCTTCCTTAAATTCAAAATGCTCACCTTCCGGAGCTGTCAGGAGTTCTTCTATTGTGTTATATTTCATTTAGATGTCTCCTTTGACGGGCGACAATATCCTGGCCTAAATCCCAGTATAGGAGTAAAAGTTCGGTATTTACCTTTACGGCGGCTTTTATCTGGCTTTGGCGGATTCGGTTTTTTAGGTCAAGCAGCCATTGCCTGTATTCTTTGTTTTTCTTCATTGTAACCCCGAAATTGTGTTTAAGATTTCTGCGCTTTTTGCCGTCATGAATTGTATTTTATCACATTTTATTGGTTGTGTTCAGGAGTTTGAATAATAAACCTTTTATCAGGATTTTACGATGATATTAGACTTGTTTGAAACGCAAAAACAATGATAACTTTACTTAAATGAAAAACAAAAAAATGCAATTTAAGGAAAAATACGGTCCTTATGCACTTGTCGCCGGAGGCTCCGACGGTCTTGGGGCTGCTTTCGCCGAAGTTCTTGCAGACCGCGGATTAAATCTGGTTTTGATGGCGCGTAACAGGGAGAGGCTGGAAACGGCGGCTGCCAGGCTTCGGGAACAGTACGGCATCGACGTTAAAACTATTGCGGCAGACCTTGTAGATTATGAAAAAACTAAAAATCTTTTAACCGCCCTTAAAGTTTCAATCGGCTTGCTTGTTTACAATGCAGCCTTTGCGCCTATCGGGTTATTTGAAAACACCAGCGAAGAGCATTTGTCACTCGCGGCGGCTGTTAATGTAAGAACTCCGCTTTTGCTTGTAAAATTGCTTTGCGCGCCGATGATTCAAAACAAACGCGGAGGTATCGTGCTGATGTCCTCGCTTGCGGGCGCGCAGGGAAGCCCGAAGCTGGTTTCCTATGCAGCGACTAAGGCTTTTAACGCTGTTTTGGCAGAAGGTTTATGGAAGGAAATGCAAAGATACGGCGTTGATGTAGTCGGCTGCTGTGCCGGAGCTATTCTTACTCCCGGGTATCAGCAGGCTCAGACCCCCGGCACGGAGAAGAAACCCAAAACTGCGCCGGGAACGTTAACCGCCTGCGATGTGGCAGAGCAGACAATAAATGCCCTGGGGAAATGTCCTATTGTCATTCCCGGCGGGATTAACAAAATAGCTCGTTTTGTACTAACGCGGCTTTTGACCAGAAAGGCTGCAATTGGTATAATGGCAAAAAACACTGGAGGTTTATCGTGAATTTAAATTTTGAATTAATAATGGGATTTTTTACCCCCTTGATTGCTTATGCAGGAATCACCCTGTTGCACATAACTTTACCTGCAAAAAAAATGAAAGGTTATATTAAAAATGAAAAAACAGGCGAGATAATGAATTATAGATTGAATGGAATTTTGGTTCTTGCTTTAAGCGTCCTTATCTGGTTTTTGCTTGGTTATTTTAGAATTGTTCCTTTTGAATGGCTGTATCAGGTTCGGTGGGCAAGCCTTGCCGGAGCTGTTGTTATCGGGCTTGTGTTTTCGGTTGTTATCGTGTTTCGCGCTCCCTCCACGGGAAAATTTGTCTGTGCCGATTTTTGGTTTGGCAGAATTAAAGACCCGCAGGTTGGGGATGGTTTTATTGATGCGAAGATGTGGCTGTACATGATTGGAGCGACCATGCTTCAATTAAATGTTCTTTCGTTCGCTTGTTTTCACCTGCAGAATTTTGATGTTATCAATCCCGGCTTTATTCTTGGCGCTGCAATGTTAACATGGTTCATCTGGGATTATAACACATTCGAAAAAGTTCATCTTTATACATACGACTTTGTCGCCGAACGGACGGGCTTTAAATTGAGCTTTGGCTGTCTTGCGTTTTATCCCTATTTTTATTCTGTTTCACTTTGGTTCACAGCGCACCTGCCAAATCCCGGGCATCCGGTTTGGCTTACGGCAATTTTCGGCGCGGTGTTTTTATGCGGGTGGATTCTGGCGCGCGGTGCAAACATGCAAAAATTTATTTTTAAAACTGCGCCCGAAAAAAGTTTTCTTGGGATCAAGCCCGAAGTTATCACCGACGGGAACCGCTCGCTTTTGGTAAATGGGTTTTGGGGGGCAAGCCGGCACATCAATTACCTTGGAGAAATTTTAATGGGGTGCGGAGTTGCCCTTGCCGCAGGATATCCCGCTGTGTGGATGGTGTGGCTTTACCCGGCGTATTATGTTGCGCTAATGTTCACCCGCGAATATGATGACAGAATTATCTGCAGGGCAAAATACGGGGAACTCTGGGATCAGTACACCAAAAAGGTGAAGTATAGGATAATTCCCTTTATTTACTAACAGAAGATTTTTTTGCCGGATATTTGCACGGTATTAAAGAACCTGATTTAATTACAGAAATCTTCCCATTTTACCGAAAATTATAGTATACTGGGTTTAGTGCAAAAACTTTGAACTTTGGTTTAGCTGGTTTTGTATTAAACTCTGCAATTTCCCGCCATGCGGGATTTGGGTTTTATTCAGTTGAAATTGCAAAACTTCAGTTTTGTGATTACTTCCGTTTATGATGATTTGGGAGATCAAAATGGTTGGAAGAGCAATACTTCTATTGCTGCTCATTGTAATTTTGTCTGTGGGCGGCATTGTATGGTTCGATTATCTTAACGTTATCGATGCAAAAAATGTTTTAGCCCCTGTATATCGATTTTTCCCCTTTATTGCCGGGGAAGGCAGAACTCAGCCCAGAACAGATCCGGATGAACTCCTTAATTTAGATGCCGAACGGCTGGCTATACGTCTTGAATATCTTGCCTTGCGGGATATGGAAATGGACACCCGACAGAGGGATTTGGACAACCAATTCGATGAAATTGTGCAAATGGCGCAGGAACTGGAGGAACGTCAAAATGCTCTGGAAGATTTTGAAAATTCACTCAGAGCTCTTGTCTTAGATGCCGAAAATAAAGACAGGAATGTCGAGCAGAACGCCCGGTACCTGACAGGCATGCCGCCGCAGAATGCGGTGAACATCATTGCCGCTCTGGATGACCAGGACGCTATCGACGTAATTCGGAAGACTGAGGAAATTGCACAGACCGAAGGGACGACATCAATCGTGGCCTTCTGGTTTTCTCTGATGGAACCGGACAGAGCGGCTGAACTGCAAAGAAAAATGGCAGGAAGGCCTCCTAACCTGTAACATCACCTTCACCTTCCGGAACAAACCTTAACAGGAGGCCGGTTGGTGATAGCCATTACCACCTACACAGATCCTTTCGTAACCGCCGCTGTAAGCGAGGTACCACAGCCTTTATATGATCCTATCGAATCCCGGGAAGATCAGGAAAGCGCAGATTTTGAGGAAATTCTTGCAGGAATATTGCAAAACAGAGTACAGCCTTCAGAAATTTCTTCAGAAACTTCTGCGGAAGTTTCTGAAACAGAAAATGTTGTTGAAGAAATTTCTGTTGATAACTTAATTTCCAGTGTCAATTTTGACATCCACACATTGCTTGACAACAGTTATGTGCAAGACATCGAAGTTGAAGGCGAAATCGATCTTTCAGATATTGAATTATCTCAGGTTTTTGATGAACTTCCGCAGATTGACCTTACTTCCGGCGATCTGCTGCAGGAATTCACAGATGTCTTTTCAGATGCAGAACAACTGTTCACTCATGCGATTGATACAGATCAGGGCGTTGGAATAGATGAACAAAATTTCCTGCCGGACATGAATAAGCAGGAATTGGTAAAAACAAAAAACAATGAAACTGCCGCGCAGATAAAAACACAAGCTGAATTTTCCGCTTCAATGATTGAAGGCAGGGAAACAGTGCAGCAGGTTTTTACTTCACCCGATGCAGTCAAGGCTCAGCTTGATAATGAAAACAGCATAAAAGATCGTGCAAATTTAAAACAAAGTAATATTGCATTTAACGAAACTAAAACACTTTCCCCGGAAAATCCGGCGGAAAAAGTCTTAGCCGCCAGACCGGATGAAAAAACAGGCCGCCTTGATGAAATGCGCAGCCGTTCCCGCCGCGACAAAGTTGCTTTTGAAGTGCGCGATATGCGCACCTCGGCAGATACTGTAAACAGTACACAGGCGCGATCACATACAACAGTAGAAGCTGCGGCGGCAAGGGTGACAGGCAATGCTTCCGGTCATGAATTAACTTTGGAACTCCGCCTGCCCGACTACAACGGCGGGCAGGCAGGGCAGTCGGCGCAGGTGTCGTGGGAGGCAAAATCAGGCGCCGCTTTTGAGAGTATGCTTTCAAGGGAACTGCACCAGAACTTTAACGGCGACATTGTCCGCCATGCTTCGGTTGCCCTTCGGGACGGCGGGGAGAGTACAATCAAACTTAACCTTCACCCCGAGAGTCTTGGAAATGTAAAGATACGCCTTGAAATGACCGAAAACAAGATTACCGGGCACATCATTGTAGAAAGCAAAGAAGCCTTGAACGCTTTCCGTGAGCAAATTGCCGAGCTTGAACAGGCTTTCAGGGATTCCGGTTTTGCGGATGCAAGCTTGAATCTTTCGCTTAGTGCGGATGGATCCGGGGCGCAGCAGCACAACGCAGATATTCTGCCCCCGCAGCAAGTTGCTTTAATATATGAAGATTCGCTTCGTGATAGTACGGAGATTGAAACAGTTCAAGTCGATGTCTACTTTGGGCGGAGACAGGGAAAAGTAAACATGCTTGCATAGCAAGTAAATATATACAGGAGAAAGTATGGAATTAAGTGCAATGCCGCGGTTAAGTTCGGAAGAAACACACCAGCTTAATCAATTTGTTCGTGATTACAATCTAGGCATTAACCAGGGAAGGCAGGTGCAAAACAGTTTGGGCAGGGATGATTTTTTAAAAATCTTGATGACGCAGTTATCGTATCAGGATCCGACTTCCCCAATGGATGATAAAGAGTTCATCGCACAGATGGCTCAATTCTCCACGCTGGAGCAAATGACAGCAATGGCAAGTGATTTTTCCAAACTTACTTCGATGCTGATGGGGAATGAAGCCACAAGTTCGCTTGGAAAAGGCGTAGAAATCGTTGAAGGGGAACGCGTTATACAGGGTATTGTTCAGGCGGTTACCAAGGGAGGAACGCCGCAGGTACTGGTAAACGGAAACTTTTATGATTGGGAACAAGTAATCAAAGTATTCGCAGAAGAAAGAGAGGGTTTGTAAAGCCTTCGGCTTTACTTCCGATTGAACGTCGTTGCCATACGGCAACTTATATTAAGGAGTATAGAGCTATGATGCGTTCGTTATATTCCGGTGTTTCCGGACTTCAAAATCATCAGACAAGAATGGATGTTATTGGTAATAATATTGCCAATATCAATACAACAGGTTTTAAAAGCAACAGGGTCAACTTTCAGGATATTCTGTATCAACAGCTTCAGGGCGCTGCCCGTCCCACCGAGGATCTTGGCGGCGTAAACCCAAAAGAAGTCGGTCTTGGAATGTCTGTTGCATCAATTGATACACTTCACATTCAGGGGACGTTGCAGGTAACGGGTGTTCAGACCGACCTTGCAATTACGGGGAATGGTTTTTTCATCCTTGACGACAGAGGCACGCAACTGTATACAAGGGCCGGTCAATTTTCGCTGGATGCAGACGGCGTTGTAGTGAACCCCGCAAATGGAATGAAGGTAATGGGCTGGAATGCAAGGGAAGTTGAAGGCTTCAACATAATTGACATTTCTTCGCCTGTTGGGCAGCTTGAAATTCCTGTAGGCGGCAAAGATCCGGCAAAGGAAACCACGATGGTAAATTTTGCCTGTAACCTTGACAAACGAATCCCGGAATTACCGGAAAACCCAACCGCCGCCCAGATTCTCCAGTCAACATGGTCAACAACCATCGAAATCTATGATGCATTCGGCGATATACATATTTTACAGGTTGATTTTACAAGAGTGCCGGGAACGCCCAATAGCTGGAATGCGACAGTCAATGTTGATCCGCAGAACGAACTTCCAACCAACGCGACAATTGGTTTTGGGGAAGAAGCTCCTGAAATTGGCGGACCTACAACTTTTGTTGTTAACTTTTCAAATGACGGAACGCTGCTTTCTGCGGAAGACGGTCTTGGTAACGTATCCGGTGAAAGCGGACAGGTGCAGATGTATGTCGCCTTTGATGTTCAGGACACAACCCCGGATGAAGACGGCGAAATTATAAGGCAGCAGTTTGTTCTTAACCTTGGCAATGTCGGCGGCTATACCAATTCAATGACCCAGTATGCGGAAGCAAGTTCAACCAGAATGGTAGAACAGGACGGCCGCCCGATGGGTTATCTTGATGATTTTAAAATTGACGGGTCAGGCGTAATTACAGGTGTTTTTTCAAATGGAAGTACAAGGACGCTCGGTCAGGTTGCGCTTGCAAGCTTCCCAAACCAGGGCGGTCTTGAAAAAGCCGGCGATAATACATTCCGGGTTTCAAATAACTCGGGTATTGCAAATATCGGGCCTTCGGGTATTGCAGGAAAGGGTAAGATAGTCGCAGGCGCATTGGAAATGTCCAATGTAAATATGGCGGATCAATTTGTAGATATGATTGTAACTCAGCGTGGTTTTCAGGCAAATTCAAGAACCATACAAACCGCGGATCAACTGCTTCAGGAACTCCTGACGCTCAAGCGGTAAAAGATAATAGGCAGTAGTTAAGGCAGCGTATAAAGTTATACGCTGCCTGTTGCCTGCTTTTGGGTGATTATGATAAAATTAACAAAATTGAATGGAACAGAGTATTTTATGAATCCTCACCAGATTGAATGTATTGAGGTAAATCCCGATACAACTTTGGTGATGCTTTCCGGGAAAACCCATATTGTGCGTGAAGAGGTTGATACTGTGTTGGAAAGAATTATTGCTTACCACCGGAGCATAAACCCTTATATAGTCCAGGAGTGAAGATATGAATAAAAGCCTAAACATGGGAACCTTGATCGGATTAATTGGCGCTCTGGCAATGCTTGTTGTTTCAATTTTTACATCTGGAAACGTACTTGCCAACTTTATTGATCCTTCTTCTCTTGCGCTGGTTCTTGTTGGTTCTTATTTTGCGCTTATGATGGCATTCTCGTTATCAGATGCGCTTGGAGTTTTCTCCGCCATTGGTCTTACCTTTAAACAGCCTGTGTTCAACCAGCAGAGTATAATCCAGAAGATGGTATCATTTTCCGAAAAAGCCCGCCGCGAAGGTTTGCTTGCTTTGGAAGAAGAACTGGAAGACCTTGAAGATGAATTCATGAAAAAGGGGCTGCGCCTTGTTGTAGACGGTACTGACGCCACTATTATCAGAGATTTACTGGAGCTGGAATTATCCCAAATGCAGGGGCGGCATGCTTCTAAAATTAAACTTGTTAACTTGTGGTCGAGTCTTTCACCTGCTCTTGGAATGTTGGGCACTGTTATGGGTCTTGTCGGGATGTTGCAGAATCTGGACGATAAAGATTCTATCGGCCCCAACATGGCTCTTGCTCTTATCACCACATTTTACGGTTCTTTATTTTCCGGTGTATTTTTTGGTCCGTGGTCAAACAAACTTGGGGTATTTGACGGCGAAGAAGCAAATGTTAAAGAGATGGTAATTGAAGGCATTCTTTCAATACAAGCCGGTGACAATACCCGAATCTTAGCGTTAAAACTTCTTGCGTTTCTTGATCCAACTACGCGCAGAACACTTGAGAAAGAAATGATAAAGGATTAAAAGTAAATGGGAAAGAAAAAAAAACAGGGAGCAGAACCGCCGCCAAGTACGTGGTTGACCACATACGCCGACATGATAACTCTGTGCTTGTGTTTCTTCGTTATCCTGTTTAATCCCGATGATGTTACCCAGCAGCAGTTGGATTTAATTTCTGAATCGCTGCGCAGCGCCGGTATCGGTTCAATGCCCGGCGGTTTAACCCTGTCTTCCGGCCGCAGCGCCGAGCTTGGCAATACAATCATGTCGCTCCCTGCCATGGAAAGGGGCAGGGTGATGGGAGACGCCTTACGCAGGGCGGTCTCTGTCTTCTCTCCGGAAATCCGTTCCAACCAAATCAGAGTAACTCACGATGAACGGGGTCTTGTAATTACCCTTGCAGGAGATGTTTTCTTTTATCCCGCAAGCGCTGTAATAAATATTGAAGCTGCAAGAGAAATTCTCCTGCGGCTTGGAACCTACCTTGATTCAAATGAACTTGCCGGAAGAAAGTTCAGAATCGAAGGGCACACCGACTCCATCGGCGTTGATCCTTTCGGCCCGTGGGAGGATAACTGGCAGTTGTCAGTCGAACGCTCAAGGTCGGTGCTTCGTTTTCTTTCAGCGCTTGGAATTAATGAGACGCGCTTCCAAATTGCAGGGTTTTCCGATACAGTTCCAATTGCAAATAACAACACAGAAGAAGGCCGTGCAATGAACCGCCGTGTAGATATTATCATTCTTGACGAAGGTCATCTGTAATAACATCTAAAAACCCCGGATGGGTTTTTAGATGTTACCCGAAGAAAAGTGCATTACCGGCTACCGGCTACCGGTTGCCGGTTTTTACTCGGCTCCTAAATCAACAACTCCTTCCAGAAGAAGTTGGCGCGCAAGTTCAATTGTAATATCGTATAATGCAGAATCCATAGAAACGGATGTTTCCAGCACTCTTGCCACCTGACGGTTTAATTCTGCTTTTGGAATTGTATAAAGTACATAGGCAGTGTATGAATCGGTGTAAATTTCGGGGTTGTCCGGATCGTAACGGCGGCTTAAGATCCACCAGTCGCCGACACGCAGGGCTCCCGAATAACTTACATTTACTATTGTATTAATTACACTTTCGATTTCCTGAGAATATGTGCTTTCTGTTCCCGCCGCCCCTGTAATACCGGCTGACTGTGCAGCGCCCTCTACTCTTGCATTATACTCGGATGCTATAGTAGTTCTTAACATTGCGCCGATTCGCTGCTGTGCGCTGAAATTGTCAGCCCATGCAAGAACAAACTGCCGGTTTGTACCTGTTTCCTCACCGACTATACAGTACATATCCCTGTATTCACTTTGCGCCTGTAATCTGGTAACGCCGTATTGGACATAGGTTCTTACCCAATCCGGCTGAGAAACGCCGTTTATTGTTCCCTTTTCTTCCAGTATATGAACTGTAGCCCTAGGACCCGAGGCGCACGCCATTATCATAAGAAATGCAAGCGCCGCCAAAACATATTTCGTAAATTTCATAAATTTTCTCCTTGCTGAATGAATATTCCCATAAAATTAATATACTGTCAATTATACATTTTGGACGTTTTTTTAAAAAAAATTGTTTTTGATGTTTTAATCGGCGCTTTTGTATTTATCAGCGAAGGCGCTCCCAAGCATTTCCACTATAACTTCCCTCACTTCTTTAATAATATCCTTATGCAGTTTCTCCATCGCATTTTCCGGAGACGGCGGTACGGCAAATAATTCGTGAGATTCAATGTCAAAAGCCGCGGCTATTCGTTCAAGCACCTCTGGGGTGGGAAACTGGCGTGAAAGTTCAATCATGGCGATATATTGAGTCGAGATTCCAGCTTTTTCAGCAAGCTTCGACTGAGAAATACCGCATTTTCGGCGGTTTTCTTTTAAATTACCTGCCAATACATCCCGTATTTTTTCCATACCTTATACCCTGACTGTTATAAAAAGATCATAAAGACTCTATAAATATTGACAATCAACAATAAATTGATTATTATTAGCATATTGTTGATTGCCGGTATTTTGACACTTAAAGTTGAAAATACTGAAGGGGGCATTGGCTCCTTTTATGCAAAAATGCCCATTTTGGGCTTTTTGACAATCTGCCGGTACGGCAGCCAATATTACATGATTCCCGCAGAGGAATCGCAAAAAGGAGTTCTTTATGAAGAACACAATTAAACTTAAAGCTATTCAAAGAATAGCAGCTATTATCGCTTTTACAGCGGTAACCGCATTTTTAATGACAGCCTGTCCGCCGGGCGGTGATACCATTACTGTCGAAACTACCGTTGGGAGAATTAATGTTACCAATCTTCCTGGTGAAGCTAGTGGCTATGTTCTTGCACAAGGTATGACTGAATCTGGCGTGATACTTGTGGCGGCTTCATCTGTTAGGCGAAATGGGGATGTAACATTAGGGCAGATTGCCGGCGGCTCTTTAACACTGAGTGTTTGGATAGCTGAGGGTAATTTTTCAGAAGATTTTGAGATAACAGCTCTTCGTAATTATAATGGAAGTGATACGGTAATGTTCCAAAGTTTACTTTTTGAAACAGATCCTTCGATTAACGTATTTTCTATGGATGATGAGGCTATAGGGGCTTTAATAAGTGAGGAGTTTCAATTTCCTGTAACCTTTACTGATGGTGTAGCTAATTTTGATGGTTCAATGTTTGAAGATTGATTTGACGCAGGAAATTGCCTGGGTTTAATTTTCACTTAATGTGTTAATTCACTGTTGAGCACCCCGAGCCGTTTGGACAAAATACAAACGGCTCGGGGTGTTTTTAATTAAACTGCAATGCTAAACAGTAATCCTGCGGCAGGAGCAGCAGGTGTGTAGACAGGTGAGGCCTGCGCTGTTTTTAGTTCTCTTTGGTATTGTTCAATAAGGGCGTTTATTCGTTTTTCATCCTGTTCACTGATAGTTCCATAGTTTGCAGCAGACTGCCTCTTCATTTTGGAAAGCTGTTCAATCATGGTGTCAAGAATTTTCAATTTGTTGATGTTAACACCCTGAGTACCCTCAGGAGCAGGAGTCCCCGAAATGTGTTTGAAGTGCGAATAAATAACCATGGAAGGGTGGACGGGAAGGGACTTTTTCCCTACGTTGACGGCATTTATGGCATAACCAACACTGGGAAAAGTATGATGTGGAATTACCCCAATATCCATACATTAAATATCGGATATTTATTCATTTTTTATTAATAGTCCGCATCACTGATTGAGCCTCGCCCAGTCAAGCAGGCGCCGTTCCAGTGTATTTATATTCTCCGCGCTTTCGGTACGCGCCCTGTCGTGAAGATAAGGCAGTATCACCCTTTCTTTGATTTCCGCCCACCTGCCCGGCAAAATGTTTGGCAGGGAAAAATTATCGGAAGGGGGCATGCGTCCAAGTAATTCAGGATAAAAAAGCGGATATATTTGTTCCGTTACAGATGTGAGCGCTGAAAAGCCCCCGCATATACCAAAGGAATTTTCGTTTATCCTGTTGATTCTTGTATACTCCAGCAATTGCCGCTGAGTGCCGGCTTCGTAAAACCACTGTATAAAAGCCGCCGCCCCCCGGTGCGATTTAGCCCTTTTTGGAATTCCCAAATAAACGGAATCTTCCATAACCGGAATCATATTCTGCTCCATAATCCAGCGGAAATCCAGATTATTTTTACTTTCTTCGCTAAAGGTAAAAAGATCTGAACTTTCTATATACGAAAAAAGAATGCGGCCGCTTTGTATCAGCCTTTCCGGCGGTTCAAAAAAATATTTATATGTAAAATCTTCATCTGCTTGTGTATTGGTATTTATCTCATTAGTCCAATTGTTAATAAAAACCATTGAACGTTCCAAAGCCGCAGAATCCCACGCCAGTGGATTCGCTTCTCTAAAAGACGCGCCGGAGAGTACAGCGGCAGTAAAAAGAAATTTGTCATCCCATAAAGGAGAAAAACCCATCCGTGTATAAGTGCCGCGGCTTTGTATGTTATACGCACTGCTTAATTCTTTAATTTCATCAAAGTTTATTGTAAATTGATTTGAGAATATCTGTTCTCTTTCTCTGGAAAAAATCAATGCGGGAATATTGAACGATACCGGCAAAAGTAATTGATTCCGTTCAATTTTGCCAATATCAAGAAGGCGTGGGTAAAAAATGTCCCTTGAGAGTTTATTTTTTCCAAATAGATTTTCAAGAGATCTAAAATTTACCCCTGTTGAAGCATTTTTCAGCCAGCTTGTTACAATTAAATCGGGGGTGTTTGACCTGTCCGTGTTTGCAAGTTCTGCACTCGGCAGTTTTATATATCTTACAGATACTCTGTACTGGCTTTGAACAGCGTTAAAATATTCCCCGTAAACTGCAAATTCCGGGCGATCTGTCCAGATTAAAACATCCCTTGAATTCCCGCAGGAGATAAACACTACAGCAAGTAAGATGTATGCCTTGAGATATCTCATGGAGATAGTGTATTTTACCTCCTATATGCTTGTCAATCTGTTATTAGAATGTTATGATTTAACAAAGAGGGTTTTTTTGGACAGGGTAAAAGATTCTTCAGTAATAAGGCTGATTGAAAGGATAAGTGAACACTACCAGGCTAATATAAGCAACCGTTATCTGCGCCCCGCCTTATTACAACTTCAGATTGATAAAAGCACATGGGATCAAATTGAACTTCTCACCGAGAAAATGGAATTTTTCCGTTATCAGGGCTTTCATCTTGACGATTTATACCGCCAGATTGCCGCCTGCGCTCGTTTTGTAGATGTTGCCCGGACTAATTTGCCCGGTATTCTTAGAAGCAAAATGAATTCCGCTCCAAGCGGCCCCGATAAAATTATCCGCGAAATGGCGGCAAGTAACTTTGGTTCCAATTTGAAAGTCTTTACAGATCAATTAAATGAATTATATGTAAACCTTGTAGAACTGGATAAAATTGAGGCGCAAAAACGTAAAGGAAAGCCGGTTTTTGAACAGGTTGGAGAATTAACCAGCATCGGCCGTTTAATTGTAGGGCATTGACAGATCTTGACGAAGACGAAATTATTTTACTTTTAAATATGTTTTTACTGTAGAAGAAGGTTTTGCGGTTTTCGTAATCTAAGCCGCCTGCAAAGCAGCGTACTGTTTCCGATTTCTTTCTTATTGGAGGAACCGTTGAAAAAATGGCATATGTACGCTGCTTTGCAGGCGGCTAAACTACAAAAACCGCATTATACTAAAAATGACTAACTTTACCTCCTGGCTTCATCTTCGGCAGCTTTACGCAGAACCGCTTGTTCCCTTGTCCATTCAACGCACTCATCATAACCGTACGCCCTTGCATCGGCAATCATTCTGTTTACGATGGTGTTAAATTCCGCGTCGCTTCTTGCATATATTGCGCTCCACGAACCGGCCTTGATGCACTCGCTTACTTGATTCCATGTGGTGGTTAATTCCCTGCTGCGCCTTCCCATTGAGAATGTAGAACCAATTGAAACAGAAATATGCCCTCTGTCGATCAGATAATCGTCCGCTCTGACCGCTCCCATATAATCACGCCATGATTGTTCGATTGGGAAAATCGTTCTGTTGATCAGAGTGCTTCTCCATGTTTCATAATTAAATTTTTCATGTAAAGCTGATTCTGGATTAACGGCATCAATGCTCCATGTAGTATTGTTGTGCTGGAATTGTCCGTCTCTGTATGTTCCATTGTAGCTGCCGTATTGGATCATTGTTCTATCGGCATCCTGCTGAGCGGAAAGACCGATCGGGGTTAAATATGTATTGCCTTCGTTATCATAATCCCATGCAACACCCTGCGGGCCGTAATTGTAAGTCAACACGCCTTCGGGAGTACAGAACCAATTGATGATTTCCATACACAATCTTGGATAAGCAGTTCTTGCTCCAATCGTCCATACGCGGTTGCTTCCGAAAACATTCAAACCATATACGATGTTTTCCTGATCTTCCGCCGCAACACACATCATGGCTTTTCCAGCCGCCATATTTTGTTCTGTGTTGAAGGGAGAAGCCATCCAACTGAAAATGTTAAACATAGCCTGGCCATTGGTATACTTCTCAATCATATCGTTAAATGTCTGCGTCATTGAGTCCGGGTCTACAAGACCTCTTTGGAAAAGCTGATTGTAAAACCTAAGAGCGCGAAGGTACATTCCATTAGGTGCAAGAACATCTTCGTAGGTTTGCGTTCTTGTATCATAAAGACCGAAACCAAATTCATCATAACCGTATAGTGCGCCGGTGGATTTAACCATCATCACCATATCTCCATCCCAGTCGGGGAAGAAAGAAACGCCGTAAGTCCTTGCGCCTGTTGCAGTCCTTGGTTCCAGTGCAACCATCGCTTCAATTACGTCAATGTAATCCTCAAGCGTGGTGATTCTGGGGTAGCCCAACTGCTGATACAAATCCCAGCGGATGTATGGATAGTAAAAGAAATCTTCATGATCTTCCGCGCTTCCTGCTGCGTTATGCCCAAAGCCGTAGATTCTGCCGCCGCTGATGTTCCTGTTTTTCTGCAGGGGAAGCTGCATATGTTCCCAGATATATGGTCCATATTCACGTACAAGATTATCCTCTTCCCAGTTGAACAACATTCCGGCATCCACAGCATCCAGATATTCGTTCTGGTCGCTTCCAAAAATTACTATGTCGCCGAGAAAACCGCTTTCCATTCGTGTTTGAAAAGTTCCGTCAATTTCATTTATGATCGTAACAGTTACATTGAACTTTTCCCTTAGAATCTCGGCAGCCCAGCCCATTTGCCTGCCTGAAAAATTGGCAAGCTGTGTGTAAATCGTCAGGTTTATCGTCCCGTCGGAACTTCCGCCTCCGCCGCACGAACCTAATGTGAACAACAACAACGCTGTTAAAACAAGCGTGATCCATGTTCTTGATTTCATAAAAATCCTCCTAAAATTTTTTTAAGCTTTTAGCCTTTAACGGCTCCAAGCATGAGTCCCTTCTTAAAATACCGCTGCATAAATGGATAAACTAAAAGAATTGGTATAATTGTTACCATAGCAACAGTTAAAGCTATTACACGGTTATTCAACGCCGAAACAAGGTCGGACTGTGAAATCGTTCCGCCGCTTTGCATCAGCCTGCCCAGATTTGAAGTGGTATTCAAATAGACCCAGAGTCTATGCTGCAATGTGTAGAGGTTCGGGTTGCCCTGCATAAGAATCATTGAGTCGATAAAAGAATTCCAGTGGCCGACAGCGCCGAACACTGCAATTGTCGCAAGAATCGGTTTACAAAGCGGAAACATGATCTTCCTGAAAATTAAAAAATATCCCGCACCGTCTATAAATGCGCTTTCTTCCAACTCTTTGGGAACGGATTCAACATAAGTCTTTACAAGAATAATATTAAACGGCTGCACAATTGCCGGGATAATGTAACCCCAGAAATTGTTTGTAAGCCCAAGCATCGACGCATTTAAATACCACGGGATAAGCCCTGCATTAAAATACATGGAGATTATAATTATGCGGTAGATTAATTTTCTGCCCGGCATAAGCTGCTGTGTAACAAGATAACCTGCAAGCGCCGATGCAAGAACCATTATGGAAGTTCCAAGAACAGTCCGTGCGACAGTAACCAACAGCGACTGACCCAGATCCCTGACATTTAAAAGCGCAAGGTAATTTCCAAAGTGTACACCCTGTGGAAAATAATTTATCTGTCCGGTTTGAACCAATGTGTTATCGCTGATTGTATTTATAAACAGATAGTAAATCGGAAAAATACATAACACTGTGAATGCTGTAAAGAATACAAAGTTCATGATTTCGAATAAATCATAACTGTTTTTATTTTTTTTATACAATGGTCTCACCTCTAAGAATTTTCGACAGTCTGTTTGCGCCGAAAAGCAGCGTTATGCTGATTATTGATTTCAACATACCAATCAAAGTTGCTAAAGGTATATTGTTGCCCTGTGTCAATCCAAGATGATATACATAAAGGTCAAGCACTTCTATTGTCTCCCTGTTGCTTGGATTGTAGAATACCAGATATTGATCCATGCCGTTGCTTAGAATATTGGCAATGCCAAGCAGCAGCAAAACAAAAAAGGTGGGAAGCAGTCCCGGTATTGTAACATACCACATCTTTGTAAACCGTCCTGCGCCGTCCACTTCCGCAGCTTCATATAGCTGGGGGTCGATGCTTGAAATGCTTGCAATATAAATGATGGCGCCCCAGCCAAGCCCTTTCCACGTGCCCCACAGCCACATTTTCAGCCAGATATTTGAACCGCTCATAAGCCAGTTTGAAGGGTTGTCTATAACTCCTAACCTCATAAGCATCCAGTTGAAAAAACCTTCTGTAGAAAAAATTGCAAAAGCCACGCTGTAAACCAGCACCCAGCTTATAAAATTGGGAATTGTAGTCAATGTCTGTACCGTCGATTTAAATTTCCTTGTCCGTAATTCAGAAAGAAATATGGCGAATAACATCGGAAGCCATGCTGTGGCAAGCCCGATTCCGCTCATCGCCATTGTATTTCTAAGTACCCGTCCGATATGGGCGCGGGTTGCGGTATTTTCAAAAATATACCTAAGCCACTTAAGCCCTACAAAGTCGTTCATTGTCAAACTAAAACCGGGGCTGTAATCGAAGAATGCATAACGCCAGCCCCACAGGGGAAGATACGAAAACAGTATAACCAGCACTAAAATAGGGAGAATCATAAGGATTAGCCTGTATTTTGCTGCAATCTCATATTTTTCGCCTGCTTTTGGTTTTGGGCAGGTGATCCACACTGCTATGGAACTGAAAAGCGCAAAACCAAACAAAACAAAAAACACTGCAACTCCAAAAGGCAGCGCAGGTTCGATCCGGTCTGCCCGTGGAGCGGCGAGCAGCATATCGTAGGTGAGACGTAAAACAAAAGTTCCGGCAAGCCCGGCAAGAGATGCAGTAAATGAAAACTTTACGCCAAGAGATTTCATTTTTGTGTTGCCAAGAGTTAAGCAAAAAGATGCGCCAAACACAATCAATGCAAGTCCGCAAATTAATGCGCCAATATAGTTAAGTACAAGAGACGACCGTTCAACCCAACCCTCCTGCACTGCACGGATGGTAAGTGAGTCTGACATAATGGAAGAATACGACATTGCATTTGTAAACAACGATGCGTTTCTGTTAACAAGTATGGTCAGCCGCGCCGGATTTATGGCGGGAATAAACATTGATATACAAACGGCGATGATACAGACACGCAGAATTATCAATAATAATCTGTCCTGCTTTCTGACAGGCAACTCCTGCTGCATTTTACCTCCCGGTATATTCAAAAGTAACAACTATAGTTTGAATGTTGTTTTCTATATAATTAACAAGCGGAGTAGGCGATGCATTGCTAAAGTTATTATCCGCATCTCTTGCTTCCGGCGGGATAGCACTTACCCAGCTGTTATAAAGATTGACCCTTGTACAGAGTCCGTCATCGCTTGTTGTGTATGGTCTTCCCGTTAACTGCGCAGGTTCTCCGTTGATAAGCACTTCTGTAATTGTGATAACATAACCCGGAAAAAGCGTCTCTCCGTTGGCAATACCCAATGCCGAAAAGACAATCCCGTTTGCAAATCTATTGTTTGTACCTGTAAAATCAAGCGACACTGTGTAAGTTCCCGCGCCGGTTATAATTTGATCAACTGCTGCAACTCCTGCGGTTTTTGCGTTGGGGTCATAACTGTTTCCGACACTGTAAGACATCGACCAGTCTCCGCTGTTGTACATGATCCATGCCATCGCCGTGTCATCGGGCAAAACAAACTCCGGTCTGTTTTGCGCTTTCCTGTACGACCACGCCATTGCTTCTTCTGCAAGGAGGCGGATTTCATCTGTAGTCCTGCCTTCTTCAATTTGATTGTTTCTTTTTAAAAAATATTCAGCGATTACGGGGTCTATTATTTGCCGGACGCTTTTGTTATATAGATTATTGCAATCCCACAAAACCGGAGCAAATCCGTATTTGTCACAGTTGTTAAGAAAATTCTCAAAGAAATCGTACGTGCCTTCTCTGACTGTAACTCCGTCTGTCAGCAAAACTCCCCATTCGCCAAGTACGATGCCGTAACCCATCTCTGTGAATTTTGTCAATCTTCCAAGCAGATCGTTTTGTTCTTCGTAATTCCTCGCAGTTCCCCACGATGCGATGTTGCCAAAAATACAATAACCCGAAGGAGTATAGTAATGTATTGAAAGCAGCAGCCTTTCGCTGACTCTGTCGGCGGGCATTCTGAAACGGTTATCCAAAGTCATCACGATGTCGGTGTCGTAGCCGGGTATCAGCAGGAATCTGTTGGAGTTGTTCCCGCCTGTGTCCCGAACAAGGTCTACAAAAGTTTGCGCCAACTGATTAAGAAGTTCATAACATTGATTTTGTGTAAGAATGCCTCCCGTTGGGCTGAAGGGAGTTTGATCGTTAAAACGATTTCCCCATTCTTCGTTAGCCGGTTCAAAAATCAGGCGGTGATCGTATTTGTTGTACCGGTCGGCAATCTGCGTCCACATTGAGACAAACATTTCCATCGCCTTGCTGCGTACAGCCGGATCAGGATGCCCGAACATTGACCACCATCCATGATCCCAGTGGTTGTTAACGATGACAAACATATCTTCGTTAAGCGCAAAATTAATTATTTCTTCCACACGATCAAGATAGGCGTCGTTAATTGTAAAGCCGCCGTTTTCAAAATCCATCGCATTCGTCCATGCAACGGGGATTCGCAGGGTTTTAAAACCGGCTTCCCTCATTCCGGTGATCATTTCCTGTGTTGTGACAGGCTGCCCCCACATGGTCTCATACACGCCGGGAGCTCTGCCGGGAATACGATTTCCGCTGTTACACGCTTCCATAGTATTGCCAAGGTTGATTCCGTACCCCATAAGCCGCGCAAGTTCCAAAGATGTTTTTATTTCTTCCTGACCTGTCGAACATGAAAGCAGGCTGAATAAAAGGATTACCGGAAAAAAATTTAAAACCCTGAAAAACAAATTCATTTTTAAAATCCTCATTGCAAGGCTCCGTCAAACACCCGGTTTGACGGAGCCTTAAACCATAATCAGTTATTTTTTCTTTTTCTTAAAGATGACAAGAACAACTGCGCCAATGACGATTAAAGCTCCTGCAATGATGAGAATGATCATCAAGGCATTGGATGCCGGCGCTGCCGGTTCTACCCAATCGTAAGCAAAACCGCTGACAGTAAATTCAATTGCGATTTCTCCGCTTGCGGGAACCATGTCATTAAACAATTCCCTAAGGTCGCTGTTCCATGCATTAATTGCGTAGATTTCATAATAATCTTTGAAATCATCGTTTGAAATTCCGTAAACATAACCCTGTCTGAAAGTGTGCCTCGTGTTTCCGCCGATGATAATTCTCACGTTTGTGATTGTTATATTTTCGCCATCTAAAGGAATGTTTGTGGACACGAACAACTGGTTGAATGCTCCGGCGCCGTCAAAATCCCAGTCTCTCAAACTTACACGGTATGTTCCGTTGCCTTTGATTTCCACATCGGTGAATACACCGGCTCTGGTGCTTGCGGTATCTATATGGAACAAATTGTTAAAATAATTTGCATCAAAATCTGACCAGCCCCTGCCGTCTTCACCATAGAATGAATCGCTCCATGCATTTCGGAAAACCCAATTGTCCATTTGGATTCCAAGGAATGCTCTGTATGTGCCGTTGGGATCAAACGCGGGAATTACCGGAGCCGCCGGCGCTGCAGAAGCCTGCCCCTCGACAACTGATCCAAATAAAGCTGTCGCAAAATTAATGTGGTAATGATCGCCTGCAACAGAATCCCAGCAGTTGTCATAAAAAGCAATTGTGAATGTTGACGCATCAACCGGCACAAGGATCGATAAAGCGCCGTTTACGGCAGAACCTACCCAGCTTGCGGAATCTTTTCCGCCTGTGTCGGCATTTCCGTCACCGTCGATATCTATACCCCAGCCGACTTCTCTTCCGCCAAAGTCATAGTAACGTGTAACTCCGTTTGCCGTAACGGCAACAGCCGCGCCGCACCAGTCGTTCCATGAAGGATCGCCTTCCAAAGGAAGATCAATATTGATGTTAAACGCAACAGCCGCTACATTTCCGGCTGTGGTAAAAGCGGAGGATGAAAAAACATACGCGGGGCTCGCGCCGTCAACGCCTGTGTAACCAATTCCCCTTCCGACAGCGACTTGTTCCCTGCCCGCAATACTGCCAAACAAAGCTGTCCCTGAGTTGATGGTATAGTGCGCTCCTGCAACAGAGTCCCAGCAGTTGTCATAGAAATCAATTGAAAAGGTCGATGCATTGACGGGAACTGTAACTGTTATTACGCCGTTTGCCGCAGAACCTGCCCAGCTTGCGCTGTCTTTACCGCCTGTGTCGGCATTTCCGTCACCATCAACATCAATACCCCAGCCGACTTCTTTTCCGCCAAAATCGTAATACCTTGTCTCGCCGTTTGCACGGACAGCAACTGCCGCGCCGCACCAGTCGTTCCACGAAGGATCGCCTTCCAGCGGAAGATCAATACTGATGTTGAACATCATCGCGCCGACTGCCGCTCCTGACGACAACAGCGAACTATCAAATGTATACGCCGGGGCTGCTCCATCCACTCCGGTGTAGGCAATAGCTCTGCCAAGCTGTACTGTTTCTCTGGCTGCCTGCTGAGCAAACACCGTAACAGACGCGATCATAAATAACGCGGTAACTGTCAAAGCAAATACCAGAAAACGTGTTTTGTTTAGATTTTTTTTCATCTTAAACCTCTCCTTAAAGTATATTTTTTATTAAAATACATTGGTTCGTTATTTTAAGCTCATCCCGAGTTAGTGAAAAGTAAACTATTTTGCTTCTTTTTTGTTCATTTTTGCTTTATGTTATGTTTTTGCTTTTTGTTATTAACAAATAATCATTTTTATGTTACACTAAAACTTATAGGGGATATGAATGGATTATCAAAACACATTCCAGGAACTTGAACCTCCTTCGCAAAAATTTTTAAGTTGTTGTGCCTATGTAGGACTTGCGGGCAGTATTTTTCAAAGGCACTGTCATTCTTTTTACGAGATAAAATATATTGTAGAAGGAAGCCGGTATGAAACGGTTAATCAAAATACATACAAGGTTGAAAGCGATTCGTTGATTTTTATTCCACCGTTATCCATCCATAGTTTGAATAACATAAAACAAGTCGAGGATATTGTTATTCAATTCGACCATTTGTTTATCCGCAATTCCTCCATATTGTTTAAAAATAATTTTATGCTCAGGCTTGCAGAAGGGCATGAAAATGTAATAAAATCAAAAAAATCCACTAACATTTCCAAAATCCTTTTAACAATTTACGATTACTGTAAAAAGAAAGACCTTTTAAATGAAGATGAATCCTCATTAAAAGAAAAATTTACAATAGACCTTAAACTCAACAGCCTGTGCCTTGAATTAATATCCGCCCTGATCTGTGAAAATATTATTTATATTGATGAAAACAGCGCAGAATATTTAAACATAGAAAAAATCAACTCGCTTATAAGTGAACTTGTTGCTAATCCTCAAAAAACAATCACAATGCAGGAAGCGTGCCGGATTGCCGGAATGAGTTATTCGCATTTCAGCCGGTTTTTCAAAAAAGTGATGGGGTTTAATTACATAAACTTTTGCAATCATCTTGGCATCCGTAAAGCCGAAGAGTTGCTGCTTACAACCGATATGCCCATTTATAAAATTGCCGAAGCGATTGGAATAAATACAACGGCATATTTTACAAAACTTTTTAAGCAGATAAACGGGGATATTCCGGGTAATTATAGAAAGAAATACCGTGTTTAAAAATTGCTTTCCTTGTTCAATTTCCTGACAAAAAATAGTGAAAAGAAAAATCAGTAAACGCCTGCTTCCTTTACCGCCGCAACAATCTGCCGGTATGTTTCAAGACTGACCGTATTGGGGATTGAGTGATCCGAAGAAAAAATGAAGCCGCCGTTTTGTTTTACTATTGGGAGCATCTCATTAATAAACGGAATAACTTTTTCCGGTCGATCCATAAGCATGGCGTCTATTCCGCCGTGAAGCACAAGTTTATCGCCGAAATTCTGTTTCAGGGCTTTTAAATCCATTCCCGCTTTTATTTCGATGGGGTTAAGAGCGTCAAGCCCGATTTCGACTAACTGCGGTATACGCAGCATGATATTTCCGCAGGAATGAAGATGCGCTTTTATTCCGCGATTGTGCGCCCAGTCAATTGCCCGTTTATGGAAAGGCTGAAGCAACTGCGCGTACATTTCATTGGAAAAAAAAGGCGCACCTTTGTAGCCCATATCGTCGTACCAGAAAATACTGTCAAAGCGGTAGCCTTCATCCCATACCATATCAAAAAGAGCTATGGACATATCAAGATAGGTTTGGAACATATCTTTTACCCATTCCGGCTCTTCCATAAGCGCAAACATTATCGTTTCAAAACCGGACATCCATGAATGGGTAACATCAAAGCCGAACCAAAAAACCCCCTGAATCCAGCGGCCTTCTTTCTGCCATATAGGATAATTTGCCTTTAGGTAATCCCAGTCGATTCTGTCTCTGCCGGGCGTCATCCGCTTCTTTGCTTTTTCCCAGACTTCAGGGCTTGTAACGGTATAGTCAAGGAATTCAGGCGTTGAATCGGGGATTTTAAAATTCTTAAGCGTAACGCCCCAATCGGTGGTGGATATTACATACCGGTCATTTTCTTCAATGATTTTCTGTTCGTACCGAGGGCTTGAGTTCACATAAATTCTCTCGATTTTATCAACGTCAAAATAATCACGCCAGTCGACATCACCGGGCATGCCTTCCTGTTTCCAGCGCGCCAATGTACCTGCCCACGGCTCGTCAACAATTGGAACCCTGTCCGCCTCACGGTGTTCAAACATACGGGTAAACCGTTCTTTTGTCTTCATATAACTTCCTTATAAAATAGTTGACACTGGCTAATAACTGGCAGCTAACAACTCCAGTATGTCAGAACCTGAGGGCGGACAGCCCCTGCATGATTGTTTAAAGCCCGAGCAGCATTGCCCTATGCCGATTTCTCCCTTTCTGCCCTTGAAGCCCTGTCCGACGCTGATTTTGTTTTTCAGACGGCTTAGTTTGTTTTGTTCAAGGCGGAAGAGGGCGTTGATCAATGACGCATAACACGCGCTGCATGAATTGTTTTCGTCTATGTAGGGCGCATACTGCCTTACCTTGCCGGTTTGCACCGGGGCGTTTTTCTGCGCTTTGTTCAATTCCCGTATTTTTGCCGCGCTTAGGTTGGCGCTGCCAATGCCGAGTTTTTCCGCGATGCCGATGTAGGGAATTTCCCCCGGGTTTAATCCCATCTGAACGGCAGCCCATGTGTCGCATAACACCGGGTCTCTTGCAGCTAACATACGCCCGTAGTAAAGGGGGTTGCCCCCTTCTTCAAAATCCATGTCGCCGCAGATACCGTCAACTACGATAAAGTCATTTCGGACAACTGCGTTAAGGTGAGCAATGGGTTTATCCAGCCCTATTGTATGAAAGCGGCGTTTTTCTCTGTCGGGGATAACTCCCTTGTTGTTTTTAAGCGCGCAGGTAATTTTAGTTTGACAGTGCCCTTTCATAACAGGGAGGTTGATCATAAAATCCAGAGCAAGGGCGCTTTCGCATATTTCAATCTTCATGCCTTTGCAGTCGCAAACCCTTGATTTGTCCGTCTTGGTGTCAATTAACCTTACTCCGGTTTTGGCTGCAAGTTTTTTGTAACCGCATGCGGAAAATGTATCAACGGTGGAAGCGCCAAGACATGAGCCTTCCAGAATCACGATGTTGTTAAATCCGTTTTGTTTTAAGTATGTGATAAGCCCTTCGGCAATTTCCGGGTGGGTGGTTGATCCCATCGAAGCAGGTTTTGCATTAACAAGATTTGGTTTAAGCCCGATTTTTTTATTTTTATCTCCTATTAATTCCGCGAGATTTGCTTCTTGCGCAAGGCGGACAGCCATCGCCGTAATATCTTCCCCGTAGGTGATTAGGATTTCATTCTTTTCCATATTGATATTTTACCATGAACGGCGGATTGTTGTCCGGGATTGTTCCATAAAAAAATGCAAAAATAATACAAATTCAAGAAAAATGCTCCAAATAACTATTGACAAGACTATAAAATCTAGGTATTATGTAATCTATGGAGGATATTTATGGACTTTATATTTGATGATGCATCATATTCTAGGTTTCTAAATGAAAAAAAGACAATCTATAATTCTCGTTTAAGAGATGAAAATGAAACTTTTTTTGATGCAATGCTATCAAGAGAAGCAGATTTAAGTACAACTCCTGAAGGTGAAAAAATTATACGGTATATACAATCAATTGGGAATGAATAATGGCTAATAAAATTGAAGAATTCCCTGTATTTACTTCATTAGATAAAACTACTGTTCAAAATATGCTTGCAAAAATGGCAAGTTATTTGCATAATGTTTCTGCCATAATAAAAATTGATCATAAAAAAATAGATACATCAATAGATATTATGTATGAAATAATTGAACGAATAGAAAAACGTAGAATATATTTTCATATTTATTATAACGGTTGTAGAATGGGTGAATTAAATGAAGGAGCATTGATGTGTTTTTGGATAATAAAATTAACACCGTTTCATGTTGGTGGAATTCCAAATAATATATTGAATGCAAAAATAGCATTATGTTTATTTATGAATATGTTACATTATCATACCCAAAAAGAAAATATTAAATTAAGAATAAACCAAAATATGGTAAATGATATTTATTATGCATTCCGTTTTAGGGATTTAAGTAAAGAAGCAATAATGATATTGGCAGAAAGTTTAATCAATTAAAATAAAACACGAGCCCACACCCACGCCTACTTTATCCAAAGTTTGCTATCTTGCGGCATTATGCAATGCTCGTCAAGTAGGTTTTTCGAAGTTTTTTAAAATCTAATAATCGGATAATGGTTGTCAGGTTGGATGTTTTTTGTTGTAGGTTGTTGCGCGTAACGGTTGCAAATCCGCAAAAATGCGGATTTGCAACCAGCGGAGTTTTTGCTATGCAAAAACTCCGGCTAAAGTGTTGTTACACTGCTTTCAAAATAAATCATCTTCAGGATCCACCACCTACAGACGCTTGCATCTGGGTAGAAAAGTTAATAGTTGCATTGCCATTTGTGATGATGATAGGGGCAGAATTTATGTACGCATTAACAATATCACTATAATCAAATTCAGAGGCTTTCAGTTCAATAATACTTAATTTTTCTGATGGAATTGTAACTGTTCCTGTGTACGGTTCATATGTGTCACTTTCGTCATCAAAAGAATACACATTAAGGGTTATAGTGCTGCCGGAAACTTTTACTCCTTTTTCAAGCCTATCCTTTTCCTCCGTTATTTCAGGAAGAACAGAAGCAAAAGAAAGATATAACCCATCGTTGTTACTAATACCAACAACCCAGTTATCCGTACTAAGAGTACTGCCAAAATTCGTGATTGTCAGCTTTCCGCTTGCAGGCTCATTTCCGTTTGCAGGCTGAGGGTCTCCGCAGGCTGTCATTGAAAATACGATTACCGCCGCCAAAGCGATAATCCCAAACCATTTAGCAAGGTTTTTCATAAAAATCTCCTTCAATTAGTTTCTGTAAAAAACCAAAAAAATTGTAATATAACCATCCCATACAGGACGATTTTCTTTAAGAAATACGATGTTTACAACATAAATCCATATTTCCTATAGAAATATAATATATTCTATTGAGCATTGTGTCAAGTACTATAGAGCATTATTTTTGGTTCATGGATATGAGGGAACAGTTACAGTATATTATTGATAAAATAAAGTCGACTCGCATTAAAAAAGGAGTTTCACAAATGGAACTGTCTTTGCGTTCAAATTTGTCTCAAAGTTTTCTCGCTAATATAGAAAAAGGGAAAAAACAACCGTCTGTCCTTACTTTGATTAAAATTGCGAATGCTCTTGAGGTAAATCCCCAGGATTTTTTTCCTGAATCTTTTAATTTTGATACAAAAGAACAAGCAAAAGAAAAAATCCGTAAGTTGCTTGAATTTTTGTAAGGGAAATTCGTTTCTATGCGGTTTTGCTATTTTGTGGCATTTGCAAGAATGCCGGGATTATCAATAGCGTATTTCAGCACATCGGCCATGATGCCGGTGTAACCGTCCCCCATTGTTTTATAACTTTCCAAAATGTCCGGGGCAACACGGATTGTTATAGACTGTTTTTTCTTTCGCCGGCTGCGTTCAGCCGCAAGGTGCGCGAATTCTTTCAAGGCTTCCGGCGTGGAACGGGGGGCATCCTCCGTATAGTTGATAGGCTTTCGCGCTATTTTTTTTATCCGCCGAATAACTTCTTTAGGTGGCTTTTGACCAACCACGACCGTCGATCTCGTAATACCCATTATAACTTCTCCTCTATACATGTAGTGCATTATGCAATACTCGTCAAGTAGGTTTTTCTAAGTTTTTTAAAATCTAATAATCGGATAATGGTTAACGGGTTGGATGCTTTTTTGTTGTCGATTTTTGCGCGTAACGGTTTAAAATCCGCAAAATGCGGATTTTAAACCAGCCGGAGTTTTTGCTATGCAAAAACTCCGGTTAAAGTGTTGTTACACTGCTTTCAACCAAAATAAATCAATCGTCTTCATACACATACTCTTGCATCTGGGTAGAAAAACTAATAGTTGCATTGCCGTTTGTGATGATAACAGAGGCAGAATTTCTGTGCTCACTAACAAAACCGTCTCTACCATCAGATTTAAAGATGTTCAGTTCTTGAATCCTTAAACGTCCTGATGGAATTGTAACTGTTCCTGTGTACGGTTCAAATGTTTGACTAGAGCGATCCATATAGTACACATTAAGGGTTATAGTACTGCCGGAAACTTTTACTCCTTCCAAAAGCCTATCGTTGCCAGGAGGAGCAGAAGCAAATACAAGAGTTAACTCATCTTCGGATCCTATACCAAAAACCCAGTTAGCCGTACTAAAAGTACTGCCAAAATTCGTGATTGTCAGCTTTCCGCTTGCAGGATCAGGACTAGGACTAGGACTAGGGTTAGGGTTAGGATTAGGATTAGGATTAGGATTAGGACTAGGGCTGGGATTAGGATTAGGGTCAGGGTCTCCGCAGGCTGTCATTGAAAGTCCGATTACCGCCGCTAAAGCGATAATCCCTGCTATTCTTAGAATAGCTGCTATTCTATGAATAGCTTTAAGTTTGATTGTGTTCTTCATAAAGAACTCCTTTTTGCCCATGACCGCCTCTTGATATAAAAGTGTCAATCATGGTTGATGTGCAATTTAGCGTTGCTAAATTGTTTATAGGTTTGCCAACGGCATACCCCATACCACCCCCAAAGGCGGTAAATTTGCGCCTCTTTTGAGAATTTGCTTGTCTAAAGAACAAATCCTTTGCCTCACAGGTTGAAGGATTTTCATAATGTCTGGAATCAATATGGATATATTCATATTCACGCTCATATACACGTCAATATATATGATTATTTTCATATTGTAAATAGGAGATTATGAATTATTTCATATTATTAGTTATGGGTTTTAGGGAAAATCTTAAAGAACAACTAAGTTTTTCTGGTATGTATGTAAAAGAGCTGGCCGCATTGTCTGGTGTTAAAAAACAGACAATTGACAGTTATTTAAATGTAAATAATTGTATGCCGTCAGCAGATGCCGCTGTAGCAATTGCAAAAGCGCTTGGCGTGTCAGTAGAATATCTTGTAACCGGTAGGGAAACTAAGGAAAAAAAAGCAGCTAAGGAAACGACATTTCAATATCCTATCGAAGCAAAAATGATAGCTAAAATAACCAGCCAAATGAAAGAAAAAAACCGCAAAATGGCGGTTGCTATAATAAAATCAATGAAAAAACATGAGGACGAAGAAAAAATGTAGATTGGCAGGTAAATCTTCCAATGTTGCTTCTAAAACAAATTTCCATTACTGTTAAATTACACCCATGATAAAAGATTTTAAAACACCAGCCAATGAAATGCTTGAGCGGCAGTTGATTCCAAGAGGCATAAAATCGCAGGCTGTTTTGGATGCGATGCGTAACGTGCCGCGGCATCTTTTTGTGCCGGAAAATTTGCAGGACTCAGCCTACGATGATTCGCCTTTGCCGATTGGCTTTGAGCAGACAATTTCTCAGCCCTATATTGTTGCATTTATGACAGAACAGATTGAACCTGCCGCGGGCATGAAAGTGCTTGAAATTGGAACAGGGTCGGGGTATCAAACCGCCGTTCTTGCCTATCTTGGCTGCGAAGTTTATTCAATCGAACTGCTAAAGGAACTTGCCGAAAACGCTAAAACAATTTTAACTAACCTTAAATTAAATAATGTAAAGGTGAAAAATGGAAACGGTTATTCCGGCTGGCAGGAAGAAGCCCCTTTTGATGCAGTTATTGTTACAGCCGCGCCCGAATACATACCGCAAAAATTGACCGGACAGTTAAAGGACGGCGGTAAAATGATTATCCCCGTTGGAAAACCCGGTTCTGTGCAATCATTAAAGTTAATAACCAAAAAAGACGGAAAAATAAACGAAAAAGAATTATTTTTGGTTAGATTTGTTCCAATGGTTGATATTTAACCTATAATATTTATTCTGAATGCTGAACTCGGACAGAAAATAACCGATAATCAAGGAATATAAGATAATCATGCTAATATTGCACTTTAGGGGTTCACAATGGCATCTGTTAAAAATATTTTCTATAATTTCTTTACCAGCGGGAAAGTTTCCAAAGAAGGCGGGCGGCTGGCAAGTGAAGTTGCGGCGCGCTTTATAATTCTTAACAGCGCTCACATACTTGGCGGACTTATCCTTTTTATTTACGGGGTAACAGTTTTCCTGTTTGAGCAAGATACCACACGCGCCATGCTGGACTTTGCAATGGGGCTTATCTGCGTTCTTGTTGTAGTCATCTTTAGAACTAAAATACCCTATCAAATCCCCGGAAGTGTCAGCATGTCGGCCTTCGGTGCGCTTTGCGCCTTGTTTCTTTATAACGGAGAGATGGGCGGGTTCGGCGCGCTTTGGTTTTACGCATACCCCTTGCTGGTTATCTTTACTTTGGGCATTCACTTGGGGATTATACTTTCATCTTTGCTGCTTGCCGCGATTCTTGCCATCACCTTGATACCCGGTCTTGCGAATATAGAATACACAGCGCTTATTGGCAGCCGTCTTGGCGGCACTTATGTTTTGGTTACAGCCCTTACCATCATTTACGAAATAGTCAGACTTACGAAAGATCGCAATATTGCAGAACTGACTAAAAACCTTCAGGTAGAGCGCGATGAAATTACTGCAATGAAGGACAGCCTTAAGACAGGCGTTTTCCTTATGGACAAGAATCTTCTTATTCAGCCATCTTACTCAAAAGCTATGGAGAAGATCTTAAGTACCGATGAGATTCAAGGAAGAAAGTTTACAGATTTCCTTGGGCCTTCGATGTCTAAGAGAGAACTGGAAGCCCTGATTAAATACTTTGAAATGGTTGTTAATCGATCCTTTAATGCAAAGATGCTGGAAGAAATTAACCCCATAACAGATTTTGTTTATAAAGATGAGAACGATACATACAGTGAAGAAAAAAATCTGCGCACAAGTTTTACAACTGTAGATCGCGGCGGCGGGGTTTTTATGATTCAGGGAACCCTTGACGATATAAGCACTCAGGTAAGACTGCAAAAAGAACTTGAGGCGGAAGCCGCAAAGCGTGATGAAGAAATGCAGACACTCTTTCAGATTGTTCAGTTGGAACCCAGCGCGTTTGAAGATTTTATCACTTACACTGAAAATGAATTCAATAAGGTTAATGAAATATTAAAGAACAACGACATATCCACAAGCGCGGATGAATCCATGAACGCGATATTCAGGCGCGTTCATGCAATCAAATCCAATGCCCTTGTGCTTGGCATGGACAGTTTTGGCAACAAACTCCATGAGCTTGAACTTGAAATCAGGGCAATGCAGAACAAGGGTAAAGTCACTTTCGATGACACTTTGCACACAGTGGTAAGACTTGAAGCCATCATGGAAGAAAAGGATAAATACAGGAAAACTGTTGATCGTATAAGTTCATTCAGGGAGAATCAAAACCAAGCTGGCGGCAAACGTACAAGCAACAAGTTTATTCTTGTTGACACCCTTACAAAGATTTGCGAAAAGTCAGGGCAGACGGAAGGGAAGGAAGTAACGTTCGTTGCAGATGATTTTGACGAATCAATCTTGGATTCGGACTCTCTTACAATTATTAAAGAAACTCTTACCCAGCTTGTCCGCAATGCAGTGGCGCATGGCATTGAAACGCCTAATGAGCGGAAAACACTCGGGAAAGACCCTCAGGGAAAAATCCATCTTTCGGTAAAACAGGTTGGCGATCAAATTCACATGAAGATTGTAGATGACGGAGCGGGTATTGATTTTGACAAGATTCAGAAAAAAGCGAAGAGCCTGAAACTAATAACAGATAATGTTTTAGACAAAAACAAGTTAATTAAATTTATTTTTGATCCCGGTTTCAGCACCGCGGATAAAGTAAACACGACTGCGGGGCAGGGCGTTGGGCTGGATCTGGTGAGGGACAGGATTAAGGAGCTGCACGGTACTATCAAGGTGTCTTCAAAAAAAGGAAAAGGGACTGCCTTTGATTTAATTGTTCCATCTAAAAAGCATTGACATGTCAATTGACATATTTTTAGTTAAAAGGTAGGATATCAACATAATGAAAACAATATTGATTGTTGACGACAACTTGGTCATGAGGAACATCGTCAGGAATTCCTTTGAGTTGCTTAAAAAGCCGTGTAAGTATATTGAAGCGGACAATGGAAGAAGAGCTTTTCAACTGCTTGAAATGAACAAGGTTGATTTGGTATTGCTGGACTGGAATATGCCGGAAATGGACGGGATAGACTTTTTGAAAAAAGTCAGAGCCATGCCCGAATACAAAAACCTTCCAATTGTTATGGTTACTTCTGAGGCGGCAAAATATATGGTAATAGAAGCCCTCCAATGCGGCGCCACAAACTATATAGTTAAACCATTTAAAGAAAAATTGTTTATGGAAAAAATATTGGAAATAAATTTCTAGGAGAAAAAAGTGGAACAATATATTCAGCCGTTCATTAAAGTAAGCGAAAGGGTTTTTGAAGATTTTTGTAAAACAGAAATCAAGGCTAAAAAAGTATTTTTTACAGAAAAAGAAGAATATAAACATGACTGGGATATTTCCGGCATCATTGGTCTTTCCGGAGAGGTGTCCGGGGCAGTGGCTATATCCATGAAAGATATCACAGCTTTTAAAATTGCCCAGACTCTTATGGGCAGGGAATTTTCCAGCTTTGAACCTGAAGTTACAGCCTCGGTAGGCGAAATAGTAAACATTATTTCCGGAAATGTTAAAAAGGATTTTGAGGAAGAACTCAGAATAAAGATATCTCTTCCCACCATTATTACAGGAACGTCTCACAAGATTGACTGGCCTTCAGAAAAAGCCAGGATTATTTGTATACCTTTTTCTCTTTTTTCGGATCAGGAGTTGTACCTTTCTGTTGCTATAGAGACTTCAAAGCATAAGTAATCTCTTAAGATAATACAAACAGTCATATTCAACTTCTATATAATATCCGTGTTTCATATTCTGTCCATAAAAGTAACCGGCTTTATTAGCAGACGCTAATTATTCCCTTTGTACGTTTTGGTAATAAATGATATAATTTTATCAGCCGGGCTTCCCGGCAATTATGACATAAAAATAGTTACTGGGTTATGTTTGTTATGGGCGGAGAAAGACGATGGATAAAGACAAGAAAAAAAGCGTATTAATTGTAGATGACCATGATTCACACATTGAAATACTCATAGCGATTTTAACCCCTGAATATACAGTTTACACAGAGAACAACGGGCAGGATGCTATTAAAGCGGCGGAGAAATATAAACCCGACATCATCCTGCTGGATATTATCATGCCGAAGATGGACGGGTACGCCGTAATTTCTGTGCTGCATGCTTCCGAAAAAACCCGGAACATTCCTGTTATTTTTATCACAGCTCTGGATAATATTAATGATGAAAAAAAAGGTTTGATTGCAGGAGCTGCAGATTACATAACCAAGCCGTTTTCGCCGGAAATAGTTAAAATAAAAATAGAAAGCCAGATAAAGATATTTGAAAATATGCGCATCATTAACAATGATATGATAACCTACAAGCTGGCAATCGAATCCATGAATATCGCGCTGTGGCGTGTAGATGTTGTAACTCCGGTCATGGGAAGCCTTGAAGACACGAACATCTGGACATGGTCGCAGGAGTTTCGTCATATGCTGGGTTTTTCCGACGAAAGTGAATTTCCCAACACGATTGAGGCATTCCTTGCGCGTATGCATCCCGAGGATTCAGAAAATTCCATTGCCGCTTTTGCCGCGCATTTCAACGACCGCAGCGGGAAAACTCCTTACAATATTGAATACCGCCTGAGGCATAAAAACGGCGAATACCGGTATTTTGACGGATTTGGAACAACGTTACGTGATAATGACGGGTACCCCTTAAGGGTGTCCGGCGCTATCAGGGATATAACCGAAAAAAAAATGATGGAAAAAGAACTCGACCGGCAAAACAATCTTCTTCGGGCTGTTAATTATGCCGCAAGCGTACTGCTTACAGCGGCGGATGGAAAAACCGTCGATGTTTCAATACTGGAAGGTATGGAGATTATCGGCCGCGGTGTGGATGTGGACTGTGTTGAAATTTGGCAGAATGAAGTAAAAGACGGAGAGCTTCACGCTGTTTTAAAACATTATTGGTTTAGTGAAACAGGCAGGGAAATAAAATCCGATTCTCCCGTTTCCAGTTTTCCTTACAGTGCGTCTCCGGACTGGGAAAAAAGATTGTCCGGCGGCGAATATATACAAGGGCCGGTTTCCGAACTTTCACTGGAAGATCAGGTGTTTTTAAGCGTCTTCAAAATTAAAACTGTTTTAGTTATTCCGATATTCATGCACAACATGTTTTGGGGTTTCTGTTGTATCGACGACTGCCGCAATCTCCGAAATATTACAGATGGTGAAGTAGAAATTTTACGCTCTGTAAGTTATATGCTGGCAAATGCTTTAAATCGGCATATCATGATGCAGGAATTAAAAGATGCCACTGAAAAAGTGATTGAAGATGAAGAACGGATGCGTCTTATGCTTGACATAATGCCGTTCTCATGCGCTTTAATCGGTCGGAATCACAGCTTTATCTATGTAAATCAGGCGGCGGTTAACATGACCGGCGAATCAGATGAAAAAAAGTTCCGCGAAAAGTATTATGATCTTTTTCCTGAGTTCCAGCCTTGCGGCAGGCGCTCGCGTGACCTTGAATACGACTATATAGAAAAAGCGTTTAACGAAGGTTACCTGTGCTTCGAGTGGCAGTACCGGTTGTTCAGCGGGGAATTGCTTCCATGCGAAATCACGTATATCCGCGTCAGATACAAGGGCGAGCGTATTATCGCAGCATACTCAAGGGATTTGCGCGCGCAAAAAGCCGCTATTGAGGAGATGCGCAGGGCGGAGATCGCCGAGGAAAGCAACAAGGCAAAAAGCAGATTTCTTGCGACGATGAGCCACGAAATTCGCACCCCAATGAACAGCATCATGGGGTTTGCGGAGCTTGCGCTGGATTCGACGGATAAAAACATTCCGCCTCAGTTCAGGGATTATTTTTGCAAAATAAAAGACAGCACAAAATGGCTTTTGAATATTGTCAACGATATTCTGGATATTTCCAAAATAGAATCCGGTAAAATGGAACTTGAAAGCATGCCTTTTAATCTGCATGAAGTTTTTTCGCGATGCCAGTCTGTGATTCTGACCAGCGTTAATGAAAAAGGCCTTAACCTGAATGTGTATGTTGAACCGATGAAAGGCAGGAAGCTGGTAGGAGATCCTGTAAGGCTTTATCAGGTGCTTATGAATCTTTTATCCAATGCCGTAAAATTCACAAGCGCAGGGTCTGTTAAAATTTCATCGTCAATAAAAAGTTCAGATAATGAAAATGCAACTGTTTATTTTGAGGTTAAAGATACCGGAATAGGTATGAACCCTGAACAGATAGAAAAAATATTTGATCCATTTATACAGGCCGATTCAAGTACGACGCGCAATTACGGCGGTACGGGGCTTGGGCTTGCGATAACTAAAAATATGGTAGAAATGATGGGCGGTACATTGAAAGTTGAAAGTGCGCCCGGCGAAGGAAGTATATTCAGTTTTGAAATTGTATTCAGTACAGTAGATGCATCAGACGATATACTTGATTCTGCAAAACTCGATTTGCTTGAAAAGCCGCACTTTAACGGGCTGGTTCTTATCTGCGATGATAACCCGATGAATCAACAGGTTATATGCGAACATCTTAGCAATGTCGGGCTTAAAACTGTCGTAGCCGAGAATGGCAAGATTGGCCTTGATATGGTTCAGGAGCGGATGCAAAAGGGAGAGCCGCCCTTTGATCTGATTCTAATGGATATGTTCATGCCTGTAATGGACGGGATCGAAGCTGCATCAAAAATATCAGCGCTTGCGACAGGGTCTCCCATTGTGGCAATGACAGCTAACATAATGGCAAGAGACCTTGAAAATTACAGAAATCACGGAATGCCTGATTATATAGGCAAGCCTTTCACATCACAGGAATTGTGGCGCGTTCTTTTAAAATATCTGCCTCCTGTAAGTATTTCTGCGGTAAGTGAAAACAGTCAGGATGATGTCGAACTGCAAAAGAAGCTTAAAATAAATTTTATTAAAAACAATCAAACTAAATTTAATGAAATTTCCGGGGCAATTAAATCGGGTGATATTAAACTTGCGCATAGACTGGCGCACACCTTAAAAGGTAATGCGGGAATGATAGGCATGACCGGTCTGCAAAAAGCCGCTGCAACAGCGGAAGTTTTACTCAAGGATGGAAACACCCAAATCTCCGAAGGCGAGATCGCCGCTTTAAATACAGAATTAACTTTGGCGCTTGAAGAACTAAAGCATCTGCTGGACGAGCCGCAGGAAGAAATTCAAGTTCTTACACTTGAACAAAGGCAGTTTTTATTTGAAAAACTGGAAGTTATGCTTAATAACATAAACCCTGCGTGTTTTGATCTGCTTGGCGATATCCGCGCTATTCCGGGTACAGAAGAACTTGTACGTTATATAGAAGATTATAATTTTGAGGCAGCCGCAAAAACTCTTGCAAAGTTAAATTCAATGGGAATATTCAAATGAGAAAATTTATAACTTTTTCTGTTGTATTTTTTCTGGTTATTCTTATAGGGGGGACTACGGCGTTTTTGCTGTCTATGAGGCAGATTATCAGGGAAAACAAGGGGAATGTATTAGCCCAGATACTTGAGATTGAAAGGATCAAGCTGGAAACCTCCGTTAATAATGAAATTGTTATCGCGCTTAAAATGGCGGATTCTCCTTTAATCCAGCAGTATTTCTCCAATCCTTCTGATGTTGAAGTTAGAAACATGGCTGTTGTGGAATTGGCTTCCTACAGCAATGCTTTTGCGTCAAATATCGCTTTTTGGATAAACGATATAGATAAAATGTTTTATTATACCGGAAGCGAACCATATTTTCTTGATCCGGAAAGCCCCGAAAATTACTGGTATCCAATGACGTTATACGAAACCGATGTATACAATTTTAATATTAACTACAACCCTGATGTAAATACAACAAATTTATGGATTAATGCGCCTGTTTATGACGTTAACCGGAATGCAGTTGGAATGGTGGGAACAGGCATTGATATATCCACATATCTTGAAATTATTAATACCGATCATGCAGGCAGGCTGGATGTTTATTTTTTTAACACTGCCGGTGAAATTACAGGCGCGAAAGATGTAGACCTTGTAGCAGGGAAAGTTAATGTCGAAGAAGAATTGGGAATTGCAATCATGGCAATTGCAGAAGATCTGCATTCCGGCGAAATAAAAATATTGGACACCCCGGTTGGGAGAATTTCCATAGGAAGCGTCCCTTTGCTTGAATGGTACTCAATTGCGATAATGCCCGATAGTTACAGGGATTATTTTACCCTTTTAACCGCGCTGTTTGTTTTGATGCTCATCGTAGTAATGGTAACAATCATTATTTTTAATTTCTTTATTGCAAGCCTTTTAAAGCCGCTGCAAAGATCGATGATTGCGGCAGAAACCGCCAACCATGCAAAGTCTGTATTCCTTGCCAACATGAGCCATGAAATCCGCACGCCGATGAACAGCATCATGGGGTTTGCCGAGCTTGCAATGGATAAAGTTATTGAGCCTGCCGTTAAAGATTATTTAAGTAAAATTAAAGACAGCACAAGATGGCTTTTGCATATCATAAATGATATTCTGGATATTTCAAAAATAGAATCCGGTAATATGGAATTGGAACACGTCCCTTTTGATTTGCATGAAATTATTTTGCGCTGCCAGTCGGTTATCCTTCCCGGCGTTAAGGAAAAAGGGCTGGATCTACGGGTTTATGCGGAGCAGGTTCCCGGCAAAAAACTGTTAGGTGATTCTGTAAGGCTTTATCAGGCGCTTATGAATCTTCTTTCCAATGCCATAAAATTTACAGAGACGGGAATTGTCAGGCTTTCATCGTCGGTAAAAAGTTCAGATAACGGCAGCGCTGTAGTGTACTTTGAAGTAAGGGACAGCGGCATCGGTATGAATCAGGAGCAGATTAAAAAGATATTTATGCCGTTTATGCAGGCGGATTCAAGTACAACACGTAACTACGGAGGTACGGGGCTTGGGCTTGCAATAACAAAAAATATTGTAGAGCTTATGGGCGGAAGTTTGAATGCGGAGAGTTCTCCCGGCGGAGGAAGCACATTCAGTTTTGAAATTACCTTTGACACAATAGAAACATCCGAAGCCGTTAATGAAGCCGCTAAGTATGATGTGCTGGAAAAGCCGTTATTCGAAGGTTTAATTCTTATCTGCGATGATAACCCAATGAACCGCCAGGTTATATGCGAACATCTTGCAAGCGTAGGGCTTAAAACTGTTGCAGCGGAAAATGGTAAAGTTGCTCTTGAGATAGTTCTGGAGCGAATGCAAATGGGTGAAAAACCCTTTGACCTGATCTTCATGGATATATTTATGCCGGTCATGGACGGAATTGAAGCGGCTACGGCAATAACGGCGCTCAACACGGGAACTCCAATAATTGCCATGACGGCAAATGTAATGATCAACGAACTTGAAAAATACAAATCGAACGGAATGCCGGACTTTTTAAGCAAGCCTTTTACAACACAGGAATTATGGCGCATCCTTATGAAATATCTTACGCCTGTAAGTACTATGGTTATAGATGAACACCAGCAGGAGATAGACAAGAATCTTCTTAATAAAAAATTACAGATCAATTTTGTTAAAAGTAATCAGGATTTGTATACAAAAATTATTGGTGCAATTTCCGCTAATGATATACAGCTTGCACACAGATTGGTGCACACATTAAAAGGCGAAGCAGGAATGCTTGGAAAAACTCTGCTTCAAAATACGGCAGCGGAGATCGAAGATATTCTTCTTGGCGGGTCTCTTGTAATTCCTGATGATAAAATGAATCTCTTAAAAAATGAATTGGCATCGGTTCTGGAAAAACTCAAACCGCTGCTTGATGAACCTGAAAAAAAGCATGAATCCCTGACCGCGGAAGAAACTTTGGCATTGATCAATAAACTTGAACCAATGCTGGAAAATATTAACCCCGAATGTGTAAACCTGCTTGATGAAATACTCGCCATTCCGGGAACTGAAGAACTTGCGCGTCAGATAGAACAATACGATTTTGATGCAGCTATCGAAACACTTACCGGGTTAAAACAAAATATGTTTAAGGAGCCTGAATGAAAACCGCCGGCAAATTTACTTGTATCTTATTTTTTACTGTGCTTATATTGTTTATCTTTTCCGGTTGTACAGACCCGGAAGAAGAACAATCCGGCGGACAGTTGATTTTTTCTTCATACCTTGACATCCCCGGTGTAACCCTTGATGAAATAATAACGATTGAAGCGTTACGCGAAAATACAGAGTTTTTTACTTACGGAATGATGCGCAGCACAGAAGCTTTTCTTGATGTAAACGGTGAAATAAAAGGTTATTCAGCCCTTTTTTGCGAATGGCTGACTAAAATTTTCGGTATTCCTTTTATACCGGAGCTTCACACATGGAATACCCTGCTTGAAGGGCTTGGAAACGGCGGAATTGATTTTACAGGGGATCTGACTCCAGGCGATGAACGGCGGATGATTTATTACATGACTGACCCCATTGCCGAACGTCTTGTAGACCAATTTACTTTGAATGACAGCGCCCCTCTTTCCGGGATTGCCGCATCGCGTCCGCTTCGTTATGCATTTCTTGCCGGCGGAAGCAATTTAAACAATGTTTTATCCTTACACGACAGCAACATTCCTTATGAATTGTTTTATGTGTGGGACACAGATGAAGCTTACAAAATGTTGAAAAGCGGAGAAATCGATGCCTTTTTCGCCGAGGATTGCCATATAGCGGCTTTCGACAATTATGGCGATGTAACGGGAAAGCACTTTTTCCCTCCGTGTTTTAGTTCTGTTTCTTTTACGACTCAAAATCCGGCGCTTGCATCTATAATTTCTGTTGTACAAAAGGCTCTTGAAAATGGAATAAGCAGCCATCTGGTTGATTTGTACAATCTTGGAAACAGCGAATATTTACAACATACTCTTTTAACCAAGTTAACCAAAGAAGAACGGGAATATATAAAAAACAATCCGGTTATACCATATGTTACTCAATACAATAATTATCCAATGAGTTTTTATAACGAAAATGAAAAACAGTGGCAGGGAATTATTTTCGACCTTATGGACAAAATAGAAGAATTAACAGGTCTTGATTTTCAGCTTGCCCACGGCGATGAACTTATAAGATGGCCTTTTTTACTTGAGATGGTGGAAACAGGGGAGGCTGCGTTTGTAACAGAGTTAATCCGCACAGAAGCGCGAATAGGCAGGTATATCTGGCTGGAAACCACTTTAGCTTCTGAATTTTTAACGCTTGTTTCCCTTGCAGAACAGCGTAACTACAGGCTGCATGAAGTAAAAAATTTAACGGTAGGATTGGTCAGGAATACTGCCCAGACAGAAGCGTTTTTAAGATGGTTTCCGAGTCATGAAAAAATAATTGAATATGACGACACTACAGAAGCATTACGCGCCATGAGAAGAGACGGAACAGACCTTGTTATGACAAGCACCAGCAATTTGTTTTACATAACAAAATATCTTGAGCTTACAGGTTATAAATCCAATATTATTTTTGATGACACAATTCAGGAATCAACGATTGGTTTTAATGTAAACGAGGTTATTCTCTGTTCAATAATAGATAAAGCCCTTGAACTTATTGATGTAAAGGCAATCACAGACGACTGGAGAAGCAGATCGTTTGATTACCGCTATAAATTAATAGAAGCGCAGCGCCCGTGGCTGTTTGGTGCAATCGGTTTAACATTAATTATTTTAGCCCTTATATTGATTCTGTTTATAAGAAGCCGAAATACCGGAAAAAAGCTGGAAAAACTCGTTAAACTAAGAACAAATGAACTGGAGATCGCTTCACGTTCAAAGTCCGCGTTTCTTGCAACGGTAAGCCACGAAATCAGAACGCCGATGAACAGTATTCTGGGTTTTGCCGAACTTGCACAGGAAAAAATTGTCGAGCCCCAGGTAAGAGATTATTTGGGTAAAATCAAAGACAGCACAATGTGGCTGCTGAATATCGTAAATGATATTCTGGATATTTCAAAAATAGAATCCGGCAAAATGGAACTGGAACATGTGCCGTTTGATCTTCAGGATGTTTTTTCACGCTGCCAGTCCGTGATCCTTTCCAGTCTTAAAGACAAGGGGCTTGAATTTGAAATTTTGAATGAACCTTTAGCCGGCAGAAAACTGGTAGGCGATCCTGTAAGGCTTTATCAGGCGCTTATGAATCTTCTTTCCAATGCCGTAAAATTTACAAATACCGGAACTATTAGATTTTCTTCAATAATAAAAAGTTCAGAAAATAACAGTGTAAGAATTTATTTTGAAGTCAAAGACACCGGCATTGGAATGAGCCGCGAGCAGGTTGAAAAAGTTTTTGATCCGTTTATTCAGGCGGATTCCAGCACAACGCGTGTATTTGGCGGCACCGGGCTTGGGCTTGCGATAACTAAAAATATACTGGAACTTATGGGCGGAATGCTTACGGTGGAAAGTTCGCCGGGGGCCGGAAGCGCTTTCAGCTTTGAAATAACGTTTGACACGATAGAAATATCCGGTGATATGTCTGATACCGATAATCTGGAGCTGATTGAAAAACCGCACTTTGACGGCTTGGTTCTTGTCTGTGATGATAATATTATGAACCAGGAAGTAATATGCGATCATCTTACAGGTGTCGGGCTTAGGCCGGTAGTTGCGGAAAACGGTAAAATAGGCGTAAAAATGGTTCAGGAGCGAAAGCTGAAGGGAGACCCTGCCTTTGATTTAATTTTTATGGATATGTTTATGCCGGTGATGGACGGGATCGAAGCCGCATCAAAAATACTGGAGCTGAATACAGGGACTCCCATCGTGGCAATGACAGCTAACATAATGGCAAGCGACCTTGAAAATTACAAAAAGCACGGAATGCCTGATTATGTAGGCAAACCCTTTACGTCTCAGGAATTATGGCGCGTTCTGCTAAAGTACCTTACGCCCGTGGGCAGCTCTGCAATAACCGATGAAAAAAATGAAAGTGATGAACTGCAAAAAAAGCTTAAAATTAATTTTATTAAGAACAATCAAAATATATACACAGAAATTGAAGAAGCGATCAATGCAGGCGATATAAAACTTGCGCACAGGCTTGTGCACACCTTAAAAGGAAATGCGGGAATGATTGGCAGCATTGCACTGCAAAGCATTGCCGCAGAAATAGAAGAATTACTTATATCCGAAGCCGTTTCAATCAGCGGCAGCAAAATGGAGCTTTTAAAAAACGAATTGACTGTGGTTATTAATGAATTAAAACCGCTGCTTGAAGCGCTTCCTGCGCATGAAGATGTTAAGCCCCTGGAAAAAGATCAGGCGCTTGCATTGCTAAAAGATCTTGAACCTTTGCTGGAAAATATAAATCCCGAGTGTGTAAACATGGTTAACGACATCCGCGCCATTCCCGGGGCGGAGAACCTCGCTTATTTGATAGAACAATATGATTTTGAATCGGCTATGCAGGCGCTTGCTGTATTAAGAAAAGAATGGGAGGAGAAGCCGTAAATGGAAAAAAAACTCCCAAAGAAAAAACACAGCATAGCGCGGCGGTTCCCCATTCTTAATATTGTTTTTTTTGCAGCAATGGCTGTTGTTCTTGTATTGCTTGGAAATTTTATTATCTTAAACATCACCTCAACCGCTTCGCAGGATTACGCCCGTTTTCATTCGCTGGAAGCAGTTAACAAATTGAATGTTTACCTGAATCCTGAGGTAAAATTGATTGATAAAATCGCCGAATCAGGAAAATTAAAAGACTGGTTTGCCGATGAATTTAATATCGAAAAAAAAATCGCAGCATACGAAGAGCTTTTCATCTACGGGGATATATTGTCCAGTTCCGAACTATATTTTGTTATACATAATTCTTTGAATGAATATTCCGTCGATGCAGGCAGCGGAATTACGTTTGACGATTTAATGCCGTTTGATATAATCCTGCCGGAGATCGAATACAACCAATGGTATTACAGATGCATCGCTTCTGTAAATGCCTACGAGTTAAACATAGATATTGATAAAGTTACAGACGAGAGGCGGCTGTGGATAAACCACAAAGTAGAAGACGATGGGGAAATTCTCGGCGTATTTTGTTCGGGGCTGCGTTTTGACAATGTGATTAATGATTTATTCAGAGGGCGTGCCAACGGCGGCGCAAGGACTTTAATCATAAATGAGAATGGGATTATCCAGATAGACAGCGCTCTTTTAGACCGTGATCATTCGCTTCCTGACGAAGAAGAAATCCACATCAGCGCTTTGATTTCCAATCCTGAATTTTTATCTGCCATTGAGGCGCCTTTTACCGGAGCCAGATTTTTTACTTCGGAAGATGAACCGGTCATTTTTAGAATGGCCGAAAGGCGCAGCTATTTATCGCTTGCTCCAATTGCAGATACCAACTGGATGGTTGTAACGCTCTTTAATCCTGAGGCGTTATTCGATACAACAAGATTGCAGCCGCTGTTGATAACTGTATTTGCCGTATTAATTGCCTATGTAATATTTATTTCCCTTCTAAGCGATAAAATGTTTCTTACCCCGTTTCGTAAACTGCTGAAAAGCCTCGATCAGGCGTGGATTGACGGCGTTTACGGCTATGATCTGAAAAATGAATTCGGCGAAGTTTTTAAAACAATAGAACATACAAGGATGTTACTTGATATGACGCCGATGAGCTGTACGTTATGGGACAAAAACATGACAATGATTAGCTGCAATCAGGAATCATTAAAGCTGTTCGGCTTAAAAAACAAAAATGAATTTAGCGGAAAATTCTACGATTTTTCTCCTGAGTTTCAGCCATGCGGAAGAAACAGCGTGGAACTTGGAAACGAGTGGATGAAAACTGCCTTTGATGAAGGTTTTTTCCGTTCGGAATGGGTGCATCAACTGCCGAACGGTGAGTTTCTACCCTGTGAAATTACGCTTGTCCGGTATCAGCACAGAGATGAATATGTTGTCGCCTCTTATGCAAGAGATTTAAGGGAACATAAAGCATATCTGGCTGAAATGGACAAAGCCCATGAAGAACTGCGGCTTTCGCAATATGCCGCTGAACAGGCAAGCAAGGCAAAATCCGAATTTCTGGCTGTTATGAGCCATGAAATAAGAACGCCGATGAACAGTATTCTGGGATTTGCAGAACTTGCGCTTGACGGCAATTCCCTTCCGCAGATAAAAGATTATCTGCGGAAAATTTCAGAAAGCACAAAATGGCTGCTGAATATCATTAACGACATCCTGGACATTTCAAAAATAGAATCAGGTAAGATAGAACTTGAATATGCGCCATTCGACCTTCAGGATATTGTTTCGCGCTGCCAATCTGTAATTCTGCCGGAAGTTAAAAAAAAGGAACTTGAACTCAGGGTTTATCTGGATCCGTTACCCGGCAAAAGGCTGATGGGAGACGCTGTAAGGCTTTATCAGGTGATTATGAACCTCTTATCCAATGCCGTTAAATTTACGGATACAGGGGTTGTAAAATTATCATCACTTGTAAAAAGTTCCGCCGGCAATACTGCCGGTAACACCGCCGCAATCTATTTTGAAGTAAAAGACAGCGGGATAGGCATTACTCCCGGGCAAACTGAAAAAATATTTGATCCCTTCGTACAGGGAGATTCAAGCACAACACGCAGCTATGGCGGTACAGGGCTTGGGCTTCCAATAGCAAGTAATATTATACAGCTTATGGGCGGGAAGCTTAATGTTGAAAGTTCTCCGGGAGAGGGAAGTACTTTTAGTTTTGAAATTGAATTTAATACAGTAGACGCTTCTGCCGAGATGTTTGATCTAATTAAATCCGGTGTTTTTGAATCAATCATTGAAAAACCACGTTTTGAAGGATTAATTTTAATCTGTGATGATAACTCAATGAATCAGGAAGTTATATGCGAACATCTTGATCAGGTTGGAATCCGTACGGTAGTTGCAGATAACGGCCGTTTGGGTGTTGAAAAGGTCGCCGAGCGCATGCATAAAAATGAAAAGCCCTTTGACCTGATATTTATGGATATATTCATGCCGGTTATGGATGGAATAGAAGCCGCGCAAAATATTATCAAATTAAATACAGGAACCCCAATCGCGGCAATGACGGCAAATGTAATGAAAAGCGAACTTGAAAAATACAGAAAAGCCGGAATGATCGACTGTTTAAGCAAACCCTTTACATCGCAGGAATTGTGGCGTATTCTTTTGAAATACTTCCGGCCTGTAAGTAAATCCAAAGTGGATTTAAATGAACAGGATGCTCTGTTAAAAAAGATGCTTCAAATAAATTTCGTTAAAAACTATCAGTCAAAATACAGCGAAATTGTTCAGGCAATTGAATCGGGCGACATAATACTTGCGCACAGGCTTGTACATACATTGAAAGGCAATGCGGGAATGATTGGAAAAATCGAATTGCAGGATATTGCAAAAAAGATTGAGCTTATGTTAAAAGACGGAACAATTCCCCCTGCGGAGGATATGGATGTTCTGCAAACCCAGTTGAAGCTGGCGCTTGATGAATTAAACCCCCTCCTTGATACATCTCCATCACAGGAAAAAATTCGGCCCATTACCGCTGAACAAGTACTCGCATTATTTGATAAACTTGAACCTATGCTGGAAAAAATAAATCCGGAATGTATAAAATTACTTGATGAGGTTCGCGCTGTTCCCGGGGCTGAAGAACTTGCGCGGCAAATAGAAGATTTTGATTTTGAGTCGGCAAGCTGGACTCTTGACATACTAAAAAAAAGGTGGATGTGAAGTAATGGATAAAACAAACAGGAAGAGTGTACTTATTGTAGATGATGAAAATTCAAACATAATAGCGCTGACGCATATCCTTAGCTCTGAGTACACTGTTTATGCGGCAAAAAACGGAAAGAACGCCATTGCGGCAGCACAGAAATATTTACCGGATGTTATTCTGCTTGATATCATCATGCCGGAAATGGATGGATACGAGGTACTTGCCGTATTTAAAGCTTCCGAAGTTATGCAAAACATTCCTGTCATTTTCATCACGGGTCTCAGCAATTCCGAAGCCGAAGAAAAAGGCTTGTCTTTGGGAGCATCGGATTATATTGGAAAGCCATTCTCGCCTGCAATTGTTAAACTGAGAATTCGAAACCAAATAAAAATGCTCGACCAGCTTAATACAATCGAGCGGCTTAGTATGCTCGACCATCTTACAAATTTGCCAAACAGGCGGAGCAGCGACATCAAAATAAATGCAGAGTGGAACAGGGCTATGCGCGATCGTACTCCTATAAGTATTTTAATGTTGGATGTGGATAGATTTAAAAACTACAACGATTCCTATGGGCACAATCAGGGCGATAAAGCGCTGCTGTCCGTTGCAGAAACTCTGTCAGCGACAATCAAGCGTTCAAGCGATTTTGCAGCACGCTGGGGCGGTGAGGAATTTATAGTACTTCTGCCGGGCACAGATTTAAATGGCGCATATGATGTTGCAGAACAGATACGCAAAAATATTGAAAAAGTTGAACTCCCCTGCGTTGATGAGAAGTTAACAAAGGTAACTATAAGCATCGGTATTAACATATGGGAACATGGGCAGAACATGACTATAGAAGAATTTGTTGCAGGCGCTGACAAAGCTCTTTACAAAGCCAAGGAAAAAGGGCGGAACAGGGTTTGTCATTTTGTTTAGGAAAAAACCGGCGATTTTAGGAGAGCTAGTATGAAAAACAATAAACGGATTTTAACCATAATACTTATTACCATAATCGTGTTGTTTTGTTTCACAGGATGTGAAGAATCTGAGCAGAGTTTATCATTATCATTTGAAAATATCACGTTCCGGGATATTCCCGGCGTTACAGAAGATGAAATCAACGCAATCGAAGCTGTACTTGCTCAAAGGCAGTCTTTTTCCTATGTGATGCTGGAAGGTACAGGGTCTTTTCTGAATGCCGCCGGTGAGATAAGGGGGTTTTCCGCTCTTGTTTGTGATTGGCTTTCTTCCCTGTTTGGGATTCCTTTTGAGTTAAGCCTAAGTACATGGAATGGATTAATTGACGGATTAAGTTCCGGCGAAGTTGACTTTACCAATGATTTAACACCCACTCCTGAACGCCGTCTTATATATTTTATGACGGATAGTATTGCTCATCATCCGGTACAATATTTCCGGATTTTCGGCAGCGAACCTCTGTCTGACATTATCAAAACACGCCTTCCGCGTTATGCGATTCTTGAAGAAACTACGACTATTGATGAGGTTTCCCGTTATGCGATAGAAGAATTTGAACTTGTATTGGTTGCCAGCTACGAAGATGCATACGAACTTTTAATTACAGGCGAAATTGACGCTTATATTGCAGAAGATGTCGTAGAAGCGGCTTTTGATGTTTACGGCAATGTAGTATCATCTGTCTTTTTACCTTTAATATACTCTACTGTTTCGTTTACCACACAGAATCAGGAGCTTTCTCCCTTTATATCGGTTTTACAAAAAGTTTTGGATAACGGTGGAATTCATTTTTTAAATAATCTAAATACTTTGGGTTACCATGAATATATGCGGAATAAAATATTCTCGTGGTTCAGCGAAGAGGAAATAGCTTTTATTCAAAACAACCCCGTCATCACCATTGCAGCAGAGCGCGATAATTATCCGTCTGCTTTTTATAGTACCCGTTACGGGGAATGGCAGGGGATCGCCTTTGACATTCTAAAAGAAGTGAACGCATTTACAGGGCTTGAGTTTGAAGTTGTGAATGAACGCCCCGCTGAATGGCACGAACTTCTAAAAATGCTTGAAGACGGAGACGCATTGATGGTTACTCATCTGGCTCGCACAAGAGAACGGGAAGATCGCTTTTTATGGCCGGAGTCTTCTTTTTTTGCAGACCAGTCTGTGCTTATATCTAAAAACGAGCTGCCAAACATAAGTATTAGTGAAGTTTTTTTGATGAAGGTGGGAGTTGTCAGGGACTCTGTCCATGAAGAACTTTTCAGGGCGTGGTTTCCGGACCACAATCATACTTTTACCTATGATAGTATGGGAGAGTCTTTTCAAGCTCTTATCCGCGGCGAAATTGACATGGTTATGAACACCCAAAGCGGTCTTTTATATCTGACCAATTTTCAGGAACTTGCGGGATATAAGGCAAATATAGTATTCAACAATGGTTTAGCTGTTACCTTCGGACTTAATAAAGACGAAGCTGTTCTGCTCTCGATCCTCGACAAGTCTATGCAGTTGATCAATTCGGAGATGATTTCCGGCCGCTGGCTGCGCAGGACTTATGATTACCGCTTAAGACTGGCTCAGGCGCAGTATACATGGATAATAAGCGCCGCCATTGCGCTTGTTCTGTTACTTATATACCTTTTAATCATATATCTGAGAGACAGGAAAAGAAGAAAGACAATAGCTGCTCAGGCATCTACGCTTACCGCCATATATGATTCTATTCCGGGAATTGTGTTTACCAAAGATAAAAACGGCTTTTACACAAGCTGTAACCGTTTGTTTAGTGCAATGGTTGGGGTCAGCCCGCAGGAAATAATAGGTAAACATCCCGATAATTTTGCATCCCTTGGCATACTCGCCATGCAGGGATTTGATGAAATCGATAAAAAAGTACTAAACGAAAATATTACTTCCAGAACTGAAGGTTGGTATACTCTTCCTGATAAATCACGTGTCGCATCGGAAATAATTAAGGCTCCTTTGATTCATGGCGGCATAGCTGCGGGTACCCTGAGTATTGCAACCGACATTACCAAGCGAAAGCTGGCGGAAGAAGAGGCTCAGCGTCTGTCAGATAGAATCGAAGCGATCATCAATAATCTTCCGGGGATGGTATTTCAGCAGCTTTATAACCCGCCTGATTATACCTATACCTTTGTCAGCGACGGCTGCAAAGAACTTATAGGTTATGAGCCGGAAGAAATGATGAATGGAAAGTCCATTACTCTTTCAAGTATGATACACCCTGACGATGCAGAATATGTAGAAAGACTAAGCGCACAAACAATCCCCCATGGACTACCCTTTGAAGCAACCTTCCGTGTTATAACAAAAGATGGAATAACAAAATGGATTTGGGAACGCAGCCGCGTAATCGAGAACAACCCGGACGGAACGCCTTATATGGTGGAAGGTTACCATACGGATGTCACCGAACGGCAGCAATTGGAAGCCGCTGAATTGGCTAACCGCGCGAAATCCGAATTCCTTGCAACGATGAGCCACGAAATCCGCACGCCGATGAACAGCATCATGGGATTTGCGGAACTTGCGCTTGACAGCGACTCTGTGCCTCAAATGAAAGATTACCTTGATAGAATTTCCGACAGTACAAAGTGGCTCCTGCGTATCATTAACGACATTCTTGATATTTCAAAAATTGAAGCAGGTAAAATGGAATTGGACAATACGCCTTTCGATCTTCGCGATGTATTTTCCCGCTGCCAGTCTGTCATTCTTCCGGCTGTTAAGGAAAAGGGTCTTGATCTGAGCGTTTATGCAGAACCATCAATTGGAAAGAAACTCATGGGCGACCCTGTGCGCCTTTATCAGGTTCTTATGAACCTGCTTTCCAACGCCGTAAAATTTACAAGTACAGGAACGGTAAAATTTTCTTCGTCAATAAAAGCTGCGGACGATAACAGCACAACGGTTTATTTTGAAGTAAAAGACACAGGAATTGGAATGACGCCGGAACAGATAGAAAAAATATTCGGTCTTTTTATTCAGGCGGATTCCAGCACAACGCGGGATTATGGAGGCACAGGGCTTGGGCTTGCAATAGCTAAAAATATTGTAGAACTTATGGGCGGAAAGCTGGAAGTGGAAAGCGCTCCGGGTACAGGCAGCGTTTTCAGGTTTGAAATTACATTTAATACGATAGAGGCGCTTGAAGATACGTCTGAACGAACAAAATACGAAATGCTCGAAAGACCGTACTTCGACGGCCTAATCCTTGTCTGTGATGACAACTACATGAACCAGCAGGTAATCTGCGCGCATCTTGCACGTATTGGTTTAAAGTCAATAATTGCCGAAAATGGAAAGATCGGCGTGGACATAGTCCGGGATCGCAAAGAAAAAAATGAAAAACCCTTTGACCTGATTTTTATGGATATGTTTATGCCTGTCATGGACGGATTGGAAGCCACAGGTAAAATAATGGCAATGAATACGGGAACCCCCGTAGTTGCCATGACAGCTAACGTAATGGTAAGCGAACTTGAAAAATACAAAAGACACGGAATGCCAGACTGCCTTGGAAAACCTTTTACTTCTCAGGAACTGTGGCACATATTGTTAAATTACCTTACGCCTGTAAGCAGCGAACCCCTGTCAGGTCCTGTGAATGAACACGAAGAAAACGAAGAGCTTCAAAAAAAGCTTAGAGTAAATTTCTTTAAGGAAAACCAGACGGCACACACTCAAATAATGGAGGCTGCCGCCGCAGGGGACACAAAACTTGCGCACAGGCTTGCTCACAGTTTAAAAGGAAATGCAGGGCTTATTGGAAAACCCGCCTTAAAAAGCGCCGCCGCGGAAGTTGAAGACCTGCTGAAAGACGGGCTTGCCTCTGTCTGGGAAAATAAAATGAGCGTTCTTAAAACCGAATTAATGTCGGTGGTGAAAGAATTAAAGCCGCTGCATGACGAAACCGAAGTACAGGAAAAACTTCCGGCGTTAAACAGAGAGCAGACCCTTGCATTGTTCGCGAAGCTGGAACCTATGCTGGAAAGAGATGACACAAGCAGTGTTGATCTGCTGGATGAACTGCGCGCTGTTTCCGGAGCGCAGACTCTTGCAGAACAGATAGACAATTTTGATTTTGTATCTGCGGCAGAAACTCTGACTGAGTTAAAGAAAAAGCTGGAGAGTTTATATGAATAAAAACAAACGAATCGTCAGTGTAATATTTATTATCACAATTATTTTACTTTGTTCTTCAGGGTGTGAAAAATCATCTAATAGGCAGACAGGCTCATTATTTGAGAATATCCCATTCGGCGATATTACATATCGGGATGTTCCCGGCGTTACCGGTGAAGATATTGCAGCTATTGAGGCGCTAAAGGAACAATTTGATTATTTTGTTTACGGGATGCTGTTCAGCACCGAATCGTTTTACAATATAGACGGCGAAATAGATGGATTTGCTCGTTTAGTGTGCGAATGGCTTACACAATTATTTGGAATTCCGTTTATACTGGAGAATTATACATGGACAGACTTGCTTGACGGGCTTGAAGATAATACGATTGATTTTACCGGCTACCTGATGCCAACTCCGGGCCGAAGGCAAACATATTACATGACCGACCCAATAGCGCAGCGTATGGTAAAATATTTCCGTCTTAGGGACAGCATGCCCATACCGGAAATCAGGAAAACCCGCTTGCCCAGATATGCGCTTGTTGCAGATGCCGCTACAACCCATAATGTTATCCAATACGCAATCTATGATTTTGAGCCTGTATATGTAGAAGTGTATACCGACGCGTATGAGCTTATGATAAACGGAGAAGTTGACGCGCTTGTCACTGTAGGCGTCAATGAGACAGGTTTCGGCAGCGATGTGATGACAGAGGATTTTATACCGCCGATATTTGCCTCCACTTCTTTCGCGGCGCAGAATCCCGCCCTTCAGCCGTTTATCAATGTTGTGCAAAAAACGCTGGAAAACGGCGCCGTTCAATACTTTGACGAATTTTACCGGCAAGGCTACCGGGAATATATGCGGTATATGCTGCTATCATGGTTAAACGAAGAAGAGTCGGCCTTCTTAAAAAACAATTCCGTTATCCCCATCGCGGCGGAGCGCGATAATTATCCGGCAGCTTTTTACAGCACCCGTTACGGGGAATGGCAGGGGATCGCCTTTGACATTCTAAGGGAAGTGAGCACCTTTACCGGGCTTGAGTTTGTAGTCGCAAATGAAAGGCCCGCTGAATGGCACGAACTATTAAAAATGCTCGAAGACGGAGACGCCAAGATGGTAACTCATCTGGCGCGCACAAGTGAACGGGAAGACCGATTTTTATGGCCTGAGTCTTCTTTTTTTCCGGACCAGTCAGTGCTTATATCAAAAAACGAACTCCCCAATATTAGTATTGGTGAAGTTTTTTTTATGA